>Ga0181532_10001918_pt1 | contig 19715 bp, 14 predicted proteins | sample PEATcosm2014_Bin_33_FD_119768 | JGI IMG/M metagenome (GOLD analysis project Ga0181532, IMG submission 119768) | Peatland microbial communities from MTU Mesocosm Facility, Houghton, MI, USA - PEATcosm2014_Bin11_30_metaG | ecosystem: Environmental > Terrestrial > Soil > Wetlands > Peat | place... | reverse complement strand
TTTTAAGGCTTACAGGCGCGAAATCCTGGGACAGATTCCACTCTACGGAGAGTTTCACCGCTTCATCCCGGCACTGGCCTCGTGGTATGGCGCGTCGATCGTCGAAGTTCCGATCAAGAACATCGTCCGGGAACGCGGGGTTTCGCATTACGGAATTTCGCGGACTTTCCGCGTTTTCTTCGACCTTATTACTATCCGCTTCCTGCTCAAGTATCTCTCGCGGCCGTTGCACTTCTTCGGCACGGTGGGAATGTTCAGCATTCTGACGGGCTGCTGCATCTCCGGCTGGTTGATTCTGGAGAAGCTCCTGCATCCGCAGATGGACATTATGTACCAGCATGGACCGCTGATGATGTTTGCAGCGGTACTGTTGCTGGCGGGTTTGAACATGCTTGCGGTGGGCTTGCTGGGAGAAATGCAGGTGCGCCATTATCATGAGCCCGCTCAGCGCGCGCCGTATTCGGTGGATCGCGTGCTGCGAGCGCAGAGCGAAGAAAGCACGATCTCGGAGTAAGAAACAGGTCAGAGGTTAGAGGTTGGGTTGCAGAGGTTAAGATCTCCAGATGGAGACTTTGATTTTTACCTCTGCAATCTGACCTCTGACCTTATCGACCTCTGACCTTATCTACATCTACGCGCTATAATTCTCTCGCCGATATGCCAACCTCAACTCAGCTCGAATTGCGTCTTGCCGGCCGGATGTCGCGGTTGGGTACTGAAACCGCTTTTGAAGTCCTGAACCGCGCCCGCGAGCTTGAAAGGCAGGGCAAAGAGATCGTTCACCTGGAAATTGGCGAGCCTGACTTCGATACGCCTGCCAATGTCATACAGGCCGGTGTCGACGCGCTTCATAAGGGATGGACTCATTACGGGCCTTCCGCCGGACTGCCCGAACTGCGGCGGGCGATTGCAGACTATGTCAGCCGGACCCGCGGGGTTCCGGTTTCGAGCGAAGAGGTGGTTGTTGTACCGGGTGGTAAGCCGATTATTTTCTTTACGATCCTGGCCTTGATTGACGAGGGAGATGAAGTTATTTATCCCAATCCCGGATTCCCTATCTACGAGTCGATGATCAACTATGTCGGGGGACGCGCGATCGCGATTCCGCTGCGCGAAGAGCGCGATTTTTCCGTCGACGTCAAAGAATTGGCATCGTTGATTACTGATCGCACCAGGTTGATCATCCTGAACTCACCGCACAATCCGACTGGCGGAACGCTGACCCGGAAAGACATTTTCGGAATTGCCGAGGCCATTGGCGACCGCAACATCATGGTGCTCTCGGACGAAATCTATAGCCGCCTCGTATACGAAGGCGAAGACTTCTCCATCATGAGCGTGCCAGGTTTTAAGGAGCGCACGATTCTGCTTGACGGCTTCTCCAAAACCTACGCCATGACGGGATGGCGCATGGGTTACGGGGTAATGCGGCCTGATCTGGCGGTGCAGATCGCGCGCCTTGGGACCAACTCGACATCGTGCACCGCGAGCTTCACGCAGATGGCTGGAATCGAAGCGCTGCGCGGCGACCAATCCTCGGTCGACAAAATGAACGCTGAGTTCAAGCACCGGCGCGACGTCTTTGTCGCCGGGCTGAACAAGATCAAAGGATTTTCCTGCCGCGTGCCGAAGGGCGCGTTCTACACCTTCCCTAACATTACTAAGACGGGATGGCCTTCGAAGAAACTGGCCGACGCGCTGCTGGAACAAGCCGGCGTCGCCTGCCTCTCCGGCACGGCGTTCGGCGCATACGGAGAAGGCTACCTTCGCTTCAGCGTTGCGAACTCGCTGGAGAATCTGAACAAGGCGCTGGGTCGAATTGAAGACTGGGTCGGTAAGAATCTGCGCTGAGTCCGCTGGAAATCTCACATGAACGAAGCCGAAAAAAAACGGGGGAAAGCTGCCTTCGAAATCAAGAAAGGCTCCGGTCAGGTGATGACTCTCAGTGAGAACGAGGTGGAGAAGTATCTTGATCCTGGGGAGTTGATCGAGGCGCTTGAAGACGGGTTCCGGGGGCTGGAGTTGGGAGAAGTCCAATCGCCTGCGCGGTCGCAGCTGTCGGTTGCCGGGAAGGGCTTCCTGCTTACCATGCCGGCCTGGCGGCCGGGCATGCAGCTGACCGTCAAGATTGTCAACGTCTTCGACGGCAACCTGCAACTCAACCTGCCGAACCACATGGCGCTGATTAACCTGTTCGACCCTGACACGGGCGCGACGTCCTGCATTATGGATGGCACGTATGTTACGGCGGTTCGAACCGCCGCGGCTGCGGCTCTTTCGGTTCGTCTGCTGAGTCGTGCCGGATCGCGGATCGCCACGGTGATCGGTGCGGGCGTGCAGGGATTTCAACACCTGCGTTTGCTCCCTTTGGTCCGGAATTTTGATCGCATCAACGTTTGCTCGTTGCGATTCGAAGAAGCGCAGAAGCTTGCCACACGGAGCAAGATTGCGCGTGCAACTGCGGACGTAGAGAAGGCTGTGCGGGAGTCGGACGTGGTGTGCCTGGCAACCCATTCGGCTGAGCCGGTGATCGATTCTGATTGGGTCAAGCGCGGTACCCATGTGACCTCGGTTGGATATCACCCTCCGAATGGAGAACTGCCGAAGGAGCTGGCGAGAGCCCATCACCTGTTTGTTGAGACGCTCGATGCTTTTCAGCCGGCTCCGGTTGGGTGCAGCGAACTTGCGGGCTTGGGCGGCTCTAGGGGGACGACTCTGGGAGCCGTGGCTCTGGGTCGAAAGGCGGGTCGCCGCAGCGACGATGAGATTACCGTGTATAAAGCGATGGGCGTGGCTATGGAAGATATGGTCGCTGCCAATCTGGCTTTCCAGAGGGCCACGCGCGCAGGTGGCGGAAATGCGATCGCTTGGTGATGGTGGCGCCCCGGGCAATGCGCACGTGGCGCCGAGCTCTGTGGTGGCCGGGCGGGGACGCCCGGCGCTCCACCGGCAGTACGGAAATTGCGCGAAGCTCTGTGTATCAATTTTTTTGTTGTCATCTTCCGTTGACGACCGGCCACCCGAATTGGTGTAAACTTTTTCGGCTATGACAAACATCGATCATCATCCTGCTGGCGCTTTTTGCTGGATTGAACTGCACACTTCCGACCAGCCCGCTGCCAAGAAGTTTTACAACGCACTTTTCGGGTGGGAAGCGCATGACAATCCGATGGGTCCCAATGATTTTTACACCATGTTCATGCTCCAGGGCCGGCATGCCGCGGCCGGATGCACGCTGCGTCCCGAGGAGCGCTCGCACGGAGTTCCTCCGCACTGGATGATTTACATCCAAGTCGAGAGTGCTGACGCCGCTGCTGCAAAGGCGAAGCAACTGGGCGGCAAAGTTCCTGCTCCGGCTTTCGATGTGATGGACGCTGGCCGGATGGCGGTGGTGCAGGATCCCACCGGCGCGACTTTCTGCGTCTGGCAGGTGAAGAAGGATACAGGGATCGGAATCGCTCACGTCCACGGCACGTTGTGCTGGGCTGATCTGAGCACGCCTGACGCAAAACGGGCATCTGAGTTTTACTCGGGCCTTTTCGGATGGCAGATCGCAGCCGACCCAAAAGATCCCTCTGGCTATCTGCACATTAAGAACGGCGAGCATTTCATCGGAGGCGTTCCGCCTGCAAAGCACCGCCAGCCCGGAGTGCCGCCGCACTGGCTGGCCTACTTCCTGGTCGATGACGTGGATGCTTCGGCAACGAAGGCGAAAGGGATGGGCGCCAAGCTCTATCTCGCGCCTATGACGATGGAAGGAGTCGGACGCATGTCGGTAATCGCCGATCCGCAGGGCGCGGTGTTTGCGATCTTCAAATCAGCGCGCTGACAGTAATCGCCTGCCCTGTGTGCTGTGTGGTGATCGGCTTTAAAAGCTAACCACAGAGGACACGGGGGTCCACAGGGGAAAACCTCAGGTCAATGCAGTTGCACAGGGGTTGCGTTCTCGGCGGTGAAAAACCGACCGGCCGGACGGGAATTCTGTCGTTCGTCACCTCCACGCGTGATCGCGCTCACTGATGGTTGCGACTGCTCCGCTTACGCTCATGGTGTAAGCCTATGCGCCGTCACCTGTCCTGCCCGGATTGTCGTCCGAATTTCGTTCGAACGTCTGGCGTAAGCGAAGGAGCCACCCCATGTCTATTCAGAATTCGACCACCGGCGAAGTTCTGCGTTCCTACACCATTGACGAATTGAAGCAGCAGGCTGCATTGATGAGGGGCTACGACCTGGCCGCCCTGTGCGCAGCCACGTCCGGACACGCCGGCGGCACGCTCTCGATCATGGACATCACGGCCGCGCTCTACCTTCGCGTGGCCGATCACGATCCCAAGAATCCCAATTGGCCCGACCGCGATCGCATCATCTGGTCGACTGGTCATAAGGCGCCCAGCCTTTATCTTGGATTAGCCTTCGCCGGCTTCTGCCCGAAAGAAGATGTCGCCCTCCTGCGCAAACTGTATTCGCCGTATCAGGGACATCCGCACTGGCTTAAGTTGCCGGGCGTTGAGGTTTCTACCGGATCGCTCGGCCAGGGTTTGAGCATCGCCGTAGGCATCGCGCTCGCCGCCAGGCTAGACAAGAAGGGTCACCACGTGTTCTGCATTATGGGAGACGGCGAGCAGCAGGAAGGCCAGATTTGGGAAGCTGCGATGGAAGCGGGCCACTTCAAACTCGACAACCTCATCGGTATCGTCGACCGCAACCGCCTCCAGATTGACGGCTGGGTAAAAGACGTGATGAACGTCGAGCCGCTCGAAGAAAAATATCGTAGCTTCGGATGGGACGTCGTCACTATCGACGGACACGACATGAAGCAAGTGGTTGACGCTCTGGAGAATGCCAAGGCGAAGGCTGGATCGGGCAAGCCCACGGTCATCATTGCCGACACCGTCAAAGGCAAAGGCGTCAGCTTTATGGAAGACGTCGCCGGATGGCACGGCAAAGCGCCCAACGTAGAAGAGTTAAACAAAGCCTTGAAGGAGCTAGGTCTGGAAGGCCAGATTCCCGTGGAGGAACTCTTCGACCACGCCCGGCAATATCAAACGGAGGTCGAGCGCAGACTTGACGCCAAGATGCCGAAGTTCCATCGCAACTACTGGTGGAACGCTACCGAGAACATGAAGGTCCAGATGAAGCCCACGCGCCTCGGCTTCGGACAGTCGCTGGCGGCCAACGGCGACGATCCTCGGGTGGTCTGCTTCGGGCTGGATATTTCTGGCTCCATCACCATCAGTGAGTTTTATGCTGGCAAGCCGGAGCGCAAGTCGCGGTGGATCAGCATGGGCATCGCCGAGCAGTCTGCCACTTCGGCTGCCGCGGGGCTCGCCAAAGAAGGGAAGCTGCCTGTTTTTGGCACGTACGCGACCTTTGCCGCCGCGCGCAATCTTGACCAGATCCGCACCTCGATCTGCTATGGCAACTTCAACGTCCTGATTGCTGGAGCCCACGGCGGAGTCAGCGTTGGCCCCGACGGCGCCACTCATCAAGCGCTCGAAGATCTGTTCGCCATGTGCGGACTGCCGAACATGAACGTGGTGGTCCCCTGCGACATCATCGAGACGCGCAAGGCGACCGACTACCTGCTGCTCAAACATGTCGGCCCGAAATACATTCGCTTCGCGCGCGAAGCGACACCGATCGTCACCGATGAGAAAACGCCGTTCGTCTTCGGCAAAGCCAACGTGATTCGATTGCGTGGCGAGGCCGCGAACTTTATCGATGCGTTTGAGACGAAACTCGAATCCGAATACCGCGACGAGGGTGAGGACCTGACCATCGTCGCCTGCGGGCCCATGGTGCCCGAAGCGATGCGCGCCGCGTGGATACTGAAGCAGGATTTCGGCTACGAGGCGCGAGTCCTCAACCTGCACACGCTCAAGCCACTCGACACCGAAGCCATTGTGCGCGCCGCGCGTGATACCAGCGTTGTCCTGACCGCTGAAGAGCACCAGATCGGCGCGCTGGCATGGCCGGTCGCGAGCGCGATCACACAGTCACACGAGCTCTATGGCATCCCAATCATCACCGGCGCCATCGGAGTCAAAGATCGCTTTGGAGACTCGGGGGCTCCCTGGGAGTTAATCAAGGAGTTCGAAGTCTCGGCGGAGCACATTGCGGCCAAAGCGGTTGAGTTGATGGGGGTAAAGAAATCGCAAACCGGGCCGCCGGTGTCGGAAGTCCATTTGGTGGGGACGAAATAAGAACGGGCGATTTAGAGCGTCGTTTGCCTCACCCTAGCCGTGAATGGTACAAACCTCGCGAGGGCTTTCCTTGTGAGAAACTACGTAGAAAAAATCCCTGTTGTCTCCCTCTTTGCTCTTTCCGTGCTGCTTGTCGTGTTCGTGGTGGCACGCACGGCCGACCGATCGCGACGCATTAATCTTCCGACGAGCAAGAGTCTTACCCTCCCCGTTCCGGGATACCTTGCCCGCACCAACAGCTTTCCCGCGACCATCGCGGTTAGCCCCGACGGCCGTTACGCGGCGTTGCTTAATCAGGGATACGGCACGCAGGAAAGCGGCGCGCGGCAATCGATCGCCGTTCTCAATCTCAGCAACAATCAATTGCGCGACTTTCCCGACGACCGCTTGAGCGACGACTATTCCACGCGGCAAAGTTATTTCATCGGGCTCGCATTCTCGAGCGACGGGAAGCGTCTTTATGCTTCGATGGGATCGATTACTGATCCCACTGGCGAGAAGCCGAAGAGCACGGGCAATGGCATCGCAGTGTACAAATTCGCGGATGGGCAAGTTACTCCTGAGCGCTTCATCAAGATTGCGCCGCAGAAAATTGCCGAAGGGAAAGAAGTCGCGTTTGGCTTGCGCAAGACTCCTGAGGGAACGGCGCTGCCTTATCCGGCTGGGTTCGCGGTGTTGCCGGGCGCGAAGGGCGACCGGCTGCTTGTTGCCAATAATCTTTCTGACAATGCTGTCGTGCTCGATGCGAGTTCGGGGAAAATCCTGCAGTCGTTCGATCTCAGCCGCAGCCGCTACATTCCGGAGGCGTATCCATATACGGTGATTGCCAACAAGGCTAGAACGAAGGCTTGGGTTAGCTTGTGGAACGGCTCGGGCGTCGCTGAACTGAATCTTGAGACGGGTAAGGTGGCGCGCTGGATTGATCTGTCAAAGCCCCAAGACCCCACGGCACCCGGACCGCACCCTACTAGCTTGGTTCTCAGCCCCAGAGAAGACGTGCTCTATGTGGCCATGGCAAACGCCGACGGCGTTGCCGCCGTGGATTTGAGGGTCGACGTTCCGCTGCACCATTACCGTACCAATTTTGAAGAGCATGGAGCTGGTGGCCCGGTACCGTTGGCTATCGCGCTGTCGGCGGATGGGAAGCATCTCTACGCGGCTGCTGCCTCCCTCGATGCTGTCGAAGAGTTCGAAGCGAAGTACGATGAATACGCAACTGATTTGGCCGTCGTTGAGTCTCCCCTCGGTTTCATTCCCACCGAGTGGTATCCGAGTGCGCTTGCTGTCGCCGGCAACGATCTGCTCATTGCTACCGCCAAAGGAGAAAGCAGCGGGCCTAACAACATGCTGGGCACCCTGAAAGGCGAGCGCAAAAGAAAAGAGCATCCCTACATTCCAACTTTGATCGGTGGCTCCATCCAGCGCCTCAGCCTGGCTGACATCGACAAGAATCTGGCCGCCTACACGCGCCAGTTTGAAGAAGACAACCTCATCCGCTCCGATGGCGGCAAGTTCGAATTTGCCGGCGGAACGAATCCCATTCGCCATGTGATTTACGTGCTGAAAGAAAATCGCACCTACGACCAGATCCTTGGCGACCTGCCCGTGGGTGACGGCGACCGTTCGCTCACCATGTACGGCGCCGACATTACTCCTAACGAGCACAAGCTGGCGCTGCAGTTTGGAGTGCTCGATAACTTCTACGACAGCGGGGAAGTTTCGGGTGATGGGCACCTCTGGTCTACCGCCTCCACCACGTCTGACTACAACGAGAAAACCTGGCCCATCGGTTATCGCAGCAAAGAGCGTACCTATGATTCCGGGGGCAGCGTGGCCGAGGAATTTCCGCTCGAACAGGGCATCCCTGACGTGGACGATCCTGGCACCGGCTTCCTTTGGGATAACCTTGCGAGGAAAGGTCTCAGCTATCGCATCTACGGGGAATTCATTGCCGCGGTGTGGTGCAAGAGCGAAAATACGAAGTCGCCGAAAATGGGATCGCCTAAGGAAGGGACGCCGTCTCCCTCGTCTGCGACTTGCCCGGTTTCCGAAATCAACAAGGGTGAGCCGCTGCCGCCGAATGTGGGCAACCCGCGCGGCGGGCCGAGTCCTTGGCCTTGGGCGATTCCGGTGTTTAAGCGGATGCGTCCCACCAAAGCCGCGCTGCGCGACCACTACGATCCGCAGTTTCCCGACTTCCAAACCGATTATCCCGACCAACTGCGGGCTGACGAATTCTTGCGCGAGTTTGACGAGTTCGTGAAAGCGAAGGGAACAGCCAAGGAGCTTCCGCAGTTTACGCTGCTCTACTTGCCGGACGACCATACAGGAGGTACGCGGCCCGGCAAGCCCACTCCGAATGCTTCGGTTGCTGATAATGACCTGGCTCTTGGCCGCGTTGTCGATGCCGTTTCTCACAGCCCGTACTGGGACGACACCGCCATTTTCGTGGTGGAGGACGACGCGCAGGATGGGGCCGACCACGTCGACGCGCACCGGTCGATCGCTTTCGTCATCAGCAAATACGCGCCGCGCACGCCACCAACGTTTGTCGAGCACAGCTTCTATACGACCGTTAGCGTCATTCACACCATGGAAGCTCTGCTCGGGCTTCCGCCGATGAATCTGTTCGACGCGCACGCGCCGCTGATGGCGCCGTTGTTGTCGGGCGCGGGGACGCAGCCGCCGTATCAGGTTGACGATAAGAATCTGCGTAGCGGTCTCATTTATGAGGTGAACGCGAAGACAGCTCCGGGAGGGAAGGAATCGTCACAGATGGACTTTTCGCGGCCGGATGCGGTCGATTCCGAAAAGCTGAATGCGATTTTGTGGCGGAACGCCAAGGGCGAGGCGCCGATGCCAGTTACAAGCCTTTCACATTCTGAACCTTAAGGCTGCGCTAGAATGCCCTCGTGGGCTCGAAGATAGAGACAACGGTTGAATGCAGCAACCTGCGCAAGACCTACGACGGCAAAGTCGAAGCCGTCCGCGGCCTCAGCTTGCACATAGAGGCCGGCGAGTGCTTCGGGCTGCTCGGCCCGAATGGAGCAGGGAAGACCACGACGATTGAAATTCTCGAAGGGCTGCTCGCACCTACTTCGGGAGAAGTACGCATCTTCGGCCACACCTGGAACGACAATCCGCGCCAGTTGCGGGAATGGATCGGTATCTCGCTGCAGGAAACGCGACTGTCGGAAAAACTGAATGTGCGCGAAACCATCGAACTTTTTGCCAGCTTCTACAGCGAACCGCGGCCAGCCGCCGACATTCTCGACGAACTTCAGCTTACGGAGAAGGCGGACGCGTGGGTCGGCAAACTTTCCGGGGGACAGAAGCAGCGGCTAGCCGTCGCCACTGCTTTGGTGGGCAATCCGCGAATCCTCTTTCTCGACGAGCCCACCACCGGACTCGATCCGCAAAGCCGGCGGCAACTCTGGGACATCATCCGGGCGTTTCAGAAAAAGGGGGGCACCGTGCTGCTCACTACGCATTACATGGACGAGGCGGAACGCCTCTGCGACCGACTGGCCATTGTCGATCACGGCGTGATCATCGCCGAGGGCACTCCCACGGACCTGATCGAACGGCTGGGGGGCCATCACGTGGTCGAGTTCCAAGCGAATAAAAACGGCGACGCTAGCGACGACTACCTCGACCGCTGGCGATCGCTGCCGGGCGTGGAGTCCGTCCGGCGCGAAGATTCGACGGTTTGCCTGAGTGTCCGCGAGCCGCATCTCACTATTCCCGCTCTGCTGGATGCGGTGACTAAAGAGGGGCGTCAACTCGAACACCTGAGCACGCGCCAAGCCAGCCTCGAAGATGTCTTTGTACAACTCACCGGACGCCACCTGCGAGAAGATTGAATGGCAACGACCGAGACCAACGCGCCCAAGCTCTACGCTGATAAGAATCAGCCGCAGCAGCCCATTCAACCTGTACGCCGCAACGGCCGCTGGTCTGGATACCGCCATCTGCTCTGGGCGCGCATACTCGAACTCAAGCGCGAGCCGGAAGTCGTATTCTGGGTTTTCGTCTTTCCGCTGTTGCTGGCGGCGGGCTTGGGTATCGCGTTTCGCAACAAGCCCGCGGACATCACTTCGGTGGTGGTGATCGACGGCGCTGGGGCCGAGAAAACGCTGGCCCTACTGCAGAGTTCGGCTAAAAGCTCGCCGAACAAAGATTCAACCATTCGGGCTACAGTGCTCGATCGCGATGCGGCGCTCAAAGGGTTCCACTTCGGCAAGTTCGATCTCGCGATCGAGGCGAATGCTGACGGCAGCTACACTTATTATTACGATCCGGCGCGCCCGGAAAGCGTGCTCTCGCGGGGCGAAATTGACGCTGCGCTGCAGGCGGCGGCTGGACGAAAAGATGCGCTAGCCACTTCCTCCCAATCCTCCAGCGAACCCGGATCGCGCTACATTGACTTTCTCATTCCCGGACTGCTGGGGATGAACCTGATGAACTCGGGGATGTGGGGAGTGGGCTTCGCGCTGGTGGAAATGCGGCAACGCAAACTGCTGAAGCGCTTTGTCGCCACGCCCATGCGGCGCAGCGATTTCCTGCTGGCCCTGACCAGCAGCCGTTTGGTGCTGATGGTGATTGAAGTCGGACTGCTGTTGGGCTTTGGCGTGCTCGTCTTTCACATGCGAGTCGAGGGATCGATCCTCTCGGTGGTTCTGCTCGGGTCGCTTGGAGCCGTAACCTTTGGCGGCGTCGGTCTGCTGACCGCTTGCCGTGCGCAGAAAATCGAAAGCGTTTCCGGCCTCATCAATCTGGTGATGATGCCGATGTGGATATTCTCGGGTGTGTTCTTTTCCTACCAGAAATTTCCCGCCATGGCTCAGCCCTTTATCAAAGCTCTTCCGCTCACCGCACTTAATGACGCGCTGCGAGCCACGATCATCGAAGGCGCGTCACTGGGGTCGCAATCCGGACGGTTGCTGGTTCTGGCGATCTGGGGCGGAGTCTCGTTCGTGCTGGCGCTGAGATGGTTCCGCTGGACGTAAGACCACGTAGGGACAGCCGCCCTTGGCTGTCCAGCGGGGCGAATCCCCGCCGCGCTCTTGGGCGCAAGGCTGGACATGCCAAAACGCAAGCGAGCTGTGCTCGCTTGGACAGCCGAGGCGGCTGTCCCTACGCAGATCGCCTCGGCGCAGAGCTACGACTCAGAAGCTGGGCTTGCCGGCTAGACGCCACGACCACATAAGAAAGGATGTTGCGGTGAGGTCAATGGCGGGTTCGGTCGTGCTGTAGGACTGCATGTTGTCCTGATAGACTGCTACTTGCGAGGCATTGAACACGCCGTCGTTGCCATTGAATTTGCGGAATGTGTCCACTCCGTTTGCGGGGCAGAGAGTCATGCCACCGACGACGCCCGAGGTGGCATAACCGGCTGGACCCTCGGTGGCCGCACCCCAGAGTAGTGGCGTGCCCCCGGAAGTCCCATCCAGCGCGCCCGCGAGGTTCGCCACCTGGTGCTGGATGCAATTTGGAAAGGTGCTTCCTTCGCCCACTATGAACGACGATCCCCAGGAATTCGCGCCCAGGACGTTCGCCAGCCATCTCTGCGCATAGGTGTCGTAGCGCTTGGCCGCGGCATCGGTGTCGGCGAGATAGGCGGCCTCGCTGGCCATTACCGACAGACCCGCGCCGTGCGACGTGGTGTCGCCGTAACTCCACACATAGCCGAAGCCCCAGGCATCCAAGTTCGCTTGATTTATTGCGTCTGCTACTTGGCGCAGCAGTTGTGCCCGAATGCTCGATTCAGACACGGCCAGGCCCTGTGGATCTTCCGCCATATCGAGGGCGCGGTACAACTCAAAATGGGCCAGGCCGCTGACGTCATACAGGTTCAGAGTGTCGGTGAACCCTGGTTTGTAGATTCGGGTGATGTAATTGTGGGCGAACGTGGCTGCCTGCGCCAAATAATCCGTCGCATTGGTGTGGGGCAATCCGGCTGGAAGATTCTTCGGGCCGCCGGCGGAGTGCAAAGCAAAATACAGCTCGGTTGCGCCCAACTCCATGTCGTCGTCCCAGACGTTTTCGGGATAGCCGTCGAAAGGAGCAATGGTCAGCAGGCAGCTGCTGCATGTGCCGCCGTACTCGGCGGGGGCCGGATCGGGATAAGAAGTGTCCGCGAGCGCGAAAATGTCTTCGGCATTTTGGAGGCATTGATTCGCCAGCGCGGGGCGGGCCGTGCGTTGCAGTTGGTAGCACAAGGCAAAGTCCGCCGCGAGGCGCCCAGCGAGATTCGGGCTGATCGGCGAGCCTGCAGGCCCTGCCACATACACCGGACGATTGCAGATGTAGTAGGTGGTTAGCGGATCGCATGGGCGCGGGTCGCCCGGTTGCAAGAAATGATCGGCCGCCTGCGGCAGCGTCCAGATATCGTATTCGGTGATCAGGCAGTAAGGAGTCGCATAGGTGCCGCCGCAGTCGGGGGCGGCGGAAGTGGGATTGCCGTAGCCGTAGTAATCCCAGTCCTGCGTGTCGTCCACCTGGTAGTAGAGAGTCCTGGTGTTGTCATCCCACATCTTCATCAGCCAGTCGACTCCGAACCTGGCTTCGTCGGCAAAGTCGGACGACGCGGGTGCTCCGGCTCCGCTGGTTCCGGCATAGGAAATGGAACCGGGCGGCGCGGGAGGATTCAGTGGAGCATTCGAGCCCATCTGATTGGGGAAGTCGCGAATGCCGATTTCCATCAGCGCTGCTGTGTAACTAACCGTTTCAACGTACTTTTCGTAATCGCCCGCGTCCCACCAGCCGCCGGTGGCATCGATGTTGGGGAGACCTGCCGACACGAGCGGCGGCGCCGGCGGTACGTTGTCGATAAAGTCGTTGCCGTCGAGTGGAGGAGTGTTGTAAACGCGCGCGTTCGCGTCCTTCAGATGACCGGGGGCGGTGCGCAGCGCGTTGGGGATGAAATGCTTTCCGTCGCGTTCGGTTTCATAGAAGAACAAAGTGTTCAACAGGAATCCGGAATATAGCGCCTCTGGAGTGTCCACCGCGAAAGGCGGGGAAGTTGCCTTTACTGGTGTTGAGACCTTGATGGTGTAGAGGTCCGCGCCGGCAACGTTGAAGTCCAAGGCGTAGACGCTGTAGGTCACGGTCTTGCTATGGCTCCACGTGCCCAGCAACGCACCGACGTGGCCCGAATACGCGGTGCTGCCCTGCGAATTGACCACCTGGAAAGTCGCGCCCGTTACCGCGGACTGAGCCATCAGATACGCGCGAAAAGGAGCGTTACCGGCTTCATAGCCGGCCTGACTGACGCGTATGTAAGCGGGCTCCGCCAGCAGACGCGGTGCGCAGGACAGCAGTGCAAGAAAAACCGGGGCAATTAAAACGAGTCGTGGGCTGGGGCGAAAGCTGGAGGGTGCCATTGCGTTCTCGTTCTCCTGGGCGGGGGACGGACTACATTAAAACCATTTAATAGGGGAAGATACGCTGCTTGTTTTTCGGTGTCAACCGGGTGCATGCCCAAAACCCGCTGGGGTCAAGGCTTGCGCGGCATCGGCCTTCTACGCGCTTGCCGCAGAAAAGCCGCCAGCCGCTCTGACACCAATCATTCCAAGGGCGGGACACTTGTGTCGGGATTGGGCGACAGACGGCTCGGCAGAGAACCTCAGTTGGGACATTCCGTCAAAATGGCGGGTAACTTTCCGGTACCAGTCAGCGTCCAATTAGTAGGAAAAGTCCGCCGGTCACGACTTGAAATCGGGGGTATAATCTTTGTAACCGGCCGGGTCTTTGCGAGGTGCCCAAATGTCTTTCCGTAAATTACTGATCTCCCTGAGCTTATTGGCGCTGATGGCGGTGCCGGCGCTGGCGCAGGATCAAACTTCGCAAACTCCAGCTTCCCAGGCTCCTAGCGGGCAACCCCAAGCGACGCAGCCGCAGGCACCAGCAAATGATCAGACGGCGAAGCCACAGACCGCTCCTCAGACCACGCAGCCGCCGAGTGGGTCGACTCCAGCTTCGCCCGCAGACTCTACTTCCAGCAATGGCAGCGAGGCGGCGCCTGGTGGACCACCTCCGATCCAGGAGCCCGACCCAAGCAAGGTCAAGCACACCGGCGGTAAGGATGATGTGGACGCCATTGGCAATCGCGGCCTGGGCAAGCGCAGCCTGGGCGACTGGTACTCGCTTGAAACTGAAATCAGGGTGGGCAAACAGTACTCGATGATGGTCGAGAATAGCGTGAAGCTGGTTCAGGATCCGGTGGTGAACGAGTACGTCAACCGTATCGGGCAGAATCTGGTACGCAATTCCGACGCGCAAGTGCCGTTTACTATCAAAGTCATTGATTCCGACGAAATCAACGCGTTCGCGCTCCCCGGTGGATTCTTCTACGTGAACTCCGGCTTGATTCTGGCGGCGGACGAAGAGGCGGAATTGGCCGGGGTGATGGCGCATGAGATTTCACACGTTTGCGCCCGCCACGCGATGCGTCAGCAGACGCGGTCGAATTGGGCGCAGATCGCCACCATTCCTCTGATCTTCGTCGGAGGGGGGATAGGCTACGGAATCTACGAAGCGAGTGGCCTGGCCTTGCCGCTCACGTTCATGAAATTCCAGCGCGATTTCGAAGCGGAAGCGGACTACCTGGGCCTGCAATATATGTATAAGACGGGATACGATCCGCAGGCCTTCATCAGTTTCTTCGAAAAGATTCAGGCGAAAGAGAAGAAGAAACCGGGCACGATAGCCAAGGCCTTCGCTTCGCATCCGCAGACGCCGGACCGCATTGAGGCGTCGCAAAAGGAGATCGCGACCATTCTTCCGGCGCGTCCGCAATACATCGTTTCGACGTCGGAGTTTGACGACGTGAAAGCGCGGCTGGCCACCATCGAGAACCGGCACAAAGTAATCGAACAGAAAGATGGAAGCAAGCCCAGCTTACGCCGCGCCTCAACCACTGACCAGACCAGCGGCACAGGCAGCAACGGTGGCAGCGGCGATGATGATCGCCCGACGCTGAAACGCCGGGACGATAGTCCGGACCAGACTCAACCACAACAACAGTAACGGGAATTGCAGAGAGAGGAAACCGGCGGGCGTCCGCCGGTTTTTATTGTTTGTGTTAATGCCTGTAAGGGAGAGTCGGGCGTACTCTCCGCTATGCTTCTGCAGGCGTAATGCGGGACGGGCGAGACGCCCGTCGCTCCACAGATTCCGTTACGAACCTGCTCCCACCGACTTCACAGTGATCGTGGTGCCGTCTACGTCTCCGGTCACCTTTGCCTTTGCTCCTGCCAGACCGTCCAGTTGATCCAGGGCAGTCTTATCTGAGGTCTGCAACGTATAGACCTTGTCTCCGACCACGAGCGCGTAATTCGCACCATGCTTCACGCACGCGCGCGTGCATTCCGCGGGTTTGCTGGGCATATCTTCATGCTTCGCCCCGCACATAGTGTCGCTTACTACGCCGGTCAAGGTCTGGCTCTTGCCGGCAGCCAGCGCCGGAACCGCGGCGAGCCCGACCAACATCTGCATCCCAAGAATCGCAGCTGCAATTCGATTTACCTTCATTGTAATTTTCGTCTCCTGTGAAACGGGGTGTAGTTCGAAGTTCTAGAGGACACTCACAAGCTCACTATCATGATGTCAAGATAGAGGCCCTTGCGCAAGCTCCGGCGGGCAAAATATTTACTGCTGCTTGAAATGGATCTCCACGTCGACGGTCTTGTCCCTCGCGTCCGGGGTTTCATGAATGCTGACACCCCAATGCACGCCGTGGGGAAGAAGCTGTTCGGTATCGGCCAGAAACTTCTTGAGATAATCGGCGTTGTAAGTCTGACCTTCGTGCAGAGTCCACGCGGCGCGCATCCGCGCGGTGGCCTGCGTGTCGAGTCCCGTGACCTCCAATTCTCCCATTTTATAGACGTCGCCTTCGACGACGGTCAGGGTGTAGTGCACGGTGCTTTTGTCGTCGTCGAACTGGGCATCTTGCTTAATCTGAACCATCATGTAGCCGCGGCTGCGATAGAGCTTGCCTACGCTTTCGATGTCGCGCAGAAGACGAACGGCGTCGGCGGGCTGGCCGGCCGGCAGGTGGAGAAGGGGTGCGAGTTCGGCAGTGGTGACGGCAGAGTTTCCCTTCCAGTCGAGGCCGGAAGTGGAATACGCGTTGCCCGGCGTCACCGGTAGGATCGCGTCGACCAGAACATCAGCGACGGCGACATCCTGCGAGTCAGCGCCGGAAGACGGTTGAGGCAGCGCTCGCGCTTCGGACGGCCCAAACGCGGCTTTCAAATATCCTCGCTGCAGGTAGACGGGCAAAAGGTCACGTTTGGCGACTGCGGCAAGGGAAGATCGTCCGTACTCCGCGCCTATGAGGCGATGCGCCGCGGCTATAAGCAGGGGCGTTTGCTCCGGCGAAGCTCCAGGGAATTCCACGCTGCGAATTCGAATGCTGACTTCCTCGACTCGATAATCGATTGCGTTCAGGGTGCCAGTCGACAAATCTGCATTGCTCTGATGATCCACCCGGCCGGGAAAGTGATTTTCTGCGAGGAGGGCTTGCAGCGCCTCGGAAACCCGGTCGGGAAAATTGCCCGCAATCGGCAGCAACTGTTTGAATAGCGGAACGCGGGCCTGCAAGGAGGCGCAAAGTTCGTTGTCGGTGAACCAGACGAAGTTTTCAAAATGGGCGGGGACCAGCTTGCTCTTGTCGATATCAGTGAGTTGCAGTTCAACTTTTGTTCCGGCGCCCGAGGAGGAAAACGAATAGGCAACGTTGCTGAACAGGCCGGACTCGCCGAGCCGCTGCACAGCCTCTTTGAAGTCGCCGTCGGCGACGTCCTGGCCGATCTGCAGGCCGCTGGCTGCGAGAATTTCTTTGTCGGTGTAACGCGTCGTTCCCATGGCTTTCAACGCGATGAGCTTGTAGGCGGCCGCTGGGGAGGCTTTGCCGGCGGGCTGTTTCTGGGCTGCGACACCGGAAGCGAGCACGGATAAGAAAAGGACGAAACATGCAACCCACTTCATTTGGATCGCTTCCCAGCACCGGCCGTGGAGAAATTCTTTTGCTTAACCGCGATTTCCATGAAGGCCTTGGCGGCGCGGCTGAGCGATTTGTCTTTGCGGAAGACGATTGCGAGGTCGCGGCGGATTTGCGCATCGGCGAGCGTGATGGCGACCAACGCCTTGGCGCGGATGTCCTCTTCGATGTTGGAGCGAGCGATAAATCCCACGCCGACGTCGGCCGCCACGAAACGCTTCAGCAGTTCGCTCGAATCGAGTTCCATGGCCAGATTCGGCTTCAGCTGATGGTCATAGAAGAGCGCATCGAGCGCGTCGCGGGTGTGGCCTAGTTTGGGCACAACCAGGGGGTAGGTCGAGACCTCGGCGACGGTGACGCTTTTCTTCGCCGCCAGCGGATGACAGGGAGCTGTAATCACGACGAGTTCGTCGCGATGAATCATCTGCGCTTCGAGCCGGTTGTCCGTCACGGGCAGCGAGACTACGCCAAAGTCCACCACGTTTTCGATGATCGAATCGAGGATGCGGGCGTAGTCTGAGCGCTTGATGCTCACGGAGACGTTAGGATAGTCGCGCTTAAATTGCGCGAAGACCTCGGGCAGGATGTGCAGGCATGTGCCCTCGTTCGCGCCTACGACGATTTCGCCGCGTGGTACGCGCTCGGTCTCGGCGATCTCGGTGAGGATCGCCTTGCGGCGCTCCAGCGTCTCCTCGGCGTACTTGAAAAATAGCTTGCCGGATGCAGTGAGCGAGACGCGGCCTCCGGAGCGGTCGAGCAGGCGAGCGCCCACTTCTTCTTCGAGCGCGCGAATCTGGGAGGAGATGGCGGGCTGGGTGCGAAAACGCTTTTCCGCCGCGCGGGAGAAACTGGAGAGGCGCGCCACTTCCAGGAAGATTTCGAGCTGATCGAAGTCCATGCTTGCTGGCTTCCGACTGCTGGCCTCAGACACTATAGCGAGCCTGGGGCAATCACGAAAGCGAAATCACTGGGCCACGGAAATCTCGATAATGAAGCTTCCCTTCCACGCTTCGCCCATCGCGCTCTCTGAAACCCGTACCTGATATTGGCCGGTCTCGGGCAAGGGCTGATCGAGAATGCTGCCGCCGGGACCTCCTTCGTGGCCCGCGGAAGGGAACGTGACCTCACCACGCAGCGGCCCTGCTCCGGTAAGTACGATCTTTATTTTCGTGCCGCGGTCGCCCTGGAAAATAAAGTCCTTGTGGTCGTCCATGCCGCGCAACTTGCCTTCTATGCGCACGCTGTTGCCGGGCGGGGGAAGCTTGATTTTATGCGATGTCTTGGCGGAGGCGAGGGGAAGCAGAATCCCAAATGCGACGATGGTGGCGAGGGTTCGGCCCTGTGCATTCAGGAGCTTCATTGGACTCTCGTAATTGTTAACAAAGGTTGTTACCCAGGGTTGTTACCCAGGCCCGCCATTTGGTCGAGATCCGCCGGACTTCCTTTGAACCAGTCCATATCCAGATTGCCAGTGACGCCCGGCATGGTTCCGGACTCGCTGTACTGCCAGAAACGATAGTCGGAAAATCCTGTCGGTATATTCGGCGAAAGGTTGCTGGTGTACTGCGCGACCCATAGAGGATAGCTGGCAAAAGCCGAGGTTCCGCCGAGCGCTGTATTCCAGAAACTCGCCGAGGTGTAGATCACGGGAGTGCGGCCAAGATTTCGCTGAATGAGGTCTAGCCATTGCTGCATACCGGCCGCGATGGCGGCGGCGGTTTGCTCACCACTCACTTCCACATCCAGCGCCGGAGGGAGATCTCCTGGAACCAGGTGGGTGACGACGCTAAGAAAGTTCGACGCCTGGGCCTGGGCATCAAGCTGCGGATAGAAAAAATGGTAAGCCCCTCGCGGTACCTGATTCTGCTTCAATCCCGCGTAGTTTGTGGGGTAAAGAGGGTCCTTGGTGAACCTGCCTTCACTGGCTTTCACATACGCGAAGGCCACTCCGGCGGAGGCCACTTTTCCGAAATCAATAGGGCCATTGTAGTGCGAAATGTCGATGCCCTGTATCATGCGGAATCTCCTGCTGGGCTTCAAGACGGGGCGGCGGTCATTCGCTCGTCATTCTCTCGTCATTCTCCCATCATTCAGGTGGTTACATCCTCCGCCTATACGTTGATTACTGCGATTAATTCTTTCACGGCGGCGGCGCTCTTATCGAGGGCTGTTTTCTCTTCCCCAGTGAGTGTGATCTCGATAATCTGCTCGATCCCCTTGGCACCGAGTTTCACGGGGACGCCGACGAAGAGCCCGTGGATGCCGTATTCTCCGTTGAGATAGGCGGCGCAGGGGAGAATCTTCTTCTTGTCTTTGAGGATGGCTTCGACCATCTCGGTGGTGGCGGCCGACGGGGCGTAGTAGGCGGATCCGGTCTTGAGATATTTGACGATTTCGGCGCCGCCGTCGCGGGTGCGCTGGACGATGCGATCGAGCGTGGCTCTGTCCATGAGTTCGGTGATGGGAATGCCGGCGACGGTGGAATAGCGGGGGAGCGGCACCATGGT
>Ga0181532_10001917_pt1 | contig 19717 bp, 19 predicted proteins | sample PEATcosm2014_Bin_33_FD_119768 | JGI IMG/M metagenome (GOLD analysis project Ga0181532, IMG submission 119768) | Peatland microbial communities from MTU Mesocosm Facility, Houghton, MI, USA - PEATcosm2014_Bin11_30_metaG | ecosystem: Environmental > Terrestrial > Soil > Wetlands > Peat | place... | reverse complement strand
CCCGAACCGCCGCAGGGGGCGCCGCACAATGGATTGCTGGGCTTGCGCGGTATGTTCGGCACCGAACGGACGCTCAAGCGCCAAATGTTCACCAGCGACGCGCGGCCGGGGTTTTCCACGGTCATGATCGAAGCATTCAACATCATGCAGGATCGCCTCACCCGGATGCGGCTCGCCGGCGATCCGCCGGACGTGCACATCACGCCGCATATCGGGCATATCGGCTGGCTCGATTTCCATCGCGCCGCGGATGCGATCGCGGCGGGAAGGGCCGCCACGGAAAAGGCGCTTGAGCCGATCGCCGACACCATCGCCGCGCTGGGCTGAACGCTTCCCGTGTTTCGATTCCGAAATTCGAAGCACCTACGGCAGGCAAGGTTGCGGCTGAATTGTAGCGACTTCAAATCCGCCGCCTCGCACAGGCTCGGCGGTGAAAATCCTTTACTGAGAAGGGGATTGGCGCGCACAGTTTGTCTGACACGTGAGCTGGGTGGTGCTGCAATTCAATAAGCACATCGTGCTCGCCGTGGCGTTGCTGGTGGTGGTCGCGGCGGCCGAAGGCGGCGCGCCCGGAACGACACAGGCGGTTTGACAACTCGCTGCCTGGGCATTGCAGGTCATCATGCAGGTCGTCGCCGTCGACGTTTGCGCAAGCCGGATTTTTACTTCGGCAAGGGCGGCGGGCGCGGCTGCGCCGATTAGCGCCACAGTGAGAAGGATTGCAAAGCCCCGCATGACCGCCTCCGCATCGCACGCGCGAGCGGCCATGATAGCGCGATCTCCCGACCTGCGGAAACTAGAGCGCAATCGCTTCAGATTGAATCGATTGGCGCTCTCATATCTTGGTGGAGCATGATCCTTTCGGAAAACCGGCTTCCACTTTTCCGGATCATGCTTCATGCGTTGCAATCGCCACGCCGCCGCACGGCGGCGACAATGCTACGCCGTCATGATGTAGTCGCGCATCGCCGTCGACTCGCGTTCCATCTCACGCAGCCGGTGCTTGACGATGTCGCCGATCGAGACGAGGCCAACCACCTGACCTTGGTCGACAACCGGCATGTGACGGAACTTGCCTGCTGTCATGCGCTCCATGATGTGGGAGACCGTGTCGCTCTCGCTGCAGCTCTCGACTTTGCGCGTCATCGTCCGGCTCACCGGCTCGTCGAGCACGGCGGCGCCGCGCTCGGCAAGCGACCGCACGATGTCGCGTTCGGAGATAATGCCAGCGAGGCGGCGGTCAGCGCCGAGGATGAGCGCGGCTCCGATGCGTTTCTCGGCGAGAAGCCGCACCGCTTCGGCAAGGCTGGCGTTCGGTTCGATGGCGACGACGTCGCGGCCCTTGTTCGCGAGAATGATGCTGAGGGTCATCGGTAGCCTCCCTGGCTTCACTACACCACGGCCCATATCCGCGGGTCGCACGATGTGAAGTTTACGTTTCAGGTCGGCGCCGAGTTCCAAACGAACGAGAACTTTCATCGGCGGGCCGCTCCGCGCGGAGCGGGATCCGTCCTCGTCTGCCTGCACCCTATTGCGATGCAGCATCGAGTCTTCGCTTAGTCGCCCATAAAACCGGCGCTGACTCTATTGAGTTTATACCACAAGAATGCGGCAGTCGCATGGTACAATTTCACCGTATCCCCGGGAGCATCACCCGCTCGGCTCGGTGTCGATTTCGCGCTGCCGAACGACCGGATCAAAAACATTGAACAGCAAGAGGCCCGCCAGAAAACCGCCGATATGGGCCTGCCAGGCGATTTCCTGCCCTTCCGCGACCATCGAAACCGAGCCCAGGCCGAAGAGTGCATTCAGCCCGATCCAAACGCCGAGAAAAATAAGAAAGCGCAGGTCGCGGAGCGTCGCAAGCAGGGGAGCGGCCGGGACGCGGTAGCTACCGCCGGGGCTATCCAGGCGCCACAGCCCAAGTGGGCCACCGCGCTGGAACACAAAACGCAGCGCCGCCGCCATAGCGCCGGAAATTGCCGCCGAGGCGCCAATCATCGGAACCATCGCCCCGAGATGGCTGACAAGATGCGCGAACGCTCCGGCAGCCGCCACCACCAGCATGAAGGACACATAACGCCACGTCCCGAAACGGCGTGCCAGCGCGGTACCAAACGGCAACAGCCAAGCCAGATTGAGGCCGATATGCAGGAGATCGGCGTGGAGAAAAGCGTAAGTAAAGAAGGTCCAGACATCGGCGCCGAAGCCGCCGGGGAAAGCGCCGCCGAGCACGAGATCGGTATCGTAGCGCGCCGGAATAAACGCGAAGGTCAGCAAGAACCGCAGATCCTCGGCGTCGCTCAACCCCAGCGTGCGCAGCGCATGGACGAGCACCAGCACCGCCACCGTCCCAATAACGGCCCGCGGCACATTGAACATCGGCTCTGAACGCTGAATCACCGGGATGCACCTAGCGTCCCGCCGAGATAGGCCGCGATAGCCGCGACGGCAAGCCGTGATTGGCGAGCGCAAGCGCAAGAGAAAAACAAGAGGGAGGGCTATAGCCCTCCCTCTTGCAGCTTGGTTCCGCACGCGACGGCGGCGATCTCGCGATCACATGGCGGCACCCGCTTCAACGGGGCCGCCCGGCGCCGGTCACGTCCCCTCGCCTCCCTTTGTGTAAATGTTGCCAAGGAGCGCCGGCAGTGCATGACGTCGCTCAATGCGACCCTATGCAGCTGCGCCTGCGGCGCCAACATCAACGTTTCGTTAGGATTAATTGAGCGTTGCCGCCAACCTGCCGCGGTCAAAAGGCGCGGTCGGCACAAGCCCTGCTCCAAGCTCCACCGCGGGGCCAAACCCCGCGATCCCTGTGCCAACGGGGGACAGGGTGGGCAGCGGGCGCGAGTCCGGGAGCAGGTCATTCATGAAACATGCCGCCAGCCTGGAGCTTTATGCCTATTGGCAGGAAAAGCGCGGGACACGCCCGGCGCCCGAGCGCGCCGACATCGAGCCCGGCGCCATTCGCGGCGCGCTCAGCGACGCCTTCATCCTTGCGCTCGATCGCAGTATCGGTCATCCGGTTCGCCTCGCCGGCACGCGGGTCTGCGCGCTGTTCGGCCGCGAGCTTAAAGGCGAGTCCTTCCTCGGCCTCTGGAGCAGGGCAAACCAGTCCGCCCTCGCCGACCTGCTCGCGATCCTTGCCGACGAATGCATCGGCACGGTCGCGGGCGTGACGGCGCAGAACAGGACCGGTGAACCGGTCGACCTCGAGCTTTTGTTGCTGCCGGTGGGCACACGGCGGCCCAAGTTTGCGCGCGCCATTGGCGTGCTGGCGCCGCTCAAAGTCCCGCAATGGCTGGGCGTAAGCCCGATCGGCGCTCTCAATCTCGGCAACCGCCGGCACGTGGGGGCTGCGCTCGAGAGGCGCTTGCTGCCGCGTTTTATGGCGCCCCGCGGCCGGCGCGGGCTGCTCGTCTATGAAGGCGGGCGGCCGAATGCCGAGAACGAGCCCGATGTTGCATGGAAGCGGACTGACCAAGCCCCACGTTAAGAGCGGTTAACGGGCCGTTAGCATCGCCCACCTAGGCTGCTTGCGTGCACGGCGGCGGGCAATGGGCATAGCGCTAGCTGAACCGAAACCGAGATTGCGGGCGCTTAGCGAAGAGCGCCGCCGCTTTCAGCGCGTGCGCGTCGACCTGCTCGGCCGCTATATGCTGCCGGATCGCCGCGAGTTCCCCTGCCAGGTCGTCAACATGTCACCCGGAGGCATGGCGCTGATTGCGCCGGTCGGCGGCCAGCCGGGCGATCGCGTCATCGCTTATGTCGATCATCTGGGCCGGCTTGAAGGCCACGTCGCGCGCGTCTTTCAAAACGGCTTCGCCATGACGATCTCGGCGACGGCGCGCAAACGCGACAAACTCGCCGCGCAGCTGACCTGGCTCGCCAATCGCCACATTCTGGATTCGCCGGAAGACCGTCGCCACGGCCGTTTCGTGCCGCGCAATCCCGTCGGGCGTCTGATCCTGCCGAACGGCCTCAATCTCAGTTGCCGGATCATCGACGTCTCGCAATCTGGCGCCGGCATCATGTCCGACCAACGGCCGCCGATCGGCACCCTTGTCACGCTCGGTAAGGTGCAGGGCCGCGTCGTGCGGCACATCGACGACGGCTTCGCGATCGAGTTCACCCGGTTGCAGCACCCCGACTCGCTCGAAGAGAACGTCACCGGCGGCTGACCGAGCCGGCCGGCTCCGGGCGTCGGCCACGATGCCATTTACGATTCCGCCGGCAACGTCACCGCCGGGTAAATGCCAAGTAGACAACTTTCTGACTCCGCGAAGCCTCGCGTGAAGCTGCGCCGGGGCACTGCCGCGCAAGCGCCACGTCCAACATCACGGAGCGATACACATTGCGAACGATAACCAATGCCGCACATGCTGCCGATGTGATGCCCGCAATTTGAATCTAAATTGAACAACTAAAACTTTACTTGAGATTTCGAAGAATATCGGCCGGATTTTCTCAACTGTTTATCGGTCTTTACTTCAAATTGAAGCACTCAACTTAGCCGCAGCGCAAAAGCTTTGTGACAAACGTGGCCCCAACAAGACGGGAGCGGGGTCATGAGCTCGGTTGTCAAAGCATTCCTCAGGCGCGGCGCGGCTGCCAGCCTCGTCGTCCTTGCCGTGCAGGCGATGCCGACGGCGAGCACGGCAGACGAACGCCCCGTATTCATCTCGCTCGGCGAGACGACCCGAGCACCCATCGGCTGGATCGAGTTCTGCGTCGAATACTATCCGGAATGCAAAACCAAACCGTCACAACCGCGCGACGTGACGCTCTCCGCGCTAACCTGGAAAACCCTCGAGCGCGTCAACCTTTGGGTCAACACGAACATCAAGCCGATGACCGATATGGATCATTGGGGCGTGGTCGAACGCTGGAATTATCCTGATGACGGCTATGGCGACTGCGAAGATTACGTGCTGCTCAAGCGCCGCATGCTGATGCAAGCGGGCTGGCCGCGCGAGGCGTTGCTCATCACCGTGGTCCGCGACAAACGCGGCGACGGTCACGCGGTGCTCACCGTCAAGACCGACCAAGGCGAATACATCCTCGACAACCAGAACGACCAGATTCTGATGTGGTCAGACACCGGCTACCGCTTTGTCAAGCGCCAATCGCAGGCCGATCCGAATGTGTGGATCGCGCTCGGCGAGCCGCGCGCGGCGCCGGCTACGGCAACCGCGCGGTGATCTGAAGGAGTTGCGACCCCGGTCACGTCCCCACCCCTCCCCGTCCCCAGACCGGGTTCGCGCGGCCGGCTCTTCCCCAGGAGCCGGCCGCACCTTTTTCGGGACGGCGCAAAGCCGAAATCGAGTTCCACTTCTGCCAATTTTCGCATAGGTATTTGCGGTTAGCGCATGGCTTCGGCTGCAAGCGGGCCACCTGCCGGCTAAACGTGTTTGTGAGTTGTGTGCGCGGACAATGCCACTATGTTGCGCCGCACAGAGGGAAATTCCCCCTGCGGGGCGATCTTTGTGCAATCCACGGCGGGCGGCCGTGTTGACTAATTGGGGAGCCCGTGCCGAATGACTGCTCTTGTCCGCATCGCACTGCGGCGCCCCTACACGTTCGTCGTCCTCGCCCTCCTTCTCCTCATCATCGGGCCGCTCGCGGCCTGGCGGACGCCCGTCGACATATTCCCGGAAATCAGGATCCCGGTGATCGCGGTGATCTGGGGCTACACCGGCTTGCCGCCACAGGAGATGGCCGGCCGCATGGTGACGCAGTTCGAGCGCGCGCTGACCACGACGGTCAACGACATCGAGCATATCGAGGCGAACTCGTATACCGGCGTCGGGATCGTCAAGGTGTTCTTCCAGCAAGGCGCGGACGTCCGCACCGCCAACTCCCAGGTCACCGCAATCGCGCAGACCTTGCTCCGGAACATGCCGCCCGGCGCCGTGCCGCCGCTCATCCTGAATTACAACGCCTCCACCGTCCCGATCATCCAGCTCGCTCTGTCCGGCAAAGGCCTGCCCGAGCAAACGCTGTTCGACCTCGGCCTCAACTTTGTCCGCGTGCCCATCGTCACCGTGCCCGGCGCGGCGATGCCGTGGCCATTCGGCGGCAAGCTTCGCGAGGTCCAGATCGATATCGATCCGGAGGCGATGCGGGCGCGTGGCCTCTCGGCCCAGGACGTCGCCAACGCCTTTGCCGCGCAGAACCTGATTACCCCGGTCGGCACCGAGAAGATCGGCACCTTTGAATACGTGATCAATCTCAACAATGCCCCTTCCGTGATCAGCGCGCTCAGCGACCTGCCGATCAAAACCGTCAATGGGGCGATGGTCTACATTCATGACGTCGCCCATGTCCGCGACGGCAGTCCGCCGCAGACCAATATCGTTCACGTCGATGGCAACCGCTCCGTGCTGATGGTCGTATTGAAGAACGGCGCGGTCTCGACGCTCTCGATCATCGAGGGCGTCAAGAAAAAAGTGCAGGAGATGAAGAGAACGCTGCCAAGCAATCTCACGCTCACGCCGATCGGCGATCAGTCGATATTCATCAATGCCGCGATCGGCGGCGTCGTCCGCGAGGGCGTCATTGCGGCCGCGCTTACCAGCCTGATGATCTTGCTGTTCCTCGGCAGCTTCCGCTCGACGCTGATCATCGCCACCTCCATTCCGCTGTCGGTGCTCGGTTCGATTGCGACGCTGTGGGCGCTGGGCGAAACGCTCAACATCATGACCTTGGGCGGGCTGGCGCTGGCCGTCGGCATTCTCGTCGACGAAGCGACGGTGACGATCGAGAACATCAACTGGCATCTCGAGCAAGGCAAGGAGGTCGAGCAAGCCATCCTGGATGGCGCCGAGCAGATCGTGACGCCAGCGTTCGTTTCGCTGTTGTGCATTTGCATCGTGTTCGTGCCGATGTTCTTTTTGACCGGCGTGCCGCACTTCCTGTTCGTGCCGCTGGCCGAAGCGGTGATGGCGGCCATGGTCTGGTCGTTCATCCTGTCGCGCACGCTGGTGCCGACGATGGCGAAGTACATGCTGCGCAAGCATGAACCGCACACCGACATGCACGGCCTCGACGGCCCGCTGCCGCGCTCGCGAAATCCCCTGGTACGCTTGCAGCGCGCCTTCGAGTCGCGTTTCGAGCGCGCCCGCCTGGCCTACCGCGAGCTATTGACGATGGCGCTGCGCCATCGGCCGATCTTCGTGGGCTGCTTCCTGGCCTTCGTGGTCGGCACGTTCGCGCTGACGCCTTATCTCGGGCGCGACTTCTTTCCATCAGTCGACGGTGGGCGGATCTTGATGCATGTACGCAGCCACGTCGGCACGCGGATCGAGGAAAATGCCCGCCAATTTGCGGAAATCGAGAAGGTGGTCCGCCAGATCATTCCGCCGGAAGAGCTCAAGACGCTGGTCGATAACATCGGCTTTCCGGTCAGCGGCATCAACATGACCTACAACAACACCGGCACCATCGGCTCGCAGGACGGCGAGATTCAGATCGGCCTGAGTGAGGATCACCGGCCTACGGCCGCATACGTCGGCACATTGCGCGAGGAACTGCCGGCCCGGTTCCCGGGCACGACATTTTCATTCCTGCCGGCCGATATCATCAGCCAAATTCTCAATTTCGGCGCGCCGGCGCCGATCGAGGTGCAAATTCGCGGGCCCCATCTCGATGAGAATTTCACCTACGCGCAGGAGCTGCTGCGCCGGCTGCGACACGTTCCCGGCCTGGTCGACGCGCGCATCCAGCAGTCGCTCAGCGCTCCCACGTTCAATGTCGACGTCGACCGTACCCGGGCGCAATATGTCGGCATCACCGAACGCGATGTCACCAACAGCATGGTGGTCAACCTCGCCGGATCGAGCCAGGTCCAGCCGACGTTCTGGCTCAACCCCGAAAACGGCGTGAACTACTCGATCGTCATGCAGACGCCGCAATATCAAGTCGATTCCTTGAACGCGTTGCGCAATCTGCCGATCACCGCGCCGGGAGCGCCGCCGCAAACGCTGGGCGCCATCGCGGACATCAAGCGGGTGACACTGCCCGCAGTCTATTCGGAATACGACATTCAGCCTATGATCCAAATCTACGGCACGACCCAAGGTCGCGATCTCGGCGCCGTCGCTGCCGACGTCCAGAAGGTGCTAGACGAAGCCGCAAGGGACGCGCCGAAGACCGCGCACGTGGTCATGCTGGGGCAGGTCAGGACCATGAACAATTCGTTCTCCGGGCTGATCTTCGGACTGCTCGCCGCGGTCGTGCTCATTTATCTCTTGATCGTGGTCAACTTCCAGTCCTGGGCCGATCCGTTCGTGATCATCACGGCGCTGCCGGCGGCGCTAGCCGGTATCGTGTGGATGCTGTTCGCCACGGGCACGACACTGTCGGTGCCCGCGTTGACAGGCGCCATCATGTGCATGGGCGTCGCTACGGCAAACAGCGTTCTGGTCATCAGCTTCGCCACCGAACGGCTGCAGCAGCACGGCGACCCGGTCGCCGCCGCGATCGAAGCGGGATTTGTTCGCTTGCGCCCGGTTTTGATGACGGCGCTGGCGATGATCATCGGCATGTTGCCGATGGCGCTCGGCTTGGGCGAAGGCGGCGAACAGAACGCACCGCTCGGCCGCGCGGTGGTCGGCGGTCTTTGTTTCGCGACTGTCGCAACTCTGATATTTGTGCCGGTGGTCTTCAGCATTATCCACCAACGCCGCGGCTCGGTGGGCGCCCGCGCGATCGGAGAACCGCATGCCGCCTGATTCCACCCCGCCCATTCCGACGCTATCGCGGCGCGGGCTTTATATCGCCGGAATTTCGGCGGCGATTATCGGCGTTGTCATCGTCGTCGTCGGCATCACCACGCGTAAGATCGCCGACGCGAAATTGCAGGAATGGACCGAGAACCAGGCGGTGCCGGTGGTCGCCGTCAGGCTGCCCGACAGCCGCGGCAAAACCACGACATTCTCGCTTCCGGGAAGGCTTGAGGCCTACACGCAGGCGCAGATTTATGCCCGCGTCACCGGCTACGTAAAAGACTGGAAGGCCGACATCGGCACGCCGGTCAAAACCGGCCAGCTGTTGGCCGAAATCGACGCACCGGATCTCGACCAGCAGATCATGCAGGCCGAAGCCAACTTGGCCAGTGCCAAGGCCAATTCCGTGCTGTCGGATATGACGCTCACGCGCGGCCAGTCCTTGATCAAGACCTATGCCATCTCGCAACAGGACCTCGACCAGCGGGCGGCCGATGCCTCCAACAAGCAGGGACTGGTCCGGGCGGCACAGGCCAATCTCGACCGCCTGCGCGTGCTTGAACAATACAAGCGTCTGGTCGCGCCGTTCGACGGCCTGGTCACCGCGCGCACCACCGACATCGGAGCGCTGATCAACGCCGGCGCCGGCGGCGGGCCGCCGCTGTTCGTGGTCTCGGAAACCAGCAAACTGCGCGTCTACGTCAATGTGCCGCAAAGCTACGTGCCGAACATCCCGGTCGGCACCAAGGCGCATATCTCGGTACCTGAATATCCGGAAAGGACGTTTCCGGCGACGGTCGATGCTTCGGCACAGGCCGTTGACATCGCCTCCGGCACGACGCGGATGCAGCTCGTCGTCGACAATTCGCACGGCGAGCTGATGACCGGCGACTTCACCAATGTAAGCTTCGATCTGGCGCATCCCGAGATCGCGATCAACGTCCCGGCGAGTGCACTGATTTTCAATCAGAGTGGCTTGCACGTCGCCACCGTTGGCAGCGACGACCGCATCATTCTCAAGCAGGTCACGATTTCCCGCGATTTGGGCAATGAGGTCGAAATCGGATCCGGAATCGCAGCCGACGATCGCGTGGTTGCAAACCCGCCGGATGGAATTGCGACCGGCGACAGAGTCCGGATTGCCGGCGCGCCGGGAACGCCCGGCGAACCGGAAACCGCCGAGGCGAAGTGAACAAACACAGGCCGATCCGTCATCCAATCGGCTTCAAGCCCTTGGCATAGCGCTTGAAGTTGCCAACGTAGAATTCGGCGCCGGCAGCGATTCCCACCGCTGCCGCTTCGTCGAGCGTGCGGATGGCGCGCGCCGGCGCCCCCACGATCAGCGATTTTTCCGGAAACGACTTGCCCTCGGTGATGAGCGCGCCGGCGCCGACCAGGCTATTGGCGCCGACGCGCGCGCCGTTGAGCACGATCGCACCCATGCCGATCAGAGTGTGGGCGCCGATGATGCAGCCGTGCAGGATGACGTTATGGCCGATCACGCAACCAGGCCCGATGGTGATCGGGAAACCCGGATCGGTGTGCAGCATGGCATTGTCCTGAATCTGCGAGCGCTCGCCGAGTTCGATCCACTCGTTGTCGCCGCGCAGCACCGCGCCGAACCAGATGCTGCAATCGGCTTTCAGCCGCACCCTGCCGATGACCGCCGCGCTTGGCGCGACCCAATAGCGGCCCTGCTCCGGCAAGTCCGGCTTCTGTCCGTCGAGCTCGTAAATCATGAGTGATGGTCACTCTGCCAACTCGTCATTCCGTATCAGACGTTGAGCAGCGCTTGAAGCGCCATCACCACGGCCGTCCCCGACATCAGGCTCCACAGTCCAGCGATCAGCGCGGCTATGACGATGAATTCGACGCGGCGCCGCTCGATGCGGCGGCCGTGCAGCGTATTGCGCATGATCAGGAAAGGGGCGGAAAAGATAAGCAATGGAACCGCGGCAAAGCGCGCCGCCATGGGTCCCGCTTCGAGCAAGCGGAAGCTCGGGAAATGCATCCCGAAAAGCCGATAGCCGCAAGCGCACAATCCGGCCACGGAAAAACCGATCGCAATTGCGAAAAGAACTTCGACGGCCTCGGGCGAAATCGCCGTCAGCAAGATTTCGAACATTCGGACGCCTCCGATTTTCCGGAAAGCTCGCAAAATGAGCGGCGCGCCGCCACGGGTTGCTTAAGAAAGGGTTAACGACCTGGCCCCTGGCCGCCGTGCCATACTGGCTCTTGATTCGCAGCGGGCCATAGGCATGACGGCGCACGCGGTTCCCCGGGGCAAAGCCCGCCGCAAGTCGCGCAGCGTTTTACTGCTGCCGCTTGCGGTTCTCGTTCTGCTGGTTGTCGCCGCAGGAACCTTCGTTTCGTATGTGCTGTGGCCGACTTGGCCGAACGCGGCGACCCCGCTCGATGCGCCGGCCGTTCCGGTCACGGTCGCAGGCGAACTCTTCAATGTGCCACAAGCGGCAATCCGCGCAGCGGTGCTACGGCATCCCGGCGCCCACGAGCGGATCGATCTTGCCTTCCTGTGGCCATCGCTCGCGCCAGCGCCATCGGACGGCACATCCCCGGCCAAGCCGCCCGTCCTGCGCGACGACGATGCCCCGCCGGCGTTGCCAAGCGCCAACGATCGCCTCTTCGTCACCATCGCCGGCCTTGGCGCCGTGCTCGCTCCTACCGAGCGGCTCCGCACCATCTACCCACGTTACATCGAGACGCAGGCGACGGCCGGTCCGGACGGGCTAGCGATCGTGCCCTTCCGCGCCGGCACGCCCTACGAGAGTGAAGACCTCATCTACCTCGCAGAGCGGTCCGAGCAATTCTTCGCGCGCTGCACCCGAGCGATTCGCATTTTGCCCGGCACTTGCATCAACGAGCGCTCGCTCGGCGCCACCGAGATCACGCTGCGGTTTCCGCGGGAATGGCTGCAAGATTGGCGAAGCGTGGCTGCCGGCTTCGACCGGCTCATAGCGCAGCTTCACCCGCAAGCGGAAGACGGACGGCGGACAACGGACGGCAGATAAAGCAAGGCCGGCTTCATCCGTCCTCTGCCGTCTGTGCGCGGTTCGCTGCTACTCCAGATCGGTGCCCAGGATCGCCATCTGGAAATTATAGGAGCGCTCCTGATCCTCGTCGTCGACGAAGAGCACGCCGATGAATTCCTCTCCGACATAGACTTCGGCCGAATCGTCCTTTTTCGGCCGCGGCACCACGCGGATACGTGGATTGCCGAACAGCTTCTTGAGGTAAGCGTCGAGCTTCTTGACTTCCTGCACGTCCACCGGGCGTCTCCCGCTGCTGCCGCCTAGCATGCGGCGGCGGCCACGACAATCACGAGCCGAACAGCTCCTTGGCCGTCAAGTCTCGTCCTGAAACATCTGATCCATGGTGCGCGCCGGCTCGGGGCAGCCGGCAACGCCAATAACCTTGGCGGGAACGCCGGCGACCGTGACGTTGTTCGGCACCGGCTTGATCACGACCGAGCCCGCCGCGATGCGCGCGCAATGCCCGATCTCGATGTTGCCGAGGATCTTGGCGCCAGCGCCGATCATCACCCCATAGCGGATTTTCGGATGGCGATCTTCGTGTTCCTTGCCGGTACCGCCCAGCGTCACGTCGTGCAACATCGACACATCGTCTTCGATCACCGCGGTTTCGCCGACCACGAGCCCGGTGGCGTGATCGAGGAAAATACCGCGGCCGATTCGCGCGGCCGGGTGGATGTCGCACTGGAACACCGCGGACGCCCGGCTCTGCAGGTACAGCGCGAAATCGCGGCGGCCCTTGGTCCAAAGCCAGTGCGAGAGCCGATGCGTCTGGATGGCATGAAAGCCCTTGTAATAGAGAACGGGCTCGAGCACGCGATGAGTCGCCGGATCGCGGTCAACCGTCGCCACGAGGTCAGCCCGGAAGGCGTCTCCGAGCGACGGCGTATCCTTGAGCGCATCCGCATAGGCTTGCCGGATCAACGCCCCCGACAGTGCGGGATGGTCGAGCCGCTCGGCCAGCCGGTAGACGATGGCCGCTTCAAGGGCGTCGTGATGCAGAATGGTCGAATAGATGAAGGTGGCGAACTGCGGCTCGCGCCGCACCACCTCCTCCGCTTCGCGGCGGATGCGCGCCCACACCGGGTCCACGGTATCGAGCGCCGGCTTCACCTGATACTGTGCCATGGCAGTGCCTCCCCGGAATAACGCGATCCTAGCATAATTGGTGGTGCGCGGTGCGGAAACCAGGGGTTCCGCGGACGCCGGTAACCGGACCACTAAGTCCGCCATTGGCCGAAGAAAAATAGGCCAATGGCCGATTGCCGCCATTTATGGCCGCTGCGCCAGGAATTCCCGCACGCCGGCCTTGAACACCCGATCGCCGACCGCGAGCATGTGATCGCGGCCGGGGATGCTGAGGGCCTGCGCACCGGGGATGAGCGCGGCGAGCTGTTCCGGCGAACCGGCGATCGGGTCCTTGCTGCCGACCGCGACCAGAACGGGTACTGCAATGCGGCCGACCTCGCTGCGGCTTAGCGTCTGACGTGAGCCGCGCATGCACGCGGCAAGCGCGCGAAGGTCCGAACGCGTCTGTTCGGCGAAGGCGCGAAACATATAGCCGACGGGATCGGAAACATCGGCAAGCGTCGGAGCTTCGAGCCCCTGCGCGACTGTCTCCGGCAGCCCGACACCGTCGACGAGACGGATGCCAAGGCCGCCGAGCACGGCCGAACGCACCCGCTCGGGATGCGCCAGCGCCAGGAACGCCGTGATCCGCGCGCCCATCGAATAGCCCATGACGTCGGCGCGGCCGAGCCCGAGATGATCGAGGAGCGCGCGCACGTCCTCGGCCATGAGTGAGCTGTGGTAGGCGGCCGGCTCGTAAAGCTTCGTCGACTCGCCGTGACCGCGATTATCGATGGCGATGACGCGGCGCCCGGCGCGCGTCAGCGTGGTCACCCAGCCGGGAAAAACCCAATTCGCCTCTTTGGTGGACGCAAAGCCGTGGACGAGCACAATCGGCTCGCCCTCGCCTTCGTCGAGAAAGGCGATTTCCACCTCGTCATGCGTGAAGCGGGGCATGCCGGGGACCATAACGCGCGGGTTCATGCTTTGCATCTCGCGGCGGCGAAAGTGGCCAAAGGCCCGGCGACAATTGCGGCTTCGTGACAACGCATCCCTATCGGAAATGGGCTGCTAGGAATTAGCGCCGCCGGCCGCTATGGTGCCGGCGCCCTGAACCCACATCCCAACGAGACCATGACGGACACGATCGTTCCCCACTTCCACAACGACCTCGGCGTTCCGGTAATCGACATCGGCGCCAAGGAATTCATGTGCGTCGGCGCCAAGCCGCCGTTCGATCACCCGCACGTGTTCTGCGACATGGGGGAAGATAGCGAGTACATCTGCCCCTATTGCTCGACGCTCTACCGCTACGACCCGACGCTCGCGCCGGGTACTGCGCGGCCGGCGGAATGCGCCTTGCACGACGTTTCCGCCTGAGCCGCGGACCGGAGCGCGTGCCCTGACGGCTCCGCGCACCGTCATCGTTGCCGGCGCCGGCATCGGCGGGCTGACCGCCGCGCTTGCGCTCGCGCGCAATGGGTTTCGCGTCGCCGTGCTGGAGCAAGCCCAGCGGCTCGAGGAAACCGGCGCCGGCCTCCAACTCTCGCCCAACGCCGCGCGCACACTGATCGATCTCGGGCTGGAGAACCGGCTACGCCCGCATGCCATCGCGCCCACGGCTCTACGCATGCTCAGCGCCATAACCGGACGCGAAATCGTGCGCATGCCGCTCGGCGAGGTCGCCGAGCAGCGCTACGGCGCGCCGTATTGGGTGATTCATCGCGGCGATTTACAGGCGGCGCTTGCCGCCGCGGTATCCGCGCATTCCGACATCACACTCAAGCTCGGCGTGCGCGTGGAAGGTGCCGCCGCGGATCCAAATGGAGTCACAGTCTGGGCGCACAGCGATAGCGGTATGACCGAGGAGCGCGGCCTCGCCCTCTTGGCAGCCGACGGCCTGTGGTCGGTAATGCGCGAACGCGTCGGCGACGGCGAGCCGCCGCGCTTTGCCGGGCAAACCGCCTGGCGAAGCCTGGTTCCGGCGCAGGAGGTTGCGCCCGAATTCCGCGAGCCGCTGGTCCATCTGTGGCTCGGGCGCGATTGCCACCTCGTACATTATCCGGTCAAAGCCGGCCGCGTCATCAACATCGTGGCCATCACGACGGATAGCTGGAACCAACCCGGTTGGAGCGAGCCGGCGAGTCCTGCCGACCTCATCCCGCGCCTGACCGGCGAGGGCTGGGCGCCGCCGGCGCTGTCGCTCGTAGGCCTGCCCGAGGCTTGGCTGAAGTGGGCCCTCTACGACCTCCGGCCGCTGAGGCGCTGGTCGCAAGGCGCGGTGGCACTTCTTGGCGACGCCGCCCATCCAATGCTTCCGTTTCTGGCTCAAGGCGCCGCCATGGCGATCGAGGATGCCGCCGTTGTGGCGGAGTGCCTCGCGCGGCAGACCGACGATGCGGCGGGCGCGCTTCAAACCTATTGCGCGATGCGCCGCGCCCGCACGGCACGCGTGCAACGCTTGGCGGCCCGCAATGGCGCGCGCTATCACCTCGCGGGCGCGCGGGCTCGGCTGCGCGATGCGGCGATGCGGATGATCGGCGGCAAGCACCTTCTGCAGCACTACGACTGGCTTTACGATTGGCGGCCGCCCGCAGCCATTTCGATCACCTGAAGTAAAGTGTGTGGGCCTTCGTCGTTTTTGTGGACTGGCGCGCTCAGAGGGATTCGAACCCCCGACCCTCAGATTCGAAGTCTCGTTTTATTGCAGCAAAATCAAATGGATAAGAAAACAAAATCGTCTAACTCGGGAACGAACATCAATGGGATAGCACGGAATTGTCTAACGGCGGCAGGGCCAAAAGGGAACTTCGCGCCGGACCCGCATCGAGGATTGCAACCGGTCACGCTGCCACTGAGCTTTCGCACATCAGCCTCGAAGTCCAAACCCAAACTTACTGACGCGGAAGGCTTCAAAAGCTTCGTCGATATGGCGCGTGAAGTCGGCGCGTCGGATGATCCGAAAGATTTTGACGAGGCGTTCAAAAGGGTCGCCCTCCGGAAGCGGCAAGGCGAACGCCATGAGCAATCTGGATAGCTTGTTCGTGCAAGCTATCCAAAGTGTCGCGGTTTAGATCGACCCAAACCGCGTTCCCGCGATAGGATGCATCGGCTTTGCTTGGCCTTTTGAGTACCCCGATCTTTTTCTGACCAACTTTATCGCCCCAAGCCGCATACGCAAAATTATCGGCAGCTGCGAGCGGTAGATCGCTTTTGTCACCGAAGGTCAGTCCAGCTAGTGCCCGCTGATTAGCAGAGGGCAATCGGTCACGTACCCAATTGTAGCTTCTGCGCGCATCTTCAAGATTATCGTGCCCGCGCTCTATGACGACATGCAATATCGGCTCTTTCAGATTTGGAATGTGACCAACAATATCCACGCTATGTGCGAGGCATGCTCGGAACATAATGGTATATTTTGAATCCCAGCGGGTCTTTCGCGGCCAATTCAAACCAAGATAATACTTGTAGTCTTCCTCGCTGATAAAAGCTGCGATGCCGATCTCAAGTATCTCGTTCATGATGTGCTGAAAGTCGTCAAGAAATTCCAGTTTTCGATCAACGCTCCAGCCTTTGAAGTCGCCGTGACCGCGCCGCACGTCGATGGCGTGAAAGACATTCACGCCATACCGTTTGAATAGCTTAGAGGTACGTTTCTCGTATTTGCGCCATTGGCGGGCATCGCCAATGTACCCGGCTATCGTCGAGACGCCCGCTTCGGCGTGTGTGCCGCTTTTGTCAAAGTAGCCAGTGAACACCATAAAGATTCGCTCCGGTTCCCACCGATGGCCAGGGCAATGCAAAGCTCGCCAATGCAATCGGAGGGGTGCACGACGCCACCGATATCACCGTTGACCGAGGCGTGGCTCGTCATCGGCAGACGCGGTGGCAAAAGTTTCATCCTCGCCACCATTGCTGTTTTTCTGGCGTGCTTTTTCGACTAGCGTCCGTTCCTCGGTCCCGGCGAAGTGGCGACGATCATGATCATCGCCCGCGACCGGCGACAGGCTCGCGTGATCAAGCGTTTCATTGTGGGCCTGCTGCGCGGCGTCAAGATGTTGCGTTCGACCATCGAGGAAGAGAGCGCCGAGCGCATCGAGTTAAAGAACCGCGTCTGCATCGAGATACATACGGCGTCCTACAGATCGGTGCGCGGCTACACGGTCATTGCTTGTTTGCTAGATGAGGTTGCCTTCTGGTCAACGGAAGACAGCGCCGAGCCGGACACAGAGATCATCGCCGCGCTGCGCCCCGCAATGGCGACGATCCCGAACACGGTGATGTTGTGCGCCAGCAGCCCGTACGCAAGAAAGGGCGCACTATGGGGTGCCTGCCGCAGACACTACGGTCGTGACGGTGATCCCGTCCTCGTTTGGCAGGCACCGACGAGGGTGATGAACCCATCGATCCCGCAGCGCGTCGTCGACGAGGCGATGGAGGCCGATCCGACGCACGCCGCTGCCGAATATCTCGCGACGTTTAGGGTTGATGTTGAGACTTTCGTCAGCCGCAAGATCGTCGACGCCGCAGTGGTGGCTGGACGTCGCGAACTGCCGCGCATCGTCGGCGTGCGGTACGTGGCATTCGTTGATCCGTCCGGTGGATCGTCGGACAGCATGACACTAGCAATCGCGCACGTGGAAACAAAGAACCGAGTCGTGCTCGACGCGGTGCGGGAGCGAAAGCCGCCGTTCAGCCCCGATGACGTGGTCGGCGAGTTCGCGGCGTTGCTTAAGGCCTATGGCATCGTCTCGGCGCGCGGCGACCGTTATGGCGGCGAGTGGCCGCGCGAACGTTTCAGAACGCATGGCATCGATTATGTCTCGGCTAGTTCGGTAAAGAACGATCTTTACCGCGAGTTGTTGCCGATCTTAAACGGCGGTCGGTGCGAATTGCTCGACCATCCCCGCCTTGTCGCGCAACTGTGCAGCGTCGAGCGCCGTACTGCTCGCGGCGGTCGAGACAGTATCGATCATCCGCCGGGCGCGCACGATGACGTGGCGAATGCCGTCGCTGGCGCGGTCGTGACGGCAAACCGCGCATCCGCGCAGGAAATCCCCCTCGTCATGCCAGCGATCCTCACGCGTTCGAACGGATGGGTCGGCGGCACGACGCCGAGTGGCAGCAACGTCCCACCAAATTATCAGGCACGACACGATGAACCGTGGCGTCGGTTTATCGATAGCGGCGGAAACATTGTCACGTTGCGATGGCCGCGTCCGAACTGAAAGGAGATCTGGAATCAGCGTTCAAGATGCTACAGCACCGCTCAGCAATGGCGCGGCAACGCGTAGAGCGCGAGGCGGCGGAGGCTGAGGAGCGCGCCCGCGCCATACAGATGGCCCGCACTTAAAAGTGCAGTTCGCGAGCCACCGCGCCATGTCATGGCCCAAAGCGAGGAAAACGCGTCCGGTCGCTGGTTCAAGCGTTGCTGGCGATGATGCTACCGATGTGAGTACCGCTTGGCCGCCGCCAGGTCCCGGCGCAGTTCCGCCGCCGTTCGGCGCGGACCGTAGCCGGGGGTGTCGCGTTGGATACGCCACCCCTCTCTCAGCGGTCCTGCGTCTACCGTATCGAAGCCGAACTGGTCGAGCAAATGGGTCACTGTGGCTTTGGCGTCTTTGTCGTCACCAGCAATGACCAGCGCGCGGCGATTCTTCGCGCCAGCTGGTTGTCCGTGAGTAGTAAGGTCAGCGGCATAAATATGGTTGAAGGCCTTGACGACCTTCGAGGTAGGGAGATGGGCCTGTAAGAGTTCTGACGTGGTAGTCGACTCGTTGTCGAGCTCGGGAATGTGGCCGTCGCGCTCTAGGTAGTAATTGTCGGTGTCGATGACGATCTTGCCCGCCAGGGGCTCGACCGGAACCTTCCGGTAGTTCTTTAGCGGCACCGAAACGACGACAATGTCTCCAGCCTTTGCTGCCTCGACGGCGGTCGCCGCGCGGGCTCTTGGGCCGAGCTCTGCGATGAGCGCAGACAACGTCTCTGGCCCGCGCGAATTGCTGATCACCACATTGTAGTCGTTTTCCACCGCGAGTCGTGCGATCTGGCTGCCAATGTGTCCGGCGCCGATGATTCCGATGGTCGTCACAGTTCCACCTCCCCATCACGTAACTTCGTTTCGAAGAGTACATCGTGGCTAGTTTTTCGAATGCAAGATGAACAAGCCGTCGGCATCGTTTTTCATCGTCGTTCACCCGCCAAAGCCTCCGGTACCGCTCGCCCTCGCGCATTCCTCGCCAATGGGAATTCGCCACATCGAATCCAAGATGGCACCCCGGACGGCGGGAGCCGAAGTTTTGAAGTATGGCAACGATCCTGGAATGACCAGTGGCCCGCCACGCACTTCCGAAGTTGCCCGTCAACCGGATCATTTTGCGGAGACGGCCTAACCGACGCGATTGGGACGGTATTTCGCGACCGGATAAACAGGGACTTTACGCAAGCTTTCAGCTGAATTTCAGGGATTAGCCATTCCCTTTACGCGTCACACTGTTGTGATCGAGTAATAACCAGACTCGCGCGCCGCAGCCACGGCCCAACGGGGTGAAGGTTTCGGCAAACGTCAATCAGAACAGCAAGCGCATGCCGATGGTCGGGCCGACGTAGTTGGCGTGAAGATAGCCGCTGACCAGCCCGCCACTCCCCTGCGAGTACTGCACGCCGCCGTAGATGTCGAGCCGCTTCAGCGGGTGGTATTCAATCATCACGGACACAAGGTCCTTCGTGCCGGCGCATTTTGACGACGAGGTATTCACGCCGCTGCCAGTGCAAGGCGACGTGTCGTAATCGTTTTGATCAAAATGATAGTAAGCGCCTGCGATATCGAGATTGCTCAGGATAGAATACCTTGCACCGGTCCAAAATACCTGT
>Ga0181532_10001915_pt1 | contig 19740 bp, 18 predicted proteins | sample PEATcosm2014_Bin_33_FD_119768 | JGI IMG/M metagenome (GOLD analysis project Ga0181532, IMG submission 119768) | Peatland microbial communities from MTU Mesocosm Facility, Houghton, MI, USA - PEATcosm2014_Bin11_30_metaG | ecosystem: Environmental > Terrestrial > Soil > Wetlands > Peat | place... | reverse complement strand
CTGGTAGATGTGCGGCCAAGGCCAAGGCAGATACATCTGCCGCAACACCGGGTAGCGCGCCGCGACGAGCCCGAAGGCCTTGATGAAGATCATCGGCCACGAGATGCGGGACGGGCATCGCTGCCGCGCCTCGGCGACTTGGCGGAAATCACAGATTCGATCGTGGGCGCATGTCGGTACTTTCGCGCGGTAATGGAGCAGATCGATTGTCAGCCGCCGGCTGCGCGGGACTCGCATCCGCCGCGGGCGCTCCGTTTGCTGACTTTCGACGTGGTCACTGGGATGGGTCGACATTGCCCGCCGTAAGTTGCCGGATGTGCATTAAGTCGCGCTGAGTATATTGACGCAGCAGGTCGGGTCAATATCGACAAGCATCCGTGAAGAGTCGATTCCAACCTGGACGTCGCTGGAGTACAGCCCGCGAAATGAGTCTTTCGCCAATCAACCGGCTTTTTTAGCAATCCAGGGAAAAACACCGCTTTATCTGTAATTTCTGCCCCTCTGCGTTTGTCAATTTGATCGAGGTCGCGAGTTTTCCGGAAACGCCCGAATGCCTGATTGGCAACAGATCCGCGAGCAGCACGGCCCTGTGGTCTGGGCGGCGGCGTACCGGATTCTGGGCAACCATGCCGAGGCGTCGGACTGCTTTCAGGATGTGTTCGCAGAAGTGCTCGAGCGATCGTCGCCGGACGAGGTGCACGACTGGCCGGCGTATCTGCGCTGGCTCGCCGCGAAGCGAGCATTGAACCGGCTTCGCAAGCGGCGGACTGAGGCCGAACGGCACAGCACAGCCATCGAGTTGGCGACATTGCCCACCGCTTCGCTGGGACCTGCCGTGCAGGCCGAGTGGAATGAGCTGTTCGAACGCGTTCGCAATGAAGTCGCGCGCTTACCGGCCCAGCAGGGCCTGGCGTTTTGGTTGCGGTGCATCGAGCAGTTGAGCTACGCCGAGATCGGCCAGCAATTGAAGCTCGACGCCAACACGGTCGGCGTGCTGGTTCATCGGGCACGGACGCACCTGCGGCACGTTCTGGCCGATCTGAATCCGGTGAAACACTAAATGGGCCATCAGAGGTATTTGGACAGCGAGCTGGCCGTTCTCCACAAGAATTCTTTTTCTCGCCCAAATCGTGTCGAGGTGCATTGATGTCTCAACCACCGATCGATCCTGACCGCCTCTTGGATTCGGTCATCGAACGCCTGCAGCAACAGGCGGTGCCACCGATGCCCCAATCACTGGTCGATCCGGCGATTCATCCAAGGCGCCGCAATGACACGGCTCGATTTCCTCGGGCAGTGAGGGCTTGGATCATGCGACGGCCCCTGCAGGTCTCCGCGACCGTGCTTGCCGTTGCGGCCGTCGTTCTTTTTCTGGCCATTGGGCCGTTTGGCCACAGCGATTCGTTCGCGTTCGGCGACGTCCAGAAAGCGATCGGGGCGACAAAGTCCATGACGTACAGATTTGTCATTATTAACGGGGACGATGACCCGATCGTCATCAGAGCCTGGCGTCTCGGACCGGACCGATCTCGCTTTGAAGGCTCAGACGGTGAAGTGCAAGTCGTTAACGTCAAGGACGAGGCAATGATGCGTGTGTTGCGTGTGAATCGGACCGCGCTGATTGAGTCGCTTTATCCGTCGCCCGAGTTCTCAAAAATGATGGACGACTCGTTCGCACGGTTTAGAAATCTGCCGGAGAAAGCCAGCCGGCGAATTGGCGAGAGGGAGTACAAAGGCCGCAAGGTGATCGAATTTCTCGTCAAGCTCGACGACCGCGACTACACCGTGACGGTCGATTCGCAAACGAAGCTTCCCGTCCGCATGGAATTCGCGACGGAAAAACTGGCTGCGACCGGCCGAAGGCACCGCGTGCTCTTCACGGACTTTGTTTTCGACTCGCCACTCGACGAATCGCTGTTTGCGCTGACGCCGCCGCCCGGATACAGGGTCGAACGGCGTCCGCTGCCAAAGAGTGAAGCGGCGGCCCGGGACGATAGCTCGCTCGTCGTTTCCCCGGAAACCGGCATCGGTTCGGCCCAGTTCGGCATGACGGAGGAGCAAATCGTGCAAGCGTTGGGAAAGCCGGATCGGTCCGGGACGACCGAGTCCACGATGCCGCCGCAAACGCGAACGGGGCGATTCTCGAAGCCGCAGACGTACGTATCGACCGAGCTAGATTACGCGTCGCGGGGTTTTCAGCTCAGTGTCAGCAGCAAATTCAGGATCGGCCAATCCGAGTATCCAGGGTACGGACTCCTGAGTATTCGCGTCTTCAATCAAGTGGACCAGGTGCCGACGTTTCGCGACTTCCAAGGGAGGACGAGGGAAGGCATCCGACTCGGCGCCACGCCCGACGATGTTCTCAAAGTGTATGGGGAGCCAGACTCAAAGATGCAGAATGGGTCGTTCCGAGGGCTGTCCTACCTCAAACGCGGCTGGAGTTTTGAATTTCGTCACGGCAAGCTGGCAGCGATTAACGTGAACTCGCCTTATCCCGCCGACACGCTAAGATCCCGGAGAGTCTACGCGAAGCAGTCCGTTCCAGCGGTTCGGAAATAGCTCGGAACAAGCCAACCAGATGTCAGACCGCGTTGGCGGCGATCGGTCACGGGCCGCCGCCGCTCCCCAATAGAGCGGAAGGGTCCAAACAAGCGATGTGCACCCCTCAAATTGCCACAGTTCTGCTTGCGGTTCTAACCGTCGGCCAAGTCCTTGGGGCTGACGGGCCGCCACGCCGTCAGACGCCCTTGATCGACCGTTTTGAGGCAAACTCTCGTTCCGGAACGGAGCAGGCAGGCGTCGGCGTGGCGTGGGCTCGTCGAAACGGGCAACTCTTCGTGGGCCGCGTATTGCCAGATACACCGGCAGCGCAGAGCGGAAAAGTTCGAGAGGGCGACCGACTGGTGGCTGTTGGCCAAGGGAGCCAACCGCCTGTCGACGTGAAAGGGATGTCGATCAACCAAGTCGTCCCGATGATTCGCGGGACAAATGGAACGGTCGTCACGCTGACGATTATTCCAGCCGGAAAAGCGGAAGCGGATGCGGTCGTCGTTCCGCTGCGCCGCGCCGTAATGAAGGAGTTGAATTTCTTCGGCGATGGCCACTTGATCCCGCTGGGAACGAAAGCTCCCGGATTTGATGCAGTGCTATTGTCGGGAAGCGGCAAGTACCAGCTCAAGAGCGACCGCGGCAGGATCGTCGTGCTTGAGTTCTGGGCCTCGTGGTGCGGGCCCTGCCTCAAGGGGGTGGATCACCTGCAGGATTTGCGGGAACAGCACCCCGAATGGAAGGATCATGTGCAGTTCGTCGCGGTTGGCATCGACGACGAGAGAGAAGCAGCACTACGATGTTTCAAACAGCGCGGCGAGCGATGGACGAACATTAGGGTTGTTTGGGCAGGACCTCGGGCTCTCAAATTATTCCACGTCGCTCATTTCCCGGGCTCGTATGTTCTTGATGAGCGCGGCACAGTAGTCGCGACGGATTTTCAGACCGATCTTTCGACCGTGATCAACAAAGCGCTATCTGGTGCGTCGAGTGCCAAGTGAGCAAGACTGTCGGGACAAGCCCGGTGGCTCGTACCCTTCATTCAGCGGCCAAAATAAGTGCGGTCGCGTTCCTCGAAGCCGCTGTAATCGAGCAGGTCGTAGAGTTCGGCGCGGGTTTGCATCCGGTCGAGCAAGCTCTTTTGCGTTCCCTCTCGAGCCAGTTGTCCGAGCGCGGCCTCCACGGCTTTCATCGCCACGCGGAGCGTCGTGACGGGAAAGAGGACGGCTGCGTAGCCGAGTTTTGCCAACTCCTGGGCAGACAAGAGCGGGCTCTTGCCGAACTCCGTCATGTTGGCGATCAATGGCACACGAATCGCGCGGGCGAATCGGCCGAATTCCTCGGGCGTTTCGAGGGCTTCGGGAAAGATCATGTCGGCCCCGGCTTCCACGTAGGCCTGGGCGCGCTCGATCGCCGAATCCATTTCCTCGGAGGCCCGGGCGTCGGTTCGTGCGATGATCACGAAGCTCGGATCCCGGCGGGCGGCGGCCGCGGCTTTCAGCTTGCTTACCATTTCGTCGCGGCTCACGAGCGATTTGCCGCTCAAGTGGCCGCACCGCTTGGGTAGTTGCTGGTCTTCCAAGTGCAGACCGGCCAGCCCTGCCGATTCGAAGAGTTGAACAGTCCGCTCGACGGCCAGCGCCTCGCCGAAGCCGGTGTCGGCATCGGAGATTACAGGAATCGACACCGCGTGCGCGAGGTAGCGACCCTGTTCGGCAAATTCGGTCTGGGTGACCAGGCCGACGTCGGGCAGCGCCAAACCGGCCGACAGGGCGGCCCCCGATTGGTAGACGGCCCGAAACCCGGTCCGCTCCGCCAGCCGTGCCGTCAGCGCATTGAAGACACCAGGAATTACGAGCGGCGGAGTCTGCAGGGCTTCGCGGAACCTGGCACCGGCGGATTGAGTGGTCGGCATGAGTTTCTCCGAAGGCCGGTATCAAGTGACGTGCGGTCCGACATCGTGGCCAAGCTCCGGCTCGGTCACGCTCCTGCGGGAAGCTCCCCTTCCCGATCGAACTCCCATCAACGTCGGGACGCGAAGCAGGCGCTTCGCGGAGGGGCGTTCCCAAACAGAGCTTGGGAACGAGGGGCAATTCGGGTTTCCTGCCTCATTTTCGCACCAGTGGTCGGTGTTTGATGCGATGCGGCCGATCGGCTTCCGCGCCCAGACGTTCGTGCCGCTGGATCTCGTACATTTGGTAGTTCCCCTCGAACCAGACGACGCTGCCGTCTCCCTCGAAAGCCAGGATGTGCGTGGCGGTTCGGTCGAGGAACCAGCGGTCGTGGCTGGAGACCATCACGCACCCTCCGAAGTTCTGAATGGCCTCCTCCAGCGACCGCAACGTCTCGACGTCGAGGTCGTTCGTCGGCTCGTCGAGCAGCATGACGTTCCCGCCCGTCCGCAGCAGCTTCGCCAGGTGGACCCGGTTCCGTTCGCCGCCCGAAAGCTCCCTCACGAGTTTTTGTTGGTCTGTCCCCTTAAAGTTGAACCGTCCCACGTACGCGCGGGAATGGAGTCGCGACGTGCCAACATCGACGAAATCGCGGCCGCCGACGATCTCTTCATACACGGTGTTGGTCGGGGTCAGCGCGTCGCGGCTCTGATCGACATACGACAGCGAAACCGTGTCGCCAATGCGGAGCACGCCGCCCGTCGGCTGCTCCATCCCCATGATCATCTTGAACAGAGTGGTTTTGCCGGCACCGTTGGGGCCAATCACGCCGACAATTCCGCCCCGCGGCAGATCGAAGTTCAGATCTTCGAACAACAACGTGTCGCCGAACGCCTTGGAGACCTTCTCCGCGCGGATCACCAGTTCGCCCAGCGGTGGTCCGGGGACGATCTGAATATCGGGGGCATCTTCGCGGGCGTCGAAATCCTGCGAAGCCAACTCGTTATAGCGCTCGAGGCGGGCCTTGTTTTTCGACGAACGAGCCCGGGGGTTCATCCGCACCCATTCGAGCTCGCGCTTCAGGACTTTTTGGCGTTTCGATTCGCGTTTCTCCTCGACGGCCAGTCGGGCCTGCTTCTGTTCCAGCCAGCTTGTGTAATTCCCTTCGAACGGATAGCCGTGGCCCCGGTCCATCTCCAGGATCCAGCCGGCGACATTGTCGAGGAAATAACGGTCGTGCGTGATGGCGACAACGGTTCCCGTAAAATCGTGGAGGAAGTGTTCCAGCCAGCCGACTGATTCGGCGTCGAGATGGTTCGTCGGCTCGTCCAGCAAGAGCAAGTCGGGATTTTGAAGCAGAATGCGGCACAGCCCCACGCGCCGCTTCTCACCCCCCGACAGATGATCAATTTTGGCGTCGCCGGGCGGAAGCCGCATCGCGTCGGCGGCGATTTCGAGCGTGCGATCGAGCTCCCAAAGATTCGCGTGCTCGATCTTGTCCTGCACGCGGGCCTGCTCGTCGAGAAGGTCCTGCATGTCTTCGGGCGAAAGGTCTTCGCCCAGCTTCATATTGATGTCGTTATAGCGGTCGAGGATCGCCCGCGACTCCGACACCGCGTCCTGGATGCACTCGTCGACCGTTTCCCACTTTTCGAGCCGCGGCTCCTGCGGGAAATAGCCGATCTTGATTCCCTTGGCGGACCGGGCGGTCCCCATGAAGTCCTTGTCATCCCCGGCCATGATCCGCAGCAAGGTGCTCTTGCCGGCCCCGTTATCGCCGATGACGCCGATCTTTGCTCCGGGATAGAAAGACAACCAGATGTTCGACAGGACCTCTTTCTGCTCGTAAATGCGAGTGAGGGCCTCGATGGTGAAAATGTATTGCTGCGACATGGAATCCTTTGAGTCTGAAACGTCCTGCGACACATCTGCCGGAATGCCCCTACCAAACCGGGTTCGGCGGATGCACCGAGCATTTTAGGAAAGCTCGCCCGCCGCGGAAATGAAGGGCCTCCCACCAGATGGCGACAATGGCCCCGGAACCGCGCGGGCCGGAACTGCCTGGGAGGATCGAATTGGCACCGGGGCGAAGACAGAGCCAAACCGGTCAATTGTTGACCGTCCGGCAGAAAACACGGTCAATCGTTGACCCCCGATGTCCCTAATTCAGACCGCGTTCGGGAGCCCCGACGCGGTTGTTTTGGAACGTTGTCGAAAATCGACACGCCAGGAACCTGTTTCTGGCACCGGGCCGCTTGATTCGTCGCTCCAAGAGGGCATTGTTGAAAAAGCACCGAAAAATGGTGCAACAAGAATCTAAAAAAAGAAAATCACCACAGAGAGACGACCAACCATGAAAAACATTGCTGCGAGCATCAAGCGGTTTTTGGCTTCGGAAGACGGACCGACGGCTGTCGAATATGCCGTCATGCTCGCATTGATCATCGTGGTCTGTCTCACGGCCGTCAAAGCGGTCGGCACGAACGCCAACAATAAGTTCACGGCGGTGAAGAACGCGCTGACTTAGGCTTCGTCGCCGTTCGCGGCGATCGCAATTTCCGCCGGGATGCCTCGCCATTCCCCTGGCGAGAGCGGCCGGGCGTCGCGTTGGTCAATGAGCATGGCTTCATGCAGGTTGGCAGCAGCCTCAGCAGAAGGCTCGTCGCCAGCCTGTAGATTCCCGGCGCCTGACTGGCGCGAGGACCAGCGACGTTTAATACGCGGACTGCGTTCGCCTCGAGCCAGTCTTGCACGATCGTGACGTCCGGAGAACTGTGCAGATCGACGAACAACCACGGCTTACGTCGGTTCTGCGCGGTGTTCTTCGTCAACAGCGTCCCGCCGGACAATCTTCCGAACGCCAAGATGAGCGTTCCGTCGGAATCGATCACATTTTGGACGGTGCGGCCGGAGTAGGAAGAACTGACCGTCTCCTGCAGCGGATACCGATCCGGAATTCGGCCATCCTCTGCCCGGCGACCGCGCGGGCACCAGCCGCCGCATGGGATGTTGAGAGCCATTGCGACGTCGAGGGCGGCCCGGTCGACGCCCGTCTGCCCGCCACTCAGTAACTTTTCTACCCGGACAGTTCGTTGCCGCGAGCCTGCGCGACTGAGGCGGGAACGATTCAAACTTCACTCCCAAACGTCGGCAGGGTTAGCGAATGCCCGCGAGGTCTCGGATTCGCCATGACAACGTCGATCTCAGTTGCTCGATCATTGGCCTTCGCGAGAGGCGAGCAGTTGCCGTATCGCCGGCAATAGATCTTCCGGGACAGTAATCACGGTCTGACCCGATTGTTCTTGGGCTGCCCATTCGTCCTCGGCCGTCAATTCGGCCTCGGAGACTTCCTCGTAATGCGCCAAGAGACGATTGACCCGATCTTCGTCCCACCCGGGCGGAAATCTGTGACCGTTCATCGGCCTCTCCTGCGCCGCCTTCGGCGGCGGAAAGCTTGTAGCGGTTTTCCAACCAACTCAAACGCGGTGATCACGAAAACGCTTCCGGTATCCAACTCAGCCACATAGATAACGCGGAGAAAACGGCCTCCTGCCGTCTTTCCAAGCGCTTGTCGCGCGCCTTCACGGGCGGGCAGATCTTCGCCCGGGTGACGCAGTATGTATTCTACCTCTTCCTCGTTCACGCCGTGTTCGTAGATATGCGGCTGACCGCTCGATGGATCTCGGTAATACCGTACATGCATCGAAGGCTTTCAAATCGCCGGCAAGAAATGCATGGCCGTTAAGAGAATTGTATCACGGCGTCTCAGCCAATACAGACTCGCCGGACAGGCGCGCCTTCGGGCGGCGTGGCCGGCTCACTCGGCCCGTTCCTGGCCGAAGGCCAACCGCATCTGGCGGTCCTCGATCGATTCCAGTTCTTTGAAGAGCAGGCTCGGCTGGATGTCGCGATTGTTTTGGTATTTGTCGCTGTGGTATTCGGTCACGTCCCCCTCAACCGTGTGATAAAAGATCTGGCAGATTTGGACGCCGGGGTAAATCCGCACCGGCTGAACGGCGAACATCTCCAGCGTCCAATAGCCGCAGAAGCCCACGTCGCCGAAGCCGGCTGTCACGTGGACGAAGAGGCCCAATCGGCCGATCGACGAGCGGCCTTCGAGCATGGGGACCAGGTTGTGCGTCTCGGTCCGTTCGATCGTTCGGCCGAGATAGAGCCGGTTCGGGTCGAGCACGATGCCTTCGGGCGGGATCGTGTGCCTGCGAAAGCGGTTCGGGCGGCGCATGTCGAGCACGATTTCCTCGTACGCCAACAGCTCGTCATGCAGCCGCAAGTTGTAGCTATTCGGATTGAGCTGCTCCTCGTCAAACGGATGGATGACGATGTCGCTGCCCAACCGCGCCCGAATTTCATTGCCGCTGAGAATCATCGTTTTGACGCCACGCGAGGATTGGTAGTTACACAGGGGGCAACCCGACACGTTGGCAGCAGTTCAGCAGAGGACATTCCGGGCACTTCGGCCGCCGCGCAATACAGATTCGCCGCCCATGATGAATCAGCCGATGCGAGAAATTGACCCATTCGTTTTGCGGAATGATCTGCATCAAGTCGCGTTCGATCTGCTCCGGCGAGGTGCTTTGGGTGATTCCCAACAGCGTTGTGATCCGTTTGACGTGGGTGTCGACCACAACGCCGCTCGGAATTCCCCAGACAGTCCCCAGCACGACGTTGGCCGTTTTGCGTCCGACGCCGGGCAGCGTCACGAGGTCGTCGAGCGACTTTGGAATCGTGCCGCCGAACCGCTCGACCACGCGCTGTGCCATCCCGCGAAGGCTTGTGGCCTTGGCCCGGAAGAAACCCGTCGACCGGATGATCCCTTCGACGTCAGTTTGAGTCGCGGCGGCCAGCGATTCGACATTGGGGTATTTGGCAAACAGAACCGGCGTCACCATGTTGACGCGCTCGTCAGTGCACTGGGCCGAGAGAATCGTCGCGACGAGCAACTGGTAGGCCGATTCGTGTTTGAGCGCACAGGTCGCGTCCGGATACGTCTTTGCCAGGCCGCGGAGAATCTGCCGGACCTGGTTCCGCACTGTCGCGGGCATCGTCGATCGACCCGGAGACGGAATGGCGGCGTCTGTTTGCGGAGCTGCTGTTGCCCGCTTCCCGTCGACAGCCAATTTTCGCGCGGCCGGTTTGGTCGGCAAAACTCGCGTGGCCGCGCGGGGCTTGGTCTTACTCAACTTGGGCATCGCGATCGATCCTCGAGCGTCGTTTCAAAGAGTGGGCAGCCGGGCCGCAGCCGAATAGGAGTGGGCACTCCCCAGCCTACCGGATAAGATTCTACTGTGGCCGGGGCGATTTTCCTCCCTGCACGACCAATGACCAGGGTCATGGCCGAATGAGCGCGTATCCTGAGAAGTACCTGGAAGGCATTCGCCTCTTCAACGAAGAGGATTTCTTCGAATGCCACGAGATCCTCGAGGAGCTGTGGTCCGAGACGCTCGGGGACGAGAAGAAATTCTATCAAGGGCTGATCCAGGCGGCCGTGGCGTTGTTCCACTTCGGCAATGAAAATTTGGGGGGCGCCCGCAAACTCTACGAATCCGCCCGCGCCAAGCTCGATCCCTACCGACCGTCGTACCAGGGACTTGACCTGGAAAAATTCCTGGGGGAAATGAAATATTGCTTTCAGGAGCTGTTGGAGTCCGCCCAGATGTACCCGGCCGGCGTACAATTGAGCGACGATCGGATTCCGACGATTCAACTGAGTGGCTGTGAGGAGCCGTCATGAGCAAGCCGTTCAGCGTTCGCGAGCAGCTGGCGGCGTTCACGGGTTGCGCGCCGCTGTTTCCGCTGCCCAACGTGGTCCACTTTCCGCACCTGCTGCTCCCGCTGCACATTTTCGAACCGCGCTATCGGCAAATGGTCGACGAATCGCTTTCCGGCACTCGCCTGATCGCGATGGCCTTGCTCAAACCCGGGTGGGTCACCACCGAAGGCTCTCCTCCGATCCATGAGACTGTCTGCCTGGGGCGGATTACGGCCGATCAGCGCTCGGCGGACGGACGGTATTACCTGGTCCTGCAGGGACTTTCGCGGGCGCGCATCGTGAGGGAGAAGTCTTCCGACCTCCCCTATCGCGTGGCTGAGCTGAGGCTGCATCCCGATCCGGAAACAGTGATCTCGGAAGCGGCCGCCGGCGCCCAGCGCCGTCGCTTGATCGGCGCGTTTCGAAAGCTGTTTCCGCGGCACGATCTTGATGGGGTGTTGCGCCAAGCGATTGAAGAAGCGGTTCCGCTGGGCATCTTATGCGACGTGCTGGCCGATGCCATGTCGCTCGATGCCGAGGACGCTCAACAGGTCCTTTCCGAGATTGATGTGAACGGGCGCTGCCGTCTCGTCTTGCATCTCATTCACGCTAAGCTTCGGTGCCGCGAAAAAACCGTCCGAGATGTCTGGCCGCCGTCGTTCAGCCTCAACTGACCGGGCGTCTCGGATTGGCTCGTGAAACTTTTTCTGGCAACCGATGGCAGGGCCGTCAGCTTGGGACAAAGCCCGCTGGCTCGGTTACAATCAATACACCCGCCGCGACGCTCACAGAAGCTCGCAAACTGTCCGTCGACTGACAAGACCGTGTTGGCCCGCCAGGTTCCGCTCGATGATGCTGCGACGAACCCTGATTGCCGCTGCCCTGTTGCTCGCATGGTCGAGCCTTGCGGGGGTTGCCGCGCCAGCCGCTGACGTCGATTTCAATCGCGACATTCGGCCCATCCTGTCGAGGAACTGCTTCGATTGCCACGGTCCCGACACCAAGCAGCGCAAGGCCGATTTGCGCCTGGACACGAAGGCCGGAGCGTTTGCCGATCTGGGCGGACATTTCGCCTTCGTCCGCGGCAAGCCGGTGGAGAGCGAAGCGTTACGGCGGATGACGTCCGACGATCCGGACGAACGGATGCCCCCGCCGAAGACCGGCAAGAAGCCAACTTCGGCGCAGATCGCGTTGATTCGCCAGTGGATTGCGGAGGGGGCGAAGTGGTCGGAGCATTGGTCGTACGTTCCGCCCCAGCGGCCGCCGGTTCCCGCCGCCCGTGACGCCGGCTGGGCGCGCAACGCGATCGACGCCTTTATCCTGGCGCGGCTCCAACGCGAGAAGATCGATCACGCGCACGAAGCGGACAAGGTGACGCTGCTTCGCAGACTGTCGCTTGACCTCATCGGTCTGCCGCCGACCGTCGCCCAAGTCGACGCCTTCCTGGCCGACACGAGTGCGGACGCCTATGCACGGCAAGTCGATCGGCTCCTCGCGTCGCCACACTACGGCGAACGCTGGGGCCGGCTGTGGCTCGATGCGGCGCGCTACGCCGACTCCGATGGCTACGAGAAGGACAAATCGCGCCAGGTCTGGTTTTATCGCGACTGGGTCACGGGCGCGCTCAACCGCGACCTTCCCTACGACCAATTCGTGATCGAGCAGATTGCCGGAGACCAATTGCCCCACGCGACTCAGGACCAGATCGTCGCGACCGGCTTTCTTCGCAATTCGATGCTCAATGAGGAGGGGGGCGTCGATCCCGAGCAATTCCGGATGGAGGCGATGTTCGACCGCATGGACGCGATTGGCAAAAGCGTTCTCGGGCTGACGATTCAGTGCGCCCAGTGCCACAATCACAAGTACGACCCGCTCACACAGGAAGAGTATTACCGGCTGTTCGCTTTCCTCAACAACGACTACGAGGCGAACGCTGCCGTCTACACGCCGGATGAACAGCGCCGCCGTGCGGATCTCTTCCAACGTATCCACGAGATTGAGGCCAGTCTGCGACACCGTTCTCCGGATTGGTCCGAACGCATGGCCCGCTGGGAGGATCGTGTCCGCAGTGATCAGCCGGCTTGGACCGTCGTCCGTCCGGCGCCGGAAGATTTGATCCCCGGCGGACAAAAACACTATTTGCTCTCCGACGGCTCGATCCTCGCCCAAGGTTACGCACCGACGAAGGACATCACTGAGATCAAGGTCAAGACCACGGTTCCGAACATCACGGCTTTTCGCCTTGAGATGCTCAACGATCCGAACTTGCCGCTGGGAGGACCGGGCCGCTCGATCAAGGGGACGTGTGCGCTAACGGAATTCGAAGTGACGGCCGCTCCGCTCGACGCGCCTTCGAAGACCGTGCCAGTCAAGATCGTGCGGGCCACGGCCGACGTCAATCCGCCTGAAACGCCGCTCGACTCGATCTTCGACGACAAAAGCGGCAAGCGCCGCGTGACGGGGCCGATCGCCTTCGCCATCGATCACGACGATAAAACAGCCTGGGGGATCGATGTCGGTCCGCATCGCCGCAACCTGCCGCGAAAAGCCGTCTTCGTCGCCGAGAAACCGGTCTCCTTTCCTGCCGGCGCCGTGCTGACCTTCGCGCTGAGCCAGAGACACGGCGGCTGGAACAGCGACGACAATCAGAGCAACAACCTGGGCCGGTATCGCCTCTCCGTCACGAATTCGCCCCATCCGACGGCCGACCCGCTGCCGCAAAACGTCCGCAAAATCCTCGCGATTCCACGTGAGAAACGGACGCCGGCCCAGATTGCCGTCCTCTTCAGTTACTGGCGGACGACGGTCCCCGAATGGAAAGAGGCCAACGACGCGATCGAACAGCTTTGGCGGCAGCATCCGGAAGGCGCGTCGCAGTTTGTCCTCGCCACGCGAGAGATGCCGCGGCAGACGCACGTGCTGAAACGGGGCGATTTCCTCAAGCCGGAGGGGAGCGTATTGCCCGGCGTTCCCGGCTTTCTGCAGCCCCTTCCAGCGAACGCTCCGCTGACGCGACTCACATTGGCCCGCTGGCTGGCTGATCCCCATTCGCCGACGACGGCGCGGGCAATCGTCAACCGCGTCTGGCAGACGTATTTCGGCATCGGCATCGTCAGCACGAGCGAGGATTTGGGATCGCAGTCCGAAACTCCGTCGCATCCGGAGCTGTTGGATTGGCTGGCGGTCGAGTTCATGGACCACGGTTGGAGCCTCAAATGGCTGCACCGGCTGATCGTGACCTCAGCGACATATCGACAGTCGTCGCGGATGACTCCCGAAGAATACGCTCGCGATCCGTACAATCGACTGTTGGCGCGGGGCCCCCGGTTCCGCGTCGACGCGGAGATTGTGCGCGACATCGCGCTTGAGACGAGCGGACTCTTGAACTCGCGACTTGGCGGCCCGAGCGTTTTTCCCCCGGCCCCGGACTTCCTCTTCGTACCGCCCGTCAGCTACGGCCCCAAGATTTGGAAGGAAGCAAAAGGCCCGGGCCGCTATCGCCGAGCGACGTACACGTTCCGCTATCGCTCGGTCCCCTACCCTGCCCTGCAGACGTTTGACGCTCCCAACGGCGACTTCTCGTGCGTCCGCCGCTCTCGGTCCAATACGCCACTGCAGGCCCTCACCAGCCTAAATGAACCGATCTTTCTCGAATGCGCCCGTTCGTTGGCACTGAAGACGGTCTGGGAAGGGGGCGCCGATACGCGGGGACGATTGATCTATGCCTTCCGCCGCTGCCTGTCCCGCCTTCCCACTGAGAACGAGATCGCCGCGCTCCTGGCGCTTTACGACAATGAGACAAAACACTTCGCGTCGAACGCAACGAGCGGGCTGACGTTCGCCGCCAATGACCCGAAACGTCCTCCAGCGTTGCCGCAGGGAACAACCGTCGACGAGCTCGCGAGCTGGACGGCGGTCACTCGTGTCTTGCTGAACTTGGATGAGACAATCACGAAGGAATAGTTGCACCTTGTTCCCAAGCTCTGCTTGGGAACACACTTTCGCGAAGCTCTGCTTCGCGTTCATCACGGGAAGCAGTGCTTCCCGAAGACACGTGACCAAGCAGAGCTTGGTCACGAGGAATAGTTGAAGGGGTTCGATGAACTGCCAACAGCACCTCTACCGCAACTCGGATCCGCGCTCCGTCACGCGTCGCTGGTTCTTGCAGCAATGCGGCGTCGGCTTGGGGGCCATCTCGCTGGCCGAACTGCTGGGCGCCCGGGCCACAGGGGCGTCGGGCGGCGGCGCTGCCGGAGCAACGACGAATCCGCTGGCGCCGAAACAGCCGCACTACGCGGGCAAAGCAAAAAACGTGATCTACCTGTTTATGGCCGGTGGACCGAGCCATCTCGAGCTTTTCGACTACAAGCCACAGTTGGCCCGCTTCGACGGTCAACTTCCTCCGGCCGAGTTGATCAAGGGATACCGGGCCGCCTTCATCAGTCCGAATTCGAGCCTCTTGGGTCCACGTTTCAAGTTCGCTCGTTATGGAGAATCGGGTGCGGAACTTTCCGAAATCGTGCCGCATCTGGCGAAGGTCGTCGACGACGTTGCCATCGTCAAATCGGTCGTGACGGACGCCTTCAACCATGCTCCCGCCCAGATCCTGATGAACACCGGCTCGCCGCTGTTCGGCCGGCCCAGCATGGGCGCCTGGGCCACCTACGGTCTGGGGAGCGAATCTCAAGATCTTCCGGGCTTTATCGTGTTCAGCTCCGGATCCAAAGGACCCAGCGGCGGAAACTCGAACTGGGGCAGCGGCTTTCTGCCGACCGTCTATCAGGGTGTGCAGTTCCGCGGAACGGGCGATCCAGTGCTTTACCTTTCCGACCCGCCGGGCGTCGACCGGAGCATGCAGCACGATTCGCTCGAAACGATTCAAACGCTCAACCGCCTGCGCTTGGCCAAGATGGGCGATCCCGAGATCGCGACGCGAATCCACTCCTTCGAGATGGCTTTCCGCATGCAGTCCAGCGCCCCTGAGCTGATGGACTTGAACCGCGAACCCAAGCACATTTTGGAGATGTACGGGGCCACGCCCGGTAAGCCATCGTTCGCGAATAACTGCCTGCTCGCACGGCGGATGGTGGAGCGTGGCGTGCGGTGCGTCGAGCTGTTCCACGAGGCGTGGGACCAGCACGGCGGCCTGGTGAAGGAACTGAAACGAAACTGCCACAACACCGATCAGGCGTGTGCGGCTCTCGTCCAGGACCTCAAGCAGCGGGGCATGCTCGAAAACACGCTCGTCATCTGGGGTGGCGAATTCGGCCGCACGCCGATGGTCCAGGGGGGCAACGACGGCCGCGATCATCATCCGAACTGTTTCACGATGTGGCTGGCCGGCGGCGGCGTCAAACCGGGGATCACCATCGGCGAAAGCGACGACCTCGGCTTCAATGCGGTCAACGACCGGGTCCACGTGCACGACCTGCACGCCACAATCCTGCACCTGCTCGGTTTCGATCACACGAAATTGACCTACCGCTTCCAAGGCCGTGACTTCCGCCTGACCGACGTGCACGGCAACATTGTCCATAAACTGTTGGCCTGAGGAGCTTCCGCAATGATTCGCTCGCCGCTCGGGATCGCAATCGCCGCGGCCGCCGCGTGTGCACTGGGTGTGGGACTGGCGGCGTTCGAGAAGCAAGCGGCCTTCAGTGCCGACGTTCCGAAAGCGGCCAGCGAGCTCAATAGCCTTCGCGCCGAGGTCGCGGCGCTCAAGGATCTCCTCCCCGACCAGTCCCACGCGATGTCCGACGTCGGTTATCACTTCACGAATCTGTGGTTTGCCGTGCAGGGCCAGAACTGGCCGTTGGCCGATTTCTTTTGGAACGAGACGAAGTCACATTTGCACTGGGCGGTTCGCATCAAGCCGATCCGCAAGGACAACGCCCAACGGGATGTGAATCTGCCGGCCATTCTGCAAGCGATGGAGAACGGTCCGCTGAAGCAGCTGGGCGACGCCATCGCCGCCAAGAATCCCGAAAAATTCGTCGCCGCCTACCGGTTCACGCTCGAGAACTGCTACGCCTGCCACAAGGCCTCGGAGAAGCCCTACCTGCGTTTGCAAATTCCGCGAACGCCGCAGGTGTCGATCATCAACTTCGATCCCAAGGCCGATTGGCCTCGGTAGCGACCTCGCCCGCCGGTCCGCGCAGCTTCCTGGGCCGTGCCCTCGTGTCACTCCGGTATGTGAACTAATGTTCACATTCCGTCCCATTCGGGTCGCGTCCGTTATTTCTGGGAAATCTCAGGAAGATCGGACAGTCGGCCCCGTTTCTATTTGTGAAGGCCCTGATGTGGGGCCGGAAACAAAACCAAAAACTCCGAATCATGGGAGAAAAGTCATGAATACGAATAAAAGTTCAGTTCGACGCGTCGCGATGGTTGCTTTCGGTGCCATGTTGGCGGTTGGTCTGTGGTCCAGTCTGGCTGGCACGGCCGAAGCTCGCGGCGGACGCGGGGGCCATGGATTTCACGGGCATTCCGGCCACTATGGTCACGGTCACTACGGTCATCGTTACTACGGCGGATACCGAAACTACAGCTCGTGGGGCTACTACCCGAACTACGTTTCGACCGGGTACGTGAGCGACTACGGCGATGGCGATTACGGCGATGGCGGATACACGGGTGGCTACTACGGCGGGTACTACGGCGGCTACGGTCACTACCGCAATCACTTTTACGGGCACAATCACTTCCGTGGCGGATCGCACTTCCACGGTGGACGCGGTGGACGTCGCCGGTAGTCACGCGAAGATGCTTGGTTCACGTTCTCGCTCGAACCCCCCCAAGATCCCTCCGGGTCATCCATTGCCGGACGGATCAGGGGGGATTTTTATTTGGGAGCCAGAACTCGGCGGCCACCACGCGAAGGCTTTCTCAAGCAATCGGAACGGGTGGTTCCGTTCCCGGTAGTCGGCCCGCGAGGAGATGACCCAAGGGCCGCGTCGTCGCGAATCGGCTGAGCACGATCCGCAGAGTGGCGACGATGGGGACCGCGAGCACCATGCCGATCACTCCCCAGAGCAGTCCCCAAAATGCCAGTGCCAAGAGCACCGTAACGGGGTGCAGTTCCAAACCCTTTCCCATCAATCGTGGCTCGATGAAATTGCCAATGATCAAATGGACCGCACCGGGGAGCGCCACGATGGCGACGATCCTCCAGGGCTCGTGGAATTGCGTGAGCGCGACGGGAATCGGTAAGAAGCAGGCGACGATCGGCCCGATGTTCGGGATGAAATTCAACAGGAAGGCCAACAGCCCGAACAGCCAGGCCATTCGCAGGCCCAACGCCCAAAGAATCAGTGCGACCAATACGCCGATCACCATGGAGATCGCTGTCACGGTCGTGATGTATCCGCGGATTGCGGATTCAATTTGCGCGTAGATGCCGGTCCGCCGTTTGTGCGGGTTGCGACCGATCATCAAGAACACGACGAAGAACACGATCAACAGGCCGTTCGACAAAAGCGTCGAAACGGTACCCGCCGCGCTCGTGATCATTCCCGGAAGATGCGACTTCAGTTCGGAGGAAATCAGGGCCTGGTCGACGTGGATGTTATGGGCGTGCAATTCGGCGAACAGCTGCTTGGGCAGGCGCGCGACTTGCTCGCTGTATTCGTCGGCCGTGTTGACGATCGTCTGGACCGCCACGATGAGGACCACGCCCAAGAGGGCCATCATGGCGAGCACCAACAACAGGGCCGCCAGAATGGCAATCCAATTGGGAATTCGCCAGCGGACGACCTGGAAATCGATGACCGGGGCCACAACTGTGGTGATGAAGATGGCCAGCACGAACGGGATCATCACATCCCGCGTGTACACGAGCGCGACGGCGAGAGCCACCGCGGCCAGGACCATCAACGAACCGACCGCCAGCCAGACCTGCTCGTTGCGGAGATTGGCATTCATTGGGCGATCCATTTTTCACCAGCGATTCTGTCAAAGGAGTGGCGGACCGGTGGCCAATTTAGCCGTTTTCGCCCGTCGGGACTATCACGGCGACGAGGATCGGGAATTCGACGAGTCCACGTCAACAGCCTCGTGGCGAACGCTCGAGCGGGGAGTTACGATCGGGCTCCTGGGAAGCTGACGTCTCGAAATGATCGCCCGGCTCTCGATTGAGACTTACGGCTCGACCCCGGTTGACGAAGCACAAAACGGGAAGAACGAAATGACGAACAGCCCGCAACGCACGGCGGAATCGCGGCTTGGTCGGAGGCGGTTTCTGGCCTGTCTGGGGACCGCGGCAGCAATTCGAGTGGGGACAAGAGGTGCCGGAACGGCAACAGCCGGGCCGCCATCGCCGGGCTCCGCCGCGGCTGGGGCCGGCATGATCATCCGCGAGAAGGAACCGGAAAACCTGGAATTCCCCTTCTCCACGCTCGACGGGTACCTTGTTCCCAATGAACGCTTCTACGTTCGCAGCCACTTCGCCACGCCGACGATCGACGCTCGCACCTACAAATTGCGGATCGAAGGGGCGGTGGAACGGCCGCTGGAGATCGGCTACGACGAGCTGCGCTCGCTGGGTCGCGAAAAGGCCACCGCGTTGCTCGAGTGCGCGGGCAACAGCCGGGTGTTCCTCACGCCGAAGGTGAAGGGCGTCGCCTGGGAATTGGGAGCGGTCGGGACGGCGGAGTGGACCGGAGTTCCTCTGGCTGCGGTGCTCAAACGGGCAAAGCTCAAAGACTCGGCGGTGGACATCGTGCTCGAAGGGGCCGATTCCGGGGAGATCAAAGACGAGCCCAAGGCCCCGCGGATCCTGCCCTTCGCCCGTAGTCTGCCCCGCGCTAAGGCGCTTGGGCACGAAATCCTCCTGGCCTATCAGATGAACGGGACAGAGCTTCCGACCGCCCACGGCTATCCCGTGCGGGCTGTGGTTCCGGGATGGTATGCCGTGGCATCCGTGAAGTGGCTAACGCGAATCATCGCGCTGGAGAAACCTTTCAGCGGCTTCCACCAGACGATCGATTACAGCTATTGGACCCAGGACCACGGACTGCCGACGCTCGTGCCCGTCACCGAGATTCAGGTGAAATCGGAAATTGCGCGTCCCGAGTTCCATGAAGTCGTCCCCGCAAACACGGTCTATCGCGTCCACGGCGCCGCCTGGACGGGGGAGTCTGAAATCAGCCGCGTGGAGGTTAGCACGAATGGGGGGGCCAGCTGGCAGCCGGCGCGGCTTGCCGACAAGTCCCGACGGCACGCCTGGCGATTGTGGGAATACTCGTGGCGAACGCCGGCAAACCGAACCAGAGTGACTCTCATGTCGCGTGCTACGGACAAGACGGGACGGACACAGCCGCTCATGCACGACCGCCAGCGCGGAGCGTACATGGTGAACATGGTCCTGCCGATCGACGTCGACGTGCGATGAAGCCGGAGTCTTCGCTGTCCAGCCGCAGCCACGGCTCGGTCTCCCCCGTCGGAAGGGAACGCCGCCGTCGGACTGGGCGGACTATTGCGGCAATTTGAGCTTGATCTGGTATTTGTATTCCATCTTCTGCGCGATCTGTGCCG
>Ga0181532_10001912_pt1 | contig 19746 bp, 20 predicted proteins | sample PEATcosm2014_Bin_33_FD_119768 | JGI IMG/M metagenome (GOLD analysis project Ga0181532, IMG submission 119768) | Peatland microbial communities from MTU Mesocosm Facility, Houghton, MI, USA - PEATcosm2014_Bin11_30_metaG | ecosystem: Environmental > Terrestrial > Soil > Wetlands > Peat | place... | reverse complement strand
TGGAACGCGCCCGTCAATCGCCGCAGGAAATCCTGACCGAAGCGGGGCACATCCGGAAGAAGTTTGCCACAGCCGGCACACTCTTTGGAGCATGGGTCGGGCTGGTGATCGGAGTGAAGCTGATCAGCCGTTCACTGCGCCGTCGGCGGACCGATTACGAGCCGGACCGCGGCGACTGCTTTGCGTGCGCGCGCTGCTTTGAGTATTGCCCAAACGAACTGGTGCGCCGCGGACTGCTGCCCGCCGCCAGCTTGCAACCGCAAGTGGTCTGCAGCAGCAGCGTCTCGCCTCGGCTGGAGTTAAAGTAATGCCTGAGCCTACGCAACCCCAACCGGCCACTGCGCCCGACTCGCAAGCTCCTCAGGCTGCGCGGGCTTGGTGGCTGACGGCCTGGGTAGCCGGTGTTTTCACCCTGGCGGTCGGCGGGGTGATGGTCGCGGGACACCTCGGCACCCGGGCGGAAGATCCCCTCAAGTCGCCGGTGCTCAAGGAATACAAGGATAAGCTGCTGCTCAACCCGGCGGATGAGCAGATGAAGGAGCGTATTCGGACGCTGGATCTCCAGCTACGGCAGAAGTATTTCATCCAACTCTCGCGAACGCAGTCCGGGGTTTACCTTCTGCTCGGTGGCGTGGCCGCTTTCGTCCTGGCTGCCACTCAGTCGGCTCGTTACCAAAAGCGTCTGCCCTTGCCGACGGTCAAGCTCGAAGACCCTGCGCAAGCCGCGCGCGCTGCGGCCACCGCCCGTTGGTCCGTAGCCGCAGCCGCCGGGGTTATTGGCGTCTTTCTGCTTGCGGTGAGCTTGGGCAGGACCACCGCCTTGCCCAAGGGACCGGCTGACGTGGAGAAGCTGCTGGGCACCAGCGAGTCGGACGCTGCTCCCGATGCCGCGTCGCCGGCGGAACTGAAACGGAACTGGCCGCGCTTTCGCGGAGCGGACGGAGGCAGCGTTTCGGCCTTCACCAATGCGCCCGTGGCGTGGGACCCGAAAACCGGCCAGGGCATCGCCTGGAAGGTCCCGGCGCCGGCCAACGGCTTCGGCTCGCCGATCATCTGGGGCGATCGCGTCTTCTTCTCCGGCGGCGATGCCGCGCGGCGGGAGGTCGTTTGCCTGAGCGCGCAGACAGGGCAGACGCTCTGGCGGCAGGCGGTGACAAAAGTTCCCGGTAGTCCCCAGGCGGCGGAAGTGCCCGATTCGACCGGCTACGCGGCTTCCAGCATGGCAACCGACGGCCGCCGGGTCTATGTAATCTTTGCGAATGGCGACTGCGCAGCATTCACGCTGGAAGGCAAGCCGGTCTGGGCGAAGAGCTTTGGCGCCTTGAAGAACCTCTACGGCTTCGCCACGTCGCTGGCCACGTGGCAGAACCGGCTGATCGTCCTCCTCGACCAGGGTGAGCCCGACGACCGGCTATCGAGACTATACGCGCTGGATGGCCGGACGGGGCGGGTCGTCTGGGAACGCCCGCGCAAGGTCGGGGCTTCCTGGGCCTCGCCGATTGTTATCGAGGCTGGCGGGAAGACGCAGGTGATCACGCTGGCCGTGCCGTGGGTGATTGCCTACGACGCGAAGGACGGCACGGAGCTTTGGCGGGTGGAAGGGCTCAACGGGGAGATCACCCCTTCGCCCGTGTTCGCCGGTGGCCTGGTATTCGTCCCGAGTCCATCGGAGAAGCTGCTGGCCATCCGTCCTGACGGACTGGGGGACGTGAGCAAAACGCACGTGGTATGGACCAACGAAGACAACGTGCCCGATGTGACCAGCCCCACCAGCAACGGCGAACTCGTCTTCGCGCTGACTACCGGCGGCATGCTGACCTGCTTCGACGCCAAGGATGGAAAGAAGCTCTGGGAGCACGACTTCGATATGGAATGCCACGCCTCGCCCAGCCTAGCGGGGAACCGACTTTACGTGATCGGCCTCAAGGGGACCGCGGTGGTGGTGGAAGCCGGACGGCAGTTTAGGGAATTGTCCCGCACCGAAATGGGCGACGCGTTCCATGCCAGCCCGGCGTTCGCGCAGGATAGGATCTTCCTCCGCGGGGTCACTAACGTGTGGTGCGTCGGTAGTGCAGCTATGACGGCGAGGCAGCCATGAAACCCGAAATCCGAAGGCCGAAGGCCGAAAGAAACTCGAATGTCGAAATCCGAAGTTCGGCTCCGAACGCCCAAAGCGCGCTGGTTGTGGGTTCGGATTTCGGGTTTCGGGTCTCGGCCTTCTTTCGGCCTTCGGATTTCCGCCTTCGGGCTTTCCTCTGGCCTTCGGTCTTCGGCCTTCGGATTTAACCATCTCATGCCCGCTGACCTCACATACGTGGACCAAGTCATCGAGCGCCTCGGGCGCGCGCCGGACGCCGTCATACCAGTCTTGCAGGCCTTGCAGGACCACTACGGCTACCTGCCAGAGGAAGCCTTGCGCCGTGTCTGTGCCACCACGCAGATCACGCCGGCCGCTCTCAGCGGGGTCTCCACCTTCTATGACATGTTCCGGCACGCGCCAGTGGGGAAGCACATCGTGCAGGTGTGCCACGGCACGGCTTGCCACGTGGGAGGAGCCGAAAGGGTCGAGGACGCTCTGCGCCGCCACTTGCGGATTCCCGAAGGCACCGACACCGATGCTAGCAGGCAGTTCACCATCGAGCGGGTTGCCTGTCTTGGTTGCTGCACGCTCGCCCCGGTGGTGCGCATAGCAGAGGAGACGACCGGTTACGCCACACCGGAGAAGGTGCCTGCCACCATCCGGGATTTCCTGGCCCGGCCACACAGCGCCGCGGGAATGGGCTCGGGCAGCGTTCATCTGTCCGCAGCCCATGACAACCGTCACCCTGCCTCCAACGGTACTGAGATCAAGGTTTGCCTCGACTCCTGCTGTCTCGCGAAGGGAACAGACCGGGTGTTCCAGGCCTTGCAAGAAAGCGTGGCGCTGAGCGGGGCGAACGCCAAGGTGAAACGGGTCGGGTGCGTCGGTGCATGTTACCGCACGCCGATGGTCGAAATAGTTACGCCGGGCCGCTCCAGCGCGACCTACACTGGGCTGACGCTGCCCGAAGCAGACAAGTTGGTGCGCGCTCATTGCCCACCTGGTGGGCTGAGGCGCCGCCTTTCGCAGCTCTGGAACCAAGGCATGGAGGGCTTGCTGCTGGACGATGGCGGTTCTGCCGTGCGCACGCAGCCCCAGCTTTCGAGCCGCGAGCCGACCGACCAGCAGGCCTTCTTCAAGCACCAGGTTCACATTGCGATGGAGCATTATGGGCGCCTCGACCCCCTGGATTTGGATGAGTATCTCGCGCACGAGGGCTTCGTCGCGCTGCAAAAATGCCTCGGCGCAAAAGGTCCGCAATGCGCTACGGTCACGCCTGAGGACGTCATCAAGACCATTGAGGCATCCGGCCTGCGCGGGCGCGGCGGCGCCGGCTTCCCCACTGGGCAGAAGTGGCGCCTCGTGCGCCAGCAGGCCGAGCCTACCAAATATGTGATCTGCAACGGGGATGAAGGCGATCCCGGCGCGTTCATGGACCGCATGATCCTGGAATCTTTCCCCTACCGGGTCATTGAAGGATTGGCTATTGCGGCGGTGGCGGTGGGAGCGCACGAAGCCATCTTCTACGTGCGGCACGAGTATCCGCATGCGCTGCGGCGGGTGCGGGCCGCACTCGCAAAGTGCGAGCGTCGTGGCTGGCTGGGCGAACGGCTGATGGGGTGCAATTATCCATTGCGCATCTCCATCAAGGAAGGCGCCGGCGCTTTCGTCTGCGGCGAAGAGACAGCCCTGATCGCATCAGTGGAAGGCCGTCGCGGCATGCCCCGCTTGCGCCCGCCATTTCCCGCGCAGGCCGGTTTATGGGGCAAGCCAACTCTCATTAACAACGTCGAGACGCTAGCTATGGTGCCTTGGATCATCCGGCGTGGCGGGGAAGCCTTCGCCAGCCTCGGCACCGCCGCCAGCAAGGGCACGAAGGTGTTCGCCCTGGCCGGCAAGGTTCGGCGGGCAGGGCTGATCGAGATTCCGATGGGCACCACCCTCCGCCAGGTCGTTGAAGAGATCGGCGGCGGAGTCGGGCCTGGGCGCCGGTTCAAGGCGGTGCAAATCGGCGGGCCTTCGGGCGGTTGCGTCCCCGCGCGTCTGGCCGATACGCCCGTGGACTTTGAGTCCCTGCGCGCCATTGGGGCGATCATGGGCTCGGGCGGCATGGTGGTGCTCGACGACACCGCCTGCATGGTGGACATCGCCCGGTACTTCCTCCAGTTCACGCAGAACCAGTCCTGCGGCAAATGCACCTTCTGCCGCATCGGCACGAAGCGGATGCTCGAGTTGCTCAATCTCTTGTGCGCCGGGAAAGCCACCCGCAAGCACCTCCAGGAATTGGAGCAACTAGCGCCCCAGGTTGCGGAGGGAAGCCTCTGCGGCCTCGGCAAGACAGCGCCCAACCCCGTGCTGACCACGCTTCGATACTTCCGCGACGAGTATGAGGCCCATCTGCAAGGCCGTTGCCCGGCGGGCAAATGCACGGCCCTCATCAAGTACCGCGTGCGGGACAACTGCACCGGCTGCACGATCTGTGCGCAGCATTGCCCGGTGGACGCCATCCCCATGACGCCTTACGCCCGGCACACGATTGATTTGGAGAAGTGCACGCGCTGTGACTCGTGTCGGCAGGTGTGCCCGTATGGGGCGGTGGAGGTGATATGATGCAAAGTCCGAAATCCGAAGGCCGAAGGCCGAAAGAAGGCCGAAACCCGAAATCCGAATGCGGCGCCTGCGCGGTTTCTCGTGCCGGCAGGTGCCCGTGTGGGGCGGTGGAGGTGATATGAAATACCCGACAGGAAGTCCGAAATCCGAAGGCCGAGGGCCGAAAGAAGGCCGAAATCCGAGACCCGAGCGCAGCAGCCGGGCCCGTGGCATGTGCTCTGGCTTTTGGAATTGGGGAGAGGAGCCAACTGCCGAGCTGCTGATGCTCCGGGACGGACCCGCGGATCTGCCGGGGCCTGAAGACCTGATGGAACGCACGGCACGATTTGGCGAAACCATCATCCGCTTTGCGAAGAAGATTCCGCGCACTCCGGGCAACAATAGGCTCATTGATCAGCTCGTAGGTGCCGGTACTAGCGTCGGGGCCAACTATTGTGAGGCGGATGACGCGGTATCAGGCAAGGAGTTCAAGCTGAAAATCGGCACCTGCCGGAAGGAATCGAAAGAAACCATGTTCTTCCTCCGCATGATAGCCACGGCGGAGGAAGATCTAGCCTCCGAGGCGCGCGTGCTATGGCGCGAAGCCAAGGAACTGAACCTCATCTTCGGCGCAATATGGAGAAAATGACCGTGCTACTCCCCCCTCGCTCTTTCGGATTTCGGCCTTCGGAATTCGGCCTTCTTTCGGCCTTTGGGCTTCGGCCTTCGGATTTCGATTATCCAGGGCGGAGAAGAATGTGGCTTCCGAGGCGCGCGCGCCCTGGCATGAAGCCAAAGAGCCCAACCTCATCTTCGGCGCAATATGGAGAGAATGACTGAGCTCCTACCCCAGCGGTCCTTCGGCTTTCGGGCTTCGGATTTCGGCCTTCTTTCGGCCTTCGGTCTTCGGCTTTCGGATTTCGCGGCGCAATGAGCACAGTGAATCTCACTATAGACGGTCGCTCCGTCACCGTCACGCCCGGCACAACCATCCTACAAGCGGCGCACTCGCTGGGCATCTCCATCCCGACCCTCTGTTACGTGGAAGGCTTCGAGCATTCGGCGTCATGCTTCCTGTGTGCCGTGAAGATCGAGGGCCGCGCCAACCTCTGGCCTTCCTGCGCCACACCGGCAGCCGAAGGCATGAAGGTGATCACGGGTTCGGAGGAGGTGCGGGACGCCCGCAAGACCTCGCTGGAGCTACTGCTTTCCGATCACGCGGGCGACTGCGTTGGGCCTTGCCGAACCGGTTGCCCCGCGGGGCTGGATATACCCGGCTTCATTGCAGGGATTGCCGGCGGCGACCAGCGCAGGGCTGCCCAGATTGTCACAGACGATCTGACCTTGCCCGCCTCGCTGGGACGGGTTTGTCCGCGGCTGTGCGAGCAGCGTTGCCGACAGTGCGATGTGACCGAGGCGCTCTCCATCCGCAACCTGCATCGCTTTGCGGCCGACGTAGGACGGAGCGCCGGGAGGTCCGAAGTCCGAAGTCCGAAGTCCGAGGAAATTCCAAAGGCCCAATCCTTCGCACCTCGGACTTCGGACTTCGGACTTCGGACTTCGGACTTCACACGACGCGTCGCCATCGTCGGAGCTGGCCCGGCGGGATTGGCCGCGGCGCATCATCTCCTCAGGCGCGGTCATGCAGTGGTGCTGTTCGATACGCACCCGCAGGCGGGCGGCATGCTCCGCTATGGCATCCCGGCATTTAGGCTGCCGCGGTCCGTGCTCGATGCGGAAATCGCCATGATCCGCCAGCTCGGGGCTGAGTTCCGGCTGGGCAAACGGCTGGGCCGCGATTTCACTCTCGACGAGCTTCGGCGGGATTTCGACGGCGTTTTCCTGGCAATCGGTGCCCAAGGTTCCCGGGGTCTGAGCTGCCCCGGGGAAGAGCTGGCTACGCCTGCACTGGATTTCCTCGGGCAACTTGCTGACGGCCCGCCGCCCGTCCTGAACGGTGATGTGATCGTCGTCGGTGGCGGCAACACGGCAATGGACGCCAGCCGTTGCGCCGTGCGACTGGGCGCGAAATCGGTTCGAGTTCTCTATCGCCGCACGCGCCGCGAGATGCCCTGTCTCATGGAGGAAGTGGAGGCGGCGGAAGCTGAGGGGGTGAAGATCGAGTTTCTCGTAGCACCCGTGCGGCTTGTGCGAAAGGACGGCAAGCTGAGCCTTACCTGCCAGCGAATGGAACTTGGCCCTCCGGACGAGAGCGGACGTGCCCGGCCCGTGCCTATCCCCGGTTCGGAGTTCACAATCGAGGCCGCATCCGTGATCGCCGCCATTGGACAGAGCGTCGAAGTGGACACGCTCAACGCTCACACGCTCTCACTCTCCAAATGGGGCATAGCCGTAGATCCAAAGACGCTTGCTACGAACTTGCCGGGCGTCTTTGCCGGGGGCGACGCCGTTACGGGTCCCGACCTTGCCGTGCGCGCGGTGGCCGCCGGCAAACTCGCCGCAGCTTCCCTTGACCAGTATCTCAGTGGGCAGAAGGTCACCGGCAATCCGCAGTCGGTGAACGTGGTCATGGGCAAGCTGAGCGAGGAAGAGTTGGCGGTCTTTCTACGGGGCATCGAACAGGCCCCGCGCGCCCCGATGCCGCAACTGCCGATGGACAAGCGGCGCACAACCTTCGAGGAAGTCGAGCTCGGCTTCTCGCCCACGGCAGCCACCCGCGAGTCGCGGCGCTGCCTGGGCTGCGGCTGCGGCAAGGCCATCCCCTGCCGCCTGCGCCAGTTTGCGACCGAATACGGCGTGGACCCACAGCGCTTTGTAGGCGAGCGGCGGCACTTCGCGCGGGACACCTCCCACCCTGACATCGTCTTCGAGCCGGGGAAATGCATCATCTGTGGTGCCTGTGTGAAGGTGGCAGCGGAAGCCGGCGAGGATCTGGGGCTGTCATTCATTGGCCGGGGCTTCCAGGTGACCGTAGCCGCCCCCTTCCACCGGCCAATGGCTGAAGCCCTGCCCAAGTCCGGTCGTCGTGCCGCCGAAGTCTGTCCCACGGGCGCGATCATGCTCAAGGGCACCGGTTGCGCAGGCTGCCGGCTGGCGTGAAGCATGAGCTGCGACTGCTCGAGTAGTGGCGCAAGCCTTCCGGCTTGCGTTGGTCCCGACAAGCTTTCAGCTTGTCGCTGCGGCAACCTGAAAGGTTGCCGGGACCGCACAAGCCGAAGGCTTGCGCTACTACCAGAGTAGTCACCATGAACATAGGCGAACGCTGTTTCCGTCTCGCTGAGAACCAGACCAGCGCGCGCACCGAACTGCTGGCCGGCGTGACGACCTTCTGGTGGTAGCAGGGCTGTTCCTGTTGGCGCTCTTCTTCGGGCCGCTTATTGCCATGGTGGGCAGCTATCCTCCCATCACCGCCCCGGCCCTGGTAGTGGTCGGCGCCATGATGATGCAGAACGTGAGCAAGATAGCGTGGCAGGACTACAGCGAGGCGATCCCCGCATTCCTGACTCTGATCGGGATCCCGCTTTCCTACTCGATCGCGGACGGCCTGGCCCTCGGGTTCATCAGCTATCCCATCATCAAGCTCCTCAGCGGCAAAGGCCGTGAGGTGGGCTGGCTGAGCTACCTGCTGGCGGCAGTGCTGGTCGCATACTTCCTGTTCGTCCGCAGTCGAATGGCCTGAGCCACGGGGACTGGCCCGCATTTCTCATGCTTTCGTAGCAGCCGAAGTAAGGAGGCTCAACTCTTTTGGTCCTGGCGCGATCAACGACAGAGGACTAGACCCGCCACGCGTCAGCCGCTACCTCTCCACCAGAAGCCGGCCCAGCGCCCCAAGGCCGAGCACGAAATGATTTGAGCCTTGCTCAGCCGGCGGGCGCTGGAACCTTCAGGCAGACCGTCCGGTACATGTATGGTGCTTCCGGGCACCCGGCGCAGATTAGCAATACAGAGCAAAGCAGCAGCGTTGTCCGCATACGGGCCATAACGCTTGGGTCAGGCACGCCAGACCACTGGCTCAGAAATAAACAGAAAGCGCAATCCGGTGTTGCCTGCACCCAGTTGTTCGCCCTCAGAGGTATCATATATCGTCACGGTTCTCGGCAGAGTCTCCTCGGATCCTCAACAAGTTCCAGTGCCCTGCAAATCTGATGGGTGCGCTGAACGCCACCCGAGTCCACGATGATGACGGTGCGACCTCGCGAAAGCTCCTGCTCCAAATCGATCTTAATGGCCTTGATTGTCTCCTGGGTCACAAGACTGAAATCGGTTGTCGGATGGGAAAACAGATGGATGGCTGCATCCGAGCTGCTCTCAAGCCACGCCCTGAAACCACTGGCATCACGAAAGGAGTAAAATGCGTGTTCGTCCATCCCGTCTGACTTCCAGCCGAGGAGCGAGATGATGCTCAACGGTCGATGCTTCGGGAGTTCATCAAGCCAGCGCATAACCTCAGAGTCGGGGACGGGAACTCGCTTTCCCAACCGTCGGCCGGGTCTCGCACGAGTGTAGATTGGGAGCGCCTCGGGTGCGGATTTGCGACGCCAGCGTTTCATCATATAAGGCATGGCTCAACCTTTCGACTCGGATGATGGGGCAGCTCGGACAAAGGCAAAGGCAAACGCTCCGGACTCAGGCGCGCCGGGCCAATGGTGTTCGATTGTGAACCGAGATGCGATCCCGGCGCGGCCTGCGGCCGGCTCGTTCGGCATCGGTGGTTTCACTTCGGGAGCTTCCGTATCAGCGCTTCGCTTCGTGCAGTCAAAATACCCAAAAGGCCGTCCAGATCCTCTATCATGAGTGCGCTAAGCTCACCAATCTCGTCGGAGTTGGCAAGCCCAGCGCCCAACGGCTGGAATCCGTGTGCGGTCTGTGGTGTGGCCTCCCTCCCCGCTTGCTTCTTGAACCCCTCAGCGGACTCCTGAACGAAGGCCGACTGCTCTTGAATGCATTCGCGGATTTTGCCAATGGCCACTGTGTATACGCCGAGTAGTTGCTGTGTTTGGGTGCTCATAGCGTGTTTTCCGCAGAGCCGTTGAAGCCAAGCCCGCAGTCGGCTCCCCCGCTTGACTGCGGGTCTTTACCTTTTCTGCTAAGCCGCTCGGCTTCCGCAACCAGCTTCGCCAGCGGCACCCCCAGAGCGGTGGCAATCGCCTTTGCTGTGTCCAGATTCGGGCTTCTTTCCTCACGCTCCAACAAGCCAACATAAGTTTGGTGAAGTCCTGCCTTTTCTGCCAAACCGGCTCGACTAAGCCCTTTCCTCTCCCGGTGTTTTTTGACAACCCGTGAGAAAGCATTGGACATGGCTGATTGCAGTTGTGCCATACCCGCCAGATTGACCCGGAGTTGATGGCATCCAGCATAAGACAGTTGTCTTTAAAGGAACTTGACACGGGAGAACAAGTCTCGCAGACTGCGTAAGAACGGTATGGTTACTTAATCGACAATAATAAGGAACACACATGAAAATCATAAAATCGCAATGTACGGTTTCGCTGCTCGCCCTCGGACTTGGGTTGGCGGTCAACGGATACAGCCAAACGTTTCTCACTAAAGGTCTGGTCGCATACTACACCTTCAACGGCAACGCCAACGACGCAAGCGGGAATGGGAACAATGGAACGGTTTACGGGGGAGTGACGCTTACAGCGGATCGGTTTGGGCTACCAAATGCCGCCTACGATTTCGACGGGAGCACCGGTTATATTGACGTTCCCGAGAACGCCCTCCTGAATGCCCTGACAACGAACTTCACTCTGTCAGCCTGGATATGGCAAGCGGGAAGCAGTACAAACGGATACCGCATCTTGGACAAATGCCCCGCCGGCGAGCCGGGGGGATGGACTTTTGACACATTAAACTGTAGCAGCGGCACGGGTCATCGTCTCCGGCTTCAGGGAGCCGCTGACAACTCCTGTAACGTGAATGGCCAAACTGATTACTCCCTGATGCAGTGGCATCATGTTGTGGCGACCGTGTCCGGAACAACTGGAACCTTGTACTTGGACGGCAGCGCTACTGGTTCTGGCGATGTCGGAACCATTCCGGCCAACACGCTTGACGTTTACCTTGGGATGGCACACCCGGGGCGGGGGGCGGGTTTTTGGTTCAACGGAATCATTGATGACGTACGGATTTACAACCGTGCCCTCTCACCTGACGACGTTGCGGTATTATACGAAATGGAGTCCGGCCCCCGTGTGGATTTGATCAAGGCGGTAAAACCCTCGTTCCGGGGTCTCACTCTTACGACGAACTACCAGCTACAGGTTTCCAGCGATTTGAAGACCTGGACGAATCAAAGCTCCCCATTCACGGCAACCAACATCAATATGACTTACCCGCAGTACTTCGACGTGGACAATTGGAACACACTTTTCTTCCGATTGCAGGCGACGCCTTGACCGCTGGCAGGGAAGTCCAGATAATCGAGAATATGAGCACCAGGCCAAGCCCGATTACAGAGAGCGTAGTTGACGAGTACGAACTTGAATACGACTTCGCCGACACGAAGACCAAGGGCAACGTCGTTGTCAGCGTGCTGGGGAACACCGAAACCCACAAGATGCGGATTGGAGCCAAACTCGTTGGGGAGTATCGCAAAGACGCAACCCGGAAGGAAGACGCAGGGAAAACTTACCTCCTCGGAAGGAAACATAAAATCCAACTTGGCGTCGGGAATCTACTCGCCGGAGTCTTGTTCAAATGCCATCAAATGAGGGTACGCAAAATGAACCAAGTGAAAGGAACCGCGCCATGATTGAACTCAAAAACCTAATCGGGAAATCCTGTCGCATCCGGGAGTTGACGGCCCGTGAACGAAAGCAACTTCTCACGGAGAGGAAAAAGACTGTCAACATTGGCGGCGAGACATACGAGTTTGCCATCGCAACGGATGATGACTTGTTCCTCGTGAACGCTTTCCTTGTGAAGCGGAAACTTGCTAGCCCCGGTCGGCCCAAACCCGGCTCCGCTGGTTGACTGCGGGAATAGTCGGCTCCGCTCGCCACGAGGGGATTTCTTGTTTTGGTTCTGAATATGGGAGGAGGGGTTTTCACCCCCGTAGGGGGGCATACGCTCAACGCGGATGCCCAAGGCAAGTGTCAGAACAAGGGATCTTCACAATAACCGTCTTTGCTCCGCCGCCACCTGGCTGGACCTGGCCCACAAGAAACTGGACGCCGCCGCCGCCGCCGCCTACGGCTGGCCCGTCGGCTTGACCGACGAGCAGATTTTGGAGCGGCTGCTGGCCCTGAACCTCGAACGCGCCGCCGAGGAAGCCAAAGCCCAGGAATCACCAGACCAGAAGCCGGCCCAGCGCCCCAAGGCCGAGCACGAAATGATTTGAGCCTTGCTCAGCCGGTAGCGCTGGAAACCTTAGGTAAAGCGTCCGTTCGGCTCTGTTAGAAGGGGTGGAACCATACTGGCTGCGGCTGGCGCTTGGGCTTGCGGAGACGGGGCAACCGCTGAGATCTCTGAAGCTGCCACTGATAATCTCCGGCGTGTCCGGTGCAGCCCACAATCTCCACTGTGCCGACAAGGACACCGGTGGGAAGGTCGCCGGGTTGTACTCCCAGTGCGTCAAACTCCCGCGACGGGCCGGGCGTCATGCTCGCATAGATGTAAACTCGTTCGCGGACACGGGTGGGGCGTGTGTGATACTCGATCTTCTTTGTGCCGCGGAAGATTTGCTCGGCGTATGGCTGACGGATGCTCAGTGCCCTTATAACGCTTGGTGTCATTTTGCCGAACGGCTGCCTCCCGTGCGCTCCATACATCGTAGCTCTCACCCTTCTTCCAACTCGATCTCACTCGGCTTCTTGCCCGTCTTCTTGGCGATGTCCTTCGCAACGGCTGCTAATGATGGATAATGTGTGCCGACATCAACCAAGTGAGTGCAATCAACTCCATCTTGGTCTGTCAAACTTATAACTTGGAACATTCCACCTGCGCCGGCTCTTTCGGATGTCTCGTAATCACAATGTATGGTGTATTGCATAAAACTGAGATGTGGTCATGATGCAGCTAGCAGCAATATTAGGATAAACTTGCGTGCAGAGGCAAAGTCAGAAACACAAACTCATCCATCAGCAGCATTTTGGCTGATTGGGTTAGCACGTCAAGCGCCTAATTCAAGATTCTCCTGCAAGCAGGCGTAAGCCAAGCTGCCGCACGGCAAACACTTACGTCACCTCTGACCGGAAAAGGCAGGCGAGCAACCCCGCTGGCGCCCCAGGCCGCCGCATCAGCGGCGCATGCCCGCCAAAGCGGCTAAGGCCTGGCACTCCTCAATCCATAGCGAAGAGGGGATACAGTTCGCTAACTGGCCTTGGGCATAAGCTCGATGACGTATCCGAATGGCACTTGGACAAGGCATAACTCCCTCAGCAACACTTGCTTGCGGAGATGACCAGAGTTCCTGCCCTTGGGCGACGTTCCCAAGCCCTAGTGCCTCGTGCTCGATCTGGAACCCGTTCAGGCCAACCCGCGCCTCAGATTCGCAAGTGGCTATATCCACGTAGCTTCCCACCTGATTGCCGCCAACTCGCCACCGTATCCACGCGCCATCCTCACCGATACCTCACCGTAGCACCTCTTATCGACGATAAGAGGTGCTACGGTGAGGTATCGGTGCAGTAACGGCGAGGTAACGGAGCGGATCGGGGGCGGGGGCGAGCGACACTGGTTCGTGGCTCAGGTATTGCTCAACGTCCAGCGCTACGTGTTAGCCGCGAGCCTTGCCTCCTGGCCATTGGCCACTTAGTCTGAGCCTGATGATGGTTCGGAAACACCCGGGACGCTTCGCGTATGCTTAAACGGAATCCTAAGCCACGATCGAGGTCTGCTGCCGTGGCGGTGCAACCGCCTTCCCATAAAGCCTCTCTTGACCACCTGCGCGAGCAGATAGACTGCATTGACCAGCAACTGGTGGACCTGCTGGCCCAACGCCGCCGGGTTGTCGAACAGGTCACCGCGGTCAAAAAGCAGCACGAGCGCCCCACCTTTCACGTTGCACGCCGCAGAGGAGTTCTCTACCGTCCGGCAACTGCAAGACAGAGTAACCTGAATTACTATGAGTGTGCTGATTGTTGGCTCGACGGCGTTGGATTCCATCAAGACTCCCAAGGCGGAGAACCCAAGGTTGCTGGGGGGCTCGGCCAGCCATGCAGCGGTTGCGGCCAGCTTTTTCACCGCGGTGAACCTCGTGGGCGTGGTAGGGGGCGATTTTCCACAGCGCTATATCCGGCTTTATCGGCGGCACGGGATTGATCTGGCGGGGTTGCAGATCCTGCCTGGGAAAACATTCCATTGGTCTGGCGAATACGAGGCCAACATGAACAACCGGCGCACGCTCCTGACCGAGTTAGGCGTGTTCGAGAAGTTTACGCCAACCCTCCCCCCGGCCTACCAGCGAGCGCCTTTCGTGCTGCTGGCGAACATCGCGCCTGCACTCCAGCTCCATGTACTCAAGCAGATGCACCAGCCCAAGTTCGTCGCCGCGGACACCATGGACCTATGGCTGAATGTCGCCCTGCCGGACTTGCTGCGCCTCATCAAGAAGCTCGACGCCTTCGTCCTCAACGACAGTGAGGCGCATCAACTGACGCAAGAGGAGAACAGGCTCGCGGCCCTGCGGAAGATCCATCGGATGGGGCCCAAGTATGTGGTTATCAAGCAGGGGTCGCACGGCTCGGTGTTGTCCGGGCCGCGCGGCCTGTTTCTTTGCCCCGCCTATCCGCTGCGCGCGGTGGTGGACCCGACGGGCGCGGGCGACTCGTTCGCGGGAGCGATGATGGGCTACCTGGCCGCCGCGAAGGGGCCGATTGAGCAGCACATTCGCCGCGCGATGATCTACGGAACGGTCGTGGCCTCGTTCTGCTGCGAGGGGTTTGGCTTGAAGCGCACCACGGGTCTCACGCGGGCGCAAATTGAGAAGCGTGTGCGGGAACTGGAGCGGCTAACGCGGTTTTGAGCAGAGCAACTGGGAATCGCAGTTGCCCGCCAGGCCAAGCGTTTGGTGTCCACGCTTTAGCGTGCTGCCGCCGCCCAACAGCCTAAAGGCTGGAGGCCGAACGCGGCATCAGACGTGGAAGTCTTCCTGTTGGCGCTTGTGGTCCTTCTTGCTCATGACCTTCACGTTGGCCTCTTCCTGGACCACTAAAGAATGCGGCGGGACGCTGGCTGTCAGGAACACGTTTGCCCCGATCGTGCTGCCTTCGCCGACGACAGTATCGCCGCCCATGATGGTTGCGCCGGCATAGACGGTCACGTTGTCCCCGAGAGTCGGATGCCGCTTCTGGCCGCGCAACTGCTGGCCTGCTGCCAGCGAGCGGGCAACCAATCCGACGCCTTGATACATCTTCACGTGGTCGCCGAGGATGGTGGTCTCGCCAATGACCGTGCCGGTGCCGTGGTCCACGAAGAAATGGGTGCCGATTTGCGCGCCGGGGTGGAGGTCCATGCCCGTGCGGCTATGCGCCCATTCGGTCATAATGCGCGGAATCAGAGCGACGTTCTTAAGGTAGAGTTCGTGCGCCAGGCGCTGCACGGCAATCGCCTCCACAAAAGGATAAGCCACAATCACCTCTTCCTTGCTCAGTGCAGCGGGGTCGCCGTTGTAGGCCGCTTCGATGTCGGTCTGGAGCAGGTCCCGCACGCGGGGCAGGCCGGCCAGGAACTCCACCGTCAGCGAGCGCGCGAAGGTTCGCGCATCCTTCTTGGGCAACTCGGGTGGTGGACTGTATTCGAGGCTCTTGCGAATCTCGCTTTCCAGGCTGGCTGACACCGTTCCCAGCAGCGCGGTGACCTCCTGAGTGATTTCCGAGGAGTGAATGAGCTTTTCGTCGAAAAAGCCTGGAAAGAGCAGACGGAGCAAATCCATCGTGATAAGGGAGATGGCCCGCTTCGACGGCAGGTTCTTCCCGTCCAGATGGTTTATGCCGCCCGTCTGGGCGTAGGAAACCATCAGGCGCTCGGTTAGTTGGGAGATAGTCAACTGCACAGGATGAGTATCTCGCAACGTGACCGGGAGCGCAAGGCAGGCTGTGATCGAGGGAGGTTGGAAAGCGCCAGGAGCGGGGGTATTGCATCCCGCCAGAGGGCGATTGTTTGAGACGGGCGGACACAAATGTCCGTGCGCCGGATTGCATGGCCTGAGCGGCGTGGAATCCTGCCTCGCTAGGGGAGCGACAAAGCTTGCAGCACGGCTGCAGTCACGCGGTCAGCGGTGATGCCGGTCATGCAACGCAGGTCAATAGGGCAGGTGCGGCGGAAGCAGGGCGAGCACGGCGCTGAGGATTTGAGCAAGTGGTCTCGAGCGTCGCCCGGCAGACCGGGCCCGGTTAACTCCGGCGCAGTGCTGCCAAAGGGGACCACCACCGGCGTGCCCAGGGCCGCGGCCAGATGCATCGGCCCGGAGTCGTTCGTCAACAGGACTCGGCAGAGTTTCAGCACTGCCATCAACTCGCGCAGCGAAGTTTTGCCCGCGAGATTGACCACGCCTCCGCCCGCGAGCCGGGCAATGTCCTCGCACAGCTTGACATCGGCCTCGCTGCCCAAGGCAAGCCAGATACAACTCTCCACGCGGCTCGCCACCGCCCGTGCCACCGCGGCGAAGCTTTCAATGGGCCATCGCTTGGCCGGGCCATATTGAGCGCCGGGATTCAGGCCGAGTAGCGTGAGCGGTTGGCCGGGGGCATTGCGGCGCACGTTTGAAAGCAAGGCCTGTTCGGTTCGCTGAATCTCGGCAGTCGTGATCTCCAATCTCGGCGGGAGGGGTTCGGGAGCAGCCCCCAAGGCCGCCGCAAGATAGAGGTAGTCGTGGATGTGGTGTGCTGCAGCGGGGAACGGGTCTGCTGTCTTGGGCCCTGGGGCCTCCGCCGGGCGCCGGATCAGACGCTTAATCTCGCCCTCGGCACGCTTATGCATCGGGCGCCGGCCTGGGCGAGTTGGGAGGGCGTGAGTTAAGAACCAATTCCGCCAGGGCCGGGCGTAGCCGATGCGCTGAGGGATTCGTGCCAGCCAAACTTCCAGTGCCGAACGAGGGGAATTGGGCAGCACTAGCGCGGCATCCAAATCCAAAGCGCGCAGGCGCCGTCCGATCGCCCAAGGGTGCTCCCCGGCACGGAATGGGACTATCGCATCCAGGCTCGGGTGTTGCTGCCAGAGCGGGGCGAGTTTCTCATGCGTAAGCAAGGTGATCTGCGCCTCTGGAAGCGCCTCACGGAGCCGTTGCAAGGCGGGCGTAGTCATCACCGCATCGCCAAGCCAATTGACCGACCGTATGAGGAGGCGACGAGGGCGGAGGATAGAGGATGGAGAATGGTCCGGCACAGCGTTTCGCTCCAACTGCTAGCCGCCACCCGCAGCCAACCCGGACTGTGGACCGTGGACTGTGGACTGTGGACTCTTCGCGGCGAACTGCTTCCACCGATTATGCACCCAGAACCAGTTAGCCGGATCGCGCCGCGCCGCCGCCTCAAATACGCTGTTCACGTCGCGCATGATCGCCTCGGTCGGCCTCGCGTGGCCATTGACGTGCGTCGGGATCTCCTTGCTCCCCTCGATGCGCCAGCGCGCCAGCCCGACTCGGTAGCAAACGCCGACGCATAGCGCGCAGTTGTAGCGCAAGGCGAACACAGCGGGGGCGGCAGAAGTGGAGCAATCGTGGCCGAAGAATGGCAGGCGCAAGCCGTGGGTGCCGGCCGATTGGTCGGCCAGCAACCCGAGCATGACACCGCGCTGGTTCATGAATGCCTTCAAGCGCGCCGCGTCGAAACGGCGCTCAAAGAACAGGCAGCCCGATCGTTCGCGCAGCGATTGCACCAGGCGGTTCAGAGAGGTCTGGCGCAGGGCACGGTAGGTGGTTGCGCACCTGTAATCCGGGGCAAATTGGTGAAACCGGGCGTAGAGCTCGAAGTTCCCGAAGTGGCCGATGGCCGCAACCACGCTCTGCGGCTTCTCCCCGGGAGGCGGGGAGACAATGCGGCTGCTCCCGACGAATTCCACGTGCGGGCGCAACTCGTCGAAGCTCATGGCGGCCGTCTTGGCTGCGCAGGCGAAGTTCTCGCCGATGCGGCGGAAGTTCTCGCGGGCCAGGGCGCGAATCTCCGTCGGGGACTTCTCGCTGCCAAAGCACATCGTCAGATTGCGGATCGCCACGCGCCGGTGTCGGGCGTCCACCACGTAAGCCACCGCGCCCCCGAGGCGCCCGAGCCGTGCCGCGGATTCCAATGATCGGTGCTGAAGGAAATTCAGCAGCGCCTGGGCCAGCCAATAGAGCAGCGGTTCCATCGTGCGTCAGCGGAAGCAGATCTTGCGCACGCAATCCTGGAAGTCATCTGCCCCGCGGAGGATCTTGATCTCCACCCGCATGAAGTAGATCGGCAGGTCGCGCCGGTCAATCTTCGGAAACCGGACGGCGTCCTTCTGCGTGGTGACGATCGCCTCGGCTTGCTTCTTCTTGCTGCGGTTGATGACGTTCAGGACCTCCTGCTGCGTAAAGCGGTGGTGATCGGCGAACTTGCGCGCATACACCAGTTCGCCGCCGAGCTTGACCAGGCTCTGCTCGAAGCTCTCCGGCTGCGCGATGCCGCTCAGCGCGGCAACCTTCCGGCCTTTCAAGAAGCCCAGCCCGAAACGCTGGCCAGTGAAAACATCCTCCAGGTAAAGCGGGTGATGGACGCACTCAATGATGCCGGCATGGGGGTTAAACTTCGCGATGCGCTGGCGCAACTCGTCCGTGTTCCCATCGCTCTTGGTGATGAAAATCGTGCCGGCCCGGGCCAAATGCGACGGGGACTCCCGTAACGGGCCGCGCGGGATAAGCATTCCGTTGCCAAAAGGTTCCTGGCAATCTACGAGTACCACATCCTGCCGCCGCCCGCTTAGTTTCTGGTACTGGAACCCGTCGTCCAGCAACAGCGTGTCGCAGCCGAACTTCTCAATCGCATAGCGGCCGCTCTTAACGCGGTCCTTGTCCACCAGCACGACGACGTCTTTGAGATTGGAGGCGAGCATGTAGGGTTCGTCGCCCGCCATCTCGGAGTCCAGCAGCAGGGATTTGCCGTCGGAGACCACGCGCGGCGGGGTCGTATCGTGGCGGAGCAGGACTCGATTCAGGAGCGATTGGTAGAAGGGCACGGGTTTGGAGCGGTAGCCGCGGGAAAGGACTGCCACATTGCGCCCCTGGTCGCGCAACTCGCGGGCGAACTTTTCGACCACGGGCGTTTTGCCAGTGCCGCCCCAGGTCAGGTTGCCTACCGCGATGACCTGCACCCCAAGGGTCGCGTCGCGCAGGATTCGGAAGTCGTAGAGGAATTGCCGGACGTCAATGACGAGCTGATAGACTTTAGAGCAGCCGTGGAGCAGGACCCGGACGAGACTCTCGCGCGGCCCGCGCCGCTGCTCGATAATCACCTCGCGCCCGAAGGTTTCCAGTTTCTCTGTCCATGCACGAAGCCTTTCACGCATCTGGGCTCAATGTGCCAAGGCGAGGGACGCAGGGCAAGGAAAGCCGGGACGCCCGGCCGACGCTCCGAAGCGTCCACGAGGGCTGCGACCCGCTAGTCCCCGCGCCTCAAATCCGCAGGAAGAGCTTCCGGCGATACATCCAAAACAGGATCAGCCAGAGCACCAGCAACGCCGCGGCGCCGTGGAACAAGGGCTCGTATGCCAGGCCGAAGAGTTTGAAGAAGCCCCGTCCCAAGTGGACCCGCAGGGTTTCCCTGACGAACCCCTCGATCAAGCCGCTCATGCAATACGCCGCGATGGAGTTCATCCCGATTACAATGAACGGAAAGGCCCAAGCCCGTCGCCCGAGCACATCAATTACGGCGAAGAAGCCCGCCAGCAGCAGAAAGCACCAGCCGGCGCTGAAGATCCCCCAGCTTGGTGTCCATATGCGCTTGACGACGAGGCAGATGCCGAGCCATCCCATCAGTCCGCCCAGGACCAGGCCAACTACTCCTGCGGCGGCCAGCCATTTCACTTTGGCCCAGGGTGCGCGTTCACTGCGCAGCACGCCGCCGGCGATCGCACCCAGGATCATCGTGGCCAGCGTCGGGATGAAAGCCAGCGTGGTATATCCGCCGCTGTTATACGCGAAGGGATTCTGGCGCGGG
>Ga0181532_10001910_pt1 | contig 19760 bp, 16 predicted proteins | sample PEATcosm2014_Bin_33_FD_119768 | JGI IMG/M metagenome (GOLD analysis project Ga0181532, IMG submission 119768) | Peatland microbial communities from MTU Mesocosm Facility, Houghton, MI, USA - PEATcosm2014_Bin11_30_metaG | ecosystem: Environmental > Terrestrial > Soil > Wetlands > Peat | place... | reverse complement strand
CACTGCGAATGTAACCCCGACCGCAAACCTGCGGGTGTGGGCGACTCACATTCAGAACAAGGTGGGGGCAGCATACCCCATTACCGAGACTGAATCTTCGGATTCAACGCTGGGTGCCACCGAACTGGCGAACCTCCAGGCACAGTGCGCATTCGTCGCTATTCTCGGTAGCGGACAAGGCGTCTGCAGTTGCGGAGGGGGTGACTAGTAGCGTCGAGCATGGGACATGCTCTCAGGCATGTCCCATTCGACTTGAAAACGGCATGTAGACCGAAAGAGAAGTTCTGGGCGAATCACTTTTCAAGCGAAAACTGAGCTGGGAGGGGAGTGAATGAACAAGAGTGTGCTATTGCCCGCGTTGGGTCTTGGAGTCTTTCTTGCCACTGGATTTTGCATGCACGCGCAGGAGACCCCGGATAACGAGCAAGTCATTGCGGAGGTTGGCGGCCAGAAGCTGACCCTCGGGGACTTACAACAGCAACAGGGCGGCAAGCTGCTCCAGGCCAGGTATCAGTACTACATGAACCAACGAAAGGCTCTCGACCAGGTCATCGAGGACAAACTGATCGAGATCGAGGCGAAGAATCGGCACCTCTCCACTGACCAGTTGCTGAATACCGTCGTTTATAAGGACCTGAAAGATCCCACCGAGGACCAGCTGCAGGTTTACTACGAGGGCATGGAGGCAACTGAATCTTACGAGTCGGTACGGGATCGCGTGCTGGAACACATTCGAGAGTTACGCCGGGAAAAGGCCCGGGCGGCGTACGTGAAACAGTTACGGAGCAATGCCCAGGTTCAGGTTCTGCTCGCGCCGCCATTCGCCGATGTGAATGTGAAAGATGCATATGTACATGGCGACAAGAATTCGCCCGTGACGCTGGTTGAGTTCGCCGACTACGAGTGTCCTTATTGCCAGAAGATCACGCCCGAACTGCAGAAGCTGGAGAAGGAATACGGCGACCGGCTGGCCGTTGTGTACAAGGACTTCCCTCTCCCCATGCACCACACGTCGCAGAAAGCGGCTGAGGCGGCCCGTTGCGCAGGTGAGCAAGGAAAATTCTGGGAGTATCACGACGTGCTTTTTTATAGCAAGCAACTCCAGGTCGCGGAACTGAAAGCTCACGCGCGCGTGCTCAAGCTGGATGGCGACCGCTTTGACAAGTGCCTGGACGATGGCGCCGAAACTGCGCCGGTGAAGAAAGATTTGGAAGAAGCACACGGACTGGGCTTGACCGGTACTCCCAGCTTCTTCGTGAACGGCCATTTTTTCAGCGGGGCTGCCGACTATAACGTGTTGAAGGAGATGGTGGAATTGCAACTGGCTTCATCACCACGGCCAACTTCACATACTGAGCTCTCAAGAACCGCGCCCGACCGCACTGGTGCCAGCAATATGTCAGCGGCCAGTAAGCAAGAGTAGCTGCCCGGGAATGGGCTCTTGCGGTTCGAAGGATAGGGATGGACAAGATGACACGCCTGGTCGTTGTTGCATCGACTCTGCTGTGCTTAGCGTTCTCAGCAGTGGCGGCACCCGCTTCCGTATCAGTCTCGCTTTCTCCTCAAAACGCGCAAGTGCCTACGGGTGGCCAGTTGCAGTTCGTCGTGACCGTCAGCGGAACCAGCGATAGCGTCGTCATCTGGAGTGTCACTGGGGCGGGATGCAGCGGGGTCGCGTGTGGGATGATCAACGACCAGGGTCTCTACACGGCTCCCGCAACTGCTCCTTCTCCATCCACCGTGACGGTAACTGCAACCTCGCTAGCCGATGTCACGGCCGCCGCGAGGGCCACGGTCACGATTGCCTCGCCTTCGACGGTCTCCGTGACGGTGTCCCCGAACCAGGTTGTGCTGGGGACGGGAGGGCAGCAGCAGTTTTCTGCCGCAGTCACTGGTACCTCGAACACCTCAGTGACGTGGAGTGTCAGCGGCATTGGCTGCGTTGGTGGTTCTTGCGGTTTGATTAGCCCAGCTGGGCTTTACACTGCTCCGAGCATCGTTCCCTCGTTTTCTGCAGTCACGATCACTGCGGTATCGGTCGCCAATCCCGCGAAATCGGGTTCGGCTATGGTAGTGGTCCAATCCGCGTCATCGGTTTCTGTTTCAGTTACGCCCACGAGCGCGCAGGTGGGTTCCGGCGGTCAATTGCAGTTTTCTGCAACGGTCACTGGAAGCACAAACACCGCTGTGGTCTGGAGCCTTTCGGGATCGGGATGCAGTGCTGCAGCCTGCGGCACGATTACAGCAGGCGGCCTCTACACCGCGCCTGCGACCCTGCCCACGCCGCCCAGCGTGACCGTAAAGGCAACAGCGATGGCAGATCCTTCGGCTTCTGCCGCGGCGCCCGTCACGCTCGTGGCGGCTGCTTCGGTGAGCGTCTCGCCGCCCTCGGCTCAGCTGAAACCGGGCGTGCAGTTACAGTTCACAGCTAAGGTGACCGGGAGTTCGAGCGCTCTGGTTATCTGGAGCACATCCGGCAGTGGATGCAGTGAGTCTGCCTGCGGCAGCATCAGCGCAAGTGGGTTGTACACCGCTCCTGCGCGCGCCCCGAATCCTCCGATCGTTGCGGTGACCGCAACTTTGCTATCCGATCCGACCAAGTCCGGATCCGCGACGGTGACGATCTCTTCCGGAACTGTAGTTGGGATTTCTATATCCCCAAGCACGGCTCAGGTGGGGGTGAGTGCACAAAAGCAATTCACCTCTACTGTAACCGGTTCTTCCAATACAGCGGTGACATGGACGATCACAGGGATTGGTTGCGCCGGCAATACTTGTGGTACAGTCAGCTCCGCCGGGCTGTTTACGGCACCTGCCGTGCCTCCGAATCCGCGCTTTCTCTCCGTAACGGCAACATCGCAGGCTGACCCGACCAAATCCGCTAGCGCCACAGTAACAGTCGTACCCGTGGTCACGGTCACCGTCTCGCCAACTTCAGTCAAACTAGCGCCCTCAGCTTCACGGCAGTTTGCCGCGCAGGTAACTGGCACTTCGAACACGTCCGTGTCATGGAGCATTTCCGGCGCGGGCTGCTCAGGTTCCAGGTGCGGGGCGATTACTTCAGCAGGCTTGTATACCGCTCCGGCGATTGTCCCCAATCCAGCAGTCGTCACCGTCACGGCGACATCGCAAGCTGACACGACCAAGTCGGCTTCGGCGCAAGTAAGCATTGTCACTCCGGTATCGATCACAATGGCACCTACGACAGCATTGATCACCGTCGGTGCCCAGCGGCAATTTCAAGCGACCGTCACCGGCAGTACGAATCTCGGAGTGACCTGGACGGTCACCGGCGCGGGCTGTACAGGATCCACCTGCGGCACAGTTAGCTCTTCTGGCTTGTACACGGCGCCGGCGACGGTTCCGAATCCGCCGACTGTGAAGGTCACAGCGACAGCGCAGGCCGATTCAACCCAGTCCGCATCGGCAGTAGTGACCATCGCTCCCACCAATAACAGCAAGCTACAGGGGCAATATGCGTTCTTGTTTAAGGGATTCGACAATGCCGGCGTGTTCGAGGCCGCTGCTTCTTTCATCGCCGACGGCAATGGACATGTGACTTCCGGCGTTGAGGACATCAACCGGACGTCCGGACCACAAACTGGACTCGCGATCTCCGGCACGTATCAGGTTGGAGGAGACAACCGCGGCACCTTAACTCTGAAGAGCAGCTTGGGCACGTCGACCTTCGCACTCGCGCTGAATGGCACTGCTAAAGCTGGCAATTTGATTGCATCTGACAATTCCGGGATTCGGGGTTCGGGGGTGATAAAACTTCAGGATCCATCAGCGTTCAACCCTTCGGCTTTCACGGGTGGCTATGCGTTGAGTCTGACGGGAGCCGATGCTGGCGGCGGAAGGATCGCAGCCATCGGTTCCATTTTCCCCAGCGGCGTCGGCACAATTTCCGGAAGCAGTCTGGATGTAAACGATGCTGGAGATGCCATGCCGACTTTCGGTACGTTCTCGGGGACTTACAGCGTGGACGGTACCGGGCACGGAAAGGTCACATTCGTCATCCCCGGTTTTTACGGGGGCACGTTCAATTTCGCGCTCTATGTGATTTCCGCGAGCGAATATTTAATGATCTCAATCGATCCGCTAAGCGCCAACAATCCGATTTTTGCCGGAATGGTGGAGACGCAGACGGGATTACCCTTCCTCACCTCTTCGTTCAAGGGAGCGTCTATCTTCGACATGACCGGCTCAGATGGGAGCTTCTCCCAGGTAACGGTGGGCCGCATCCAGTTCGACGGAGCGGGAAACACCCAAGTGCAATTTGACCAGAACCGCGGTGGAACCATAACCATTGGCGGACTGCTGACAGGCGCCTATTCGATCCAGCTGAACGGACGCGGTGTTTTGACTTTAGATAACGTGGCGAACGGAGCCCGCAGCGTCTGGATTTTTTATGCAATTGGACCCAATCGCGCCTTTTTGCTGAGTTCGGATGGGTCGGCCGGGAGTGGCGATGCGTATCTGCAAGCGGTCTCGCCACCCTTCGAGACTGGCGATCTGGTAGGCAATTTCGAGTTTGGCGCGGGAGAACCGGCGTCGCCTCAGGCTATGTTGCTGTCCGGCACAGGCTTCTTCGACGGGGCCAGTACTCTCACCGGAGCAGAGGATAAGAGCCAAGCGGGTACTTTCACCGGAGACTTGCCGCTGGTTGGCACATACGCGATCTCGAGCGTGTCTAACAACGGCCGCGGAGTGGCCATGCTGACTTCGCCGGTTGCTTCGACCGAAGCTCTTTGGGTTGTAAGTGGTTTGGAAGCTGTTGGGTTGGATGTTGATTCGGCGAACACTAGCCCGACCGTTCTGATATTTCAGCAGTAGATTGGAAGTAATGAGATCTGGAAGCGGAGCGCTGCCTGAGGACGTTATGAATGAGGCAGCGAGGGAGGAACAATGAAAAGGATGTTTTTGGCCAGTGTCATGGTGGTTCTTGGCGGTTTGACGGCAGCAGTTAGCCAAGATATGGATTTGCTGCAAAAAGCAAACGCGGGCGATGCGGCGGCCCAAGTGAAGATTGGAAATCTCTATGCGTTCGGTCAAGGAGTGGCGCGCAATTCTCAAGAAGCCGTCAAATGGTTCAGACGGGCAGCGGAGCAAGGCTATCCCGACGGCGAGTATCGGTTGGGCGGCTTGTATGAAGTGGGCTTTGGAGTTCCGCCAGATCCCGCAACGGCCGTGAAGTGGTATCAGCAAGCAGCCAAGCAAGGATTCGTAGATGCGGAGTACCGGCTCGGCGTCATGTACGAACAAGGTCGCGGTGTTGCGAAAGATGATGCGCAAGCAGCGAAGTGGTATCAACTGGCGGCCAGCCGCGGCCGTGCCCAAGCGCAGTTCAAGCTGGGCGAGATGTATGAGGCTGGCCGTGGTGTGCCGCAAAATTATAAGGAAGCATGGAAGTGGTATTTCGAGGCCGCTCAGCAGAATCGCCCGGAAGCGCAATTCAGGCTGGGCAAGATGTACGAGCAAGGCTTGGGAGTACCACAAAGTACGTCCGAAGCGATCAAGTGGTATCAGCAGGCCATCGCCCGGGGAGATGCTGAGGCCGAGGAATCTCTCCGAGCCTTGGAAAAATAATGTAGCGTCAGATCCACAATGGTCACGATTTTGAACGATCAAAACTATCTTTAGTCGTACGTGCGGCCCTTTCTCGTTCGTGAAGCCAGCCCTCCTCCTTAGGACGACGCGTCGAACGCGACGTGAAGTCCCACTTGTGTTTACTTTGGGGAGGGAATATGGACGGTTGGGTTCAAGGAAAGGCCATTCGGTTGACTCCGCGCGAGCGGGATATCGTCGAGCTCCTGCTTCTTGGATATGACCACACAGAAATCAGCAAGAATCTCAACATAGCTCCGCGCACAGTCAAGGGTCATTTCAGCCGACTCTACCTGCGGTTTGGGATTGTCGACGGGATCAAACGAGTCAAGCTTTGCAACCTTCTTGGGGCGGAGGTGCTTATGCGCACCGATCGCGGGGACCAATCATTTGTTGTCAGTGAACGAAGGCAGCAGGTGATCGAACTCGTCGCGCAAGGACTCAACAATCGCCAGATGGCGGTTCTGATGGGGACTTCGGTGCACGTTATCAAGAATTCCCTACGGACGATCTATGACCAACTTGGAGTCTGGAACCGGCTGGAACTTGCTCTCTGGTATGAAGCCCATCGGCATCACGAATTGGTCAGTTGACGGGCATTGAGTCCCGTTCCGGCCGGAATCATGGGCAGACGCAGGGGATCGGTTCCCGACTCATCCACTTGGGCTAGGAAGAAGGTGCTATTCCACTCTGGCAGTCTTGTTAGTACATTTCAGCCCCCCAGCTTTTCGCCCGAAGATCTGGTCGGGCCTCCGGTTGGTAAGGGTAAGAGGGTCAACCCCGATCGGCGAGTCGTTGAGGTCGTATGGTGAATCACTCCGTATTGCGCTTGAGTTCTGTAGTTCCCGGCTCGCCAAGCGGCGGTGGGAGTTCCCTCGAAACTGAAGGCGATTGTCACGCCGGAGACGCGCCTCCAGCTCAAGAAGTATCGAGCGCGCCCTTTGAACAAACCGATCGAGCTCCGGACGATGCAATTCCGGAATCCGTGGTGGATGTTGCCTTGACCTTGGTACTAAGCGAAATTGCGCAGCAGGCGCGCTCGATTACCAATGCAACCGGCTCCGCGGTTCTGCTCATCCGGGGAGGAGTTCCGGTCTGTCGATCGACTTCCGGTGCTACGGCCCGAGATGCGTCCGCTTACCTGAGCGAGTGTTCTGGCCTGGCGTGGCGGAACGGCGCGCCGCAACACTGTCAGGATGTCGAAACGGATTCTCGCTTCGATCTGGCGTCTTTTCGACGGCTGGGGATCCGATCGTTTTTGATAGTCCCGGTCCGGGACGATAAGAAAGCGGTCGTGGCAATTGTCCAGACTTTTTCTGCGCGTGCGCAGGGATTTAGCGATCGTGACCTCTTGGCCTTGTTGGGATTTGGGCGCCACATTGTTGATCATCTCGAGGCTGCCGAGCGGAGCTTCGCCTCTATCCCAAAGAGCAGGGGAAAAGCCGAGCCGGAAATGGCGCCGGGGCGAACGACACTCTCCCGCTTTGCACAACCCTTCAACACGGTGAAGGTAGCGTTTTTGCACGAACGTCTAACTCTTGTCTTGGGCGTGTTGATTATTATTTTGGCAATTCTTTTGGGCTGGACCATCGGCAGAAGCGAGCGCAATAGCGCCCACCAGAATCGAGGGGCTCCGGCTTCACCTGTCGCGAACCACGCGCAAATTTCGGTCACACCGGCAGAACCGAATAGCACTGGCGTGGTTCAGGTTGCGAATCCAAGCACGGAGCCTGTCGGTCCGACCAATGCTTCAGAAGTTGATACCAAAAACGATCAATCTTCCCCAAAAATTGAAAGCCACAAAAATCTTGTGAAGTCCAGGCAGTCCTCCGTTTCGAAGTTAATGGCTTCTGACTCTGCGTCCAGAGATCTGGTGGTCTTTGAGAGTGGAAAACAGGTCTTTACGGTGAGATCGCCGCAATCGCAGGCCTTCAGCGACGCTCAGGAGAACAGGGAGAGCAAATCGGGCAAACCAAAATCAGAAGATCAGGAAACTCCTGTGAGCGTCGGCGAGGATGTTGCCGCAGGACATCTGCTCCAGCGCATCGAGCCGGACTATTCGGAATCCGCACGAGAACAACGTCTTCAAGGCACGGTGGTTCTCAACATTAATGTCGGCAAAGATGGCACCGTACATAGTCTCAGCCGGGTTGCCGGAGATTCCCAGCTAGCTCTGCTCGCCGCCAAAGCGGTTCGACAGTGGAAATTTGCTCCGCTGGTTCGTGACGGTGCTGCGGTGAGCTTTGAAAGCCAAGTGACGTTGAGTTTCGCATTGCCATGAGCTTTATTCCAGCCCACCAGTCTATTCATCCCCAGCTTCGGCGCTACGGAAACCCGATGCTTCTACGCCAAACACCGCCGCAGTGGAAAATGCTCCTGGAAAAGAGGGCTAAGTTTCTGAGCCTTGCAATGCTTTTTCTGCTGGCCGTATCCGTGGGAAGGGCTGACAACGCAAAACTCAAAGCACATGAGTCGGCCGGCGCACCCATTGATCCCGCGACTGTGTTGCGGGTGAAACTTCAGCTCGAAAAAGATTCCCCGATCCTGGAGATTATGTGTACGCGTCCGGTGAGGCCGGTGATCACGAAAATTCAGGATCCTCCGGGTCTGCGGATCGATCTCCGCAACGCGCAGATGTCGGTTCGCCACAAAGAAATCACCGTTCAGAACACTCTGATCGGCGCCATTCGCCTGGATCAGATTACGCTGATTCCTCCGGTTGTGAGCATTCTGGTGAACGAACGAAAGCCGCTGAGTTATACCTGGGATGCTGCCGGCAACCGTCTCACCATTCGCCTTCACATGGAATCGGCGGAAGCCGCGGCTAGACCACCGTCAGAACCTGCACTAACCCGCGACACCGAATCCGAACCTGTTGCCGTTCCCGTAAGCACGGCCGGACATCTCGTGTTCGCGGACCGGCAAGCCTCCGGCGCATCGTTCTCGGCGGGGTTCAGCACCGAAACACTTCGCCTGTCGCGCGGAGGCGAAGTGCATCTCTGCCCAGGAACGACTATTTCTATAGTTCACCCGCAAAATGGAGGGGATTTGCTGCTGGCCATGGGAGTGGGCGCACTTGAGACTCACTATGCCCTGGAACAATCCGCAGACACTATTCTCACGCCGGATTTCCGTATGCTGCTTCGCGGCCCAGGCGAATTCCATTATGCGATTCGTGTCAATTCGCGGGGCGATACCTGTGTGCGGGCGTTGCCGGGCAACACAGCGCCGATCATAGTGTACGAGTCCATCGGCGACGGGAAATTTGAGGTTGTGCCTTCGGATCAACTGGTCTTTCACGGGGGGCATTTGAGCACCACCGACACCGCTTTTCACTCCGGTCAAGTGGCCCAGGTAGAGCACGTGGTTCCAGAGGACTGCGGATGTCCAGCACCGGTGCCGGTTCTGCGGGCAGAGTTGCCGGCGCTGCCCGTGCCGGCGGAGAACAATATCTCTATCTCTTCTCGGTCCCCGGCGGCGCCCAACGAAAAAGCCGCCGATTTCGAAGCGACCCTTGTGTTTTCCCAAAAGGGCCCTGCTCCGCCGAAGCCGGTAGATTTGCCGCTTTCCAGCCGCCAAATTCTCTTTCCGGATCCCGTTGTTACACCGCCGCCTTCGCCTCAAGTCGTGAACCAGAAGGCCCACAAAGGCGTACTCAGAAAGGTCACCGGATTCTTTTCGCGGATCTTTCGTTAGGCACTGCGCTTTCTACTGAGTCCCTTGGTGGAGGAAAGTTCAGTGCATTCCATCCACTTCAGATCGCAACGACTCGTTGTTCCACAGACCACTCGCGGGGGAATGTGATGCCGCGCACGTATATCATCGGTCCAGACCGGTGGATGTGTACGTGGTCACCCGTGGACGTGAGGGAAATAACACCGCTGCCTGCGGAACACAGTTCACGGCAGGGATGCCTGAACTACAATCGTTTCAGGTGGTTGGTGGAGGAAATCTATGCATGCGGATCATGTGGAAGTCTCCTGGGATGCGAGCAAGTCCAGCTGGCTGCTCAGGATTGAAGCCGGCGAGGAAGTCATACGGCGACACTGTACTGTACCGCAGGATGCTGATGAGCAGACACTACGCACGGCCATTGAGAAAGCCGTTGCCGAGGAAGGTTACGAACTGGATGCGGCGAGCTTGGTCCGCCGATAAGCACCGCAGTCCCGTGCGATCAGGAAAATCCCCCTTCTGAATCGGAGGCCGCAAGCGGGCCATCTCTGGCGTAATATCGCGTCTCTAACAATGCCGGGGTTAGAGAAGCGATTTTGCGACATCTCTAACCAAGGGACTTGCCCTGATCTTTCTCTACGCTAGAGGGCGCACCACTGATAGATCACGTAGACCGTCAGATGCCAGCCAATCCGGCCCCCTAGTTCGCCAGCCGGAAGTCCACAGCCACGGTGGTCTCAACGGTCGCCGGTTGACCATTCACAAAATAGGGTTCGAAGCGCCACCACCGCACTGCATCCATGGCTGCTTGCGAAAGTGCCTCGGGCCCGCTGACAAACTTCACTTGGGTCACCGCGCCTTCCACGCTCACGACAGTATCCAGCACCACTGTCCCTTGCACTCCCGCCTGTCGTGCAAGCTCCGGATATTCGGGCATGACCTGGTGGATGATCCGTCGCCCCATTTCCTCGGCCGGCACCCTCCACTGTGGGGGCACCACCATGGTTTCCCTTGCCGGAAGCTGCGCTTCCAACTCCGCCCATTCTTGCTGCCATTGCCACCATCCCAGCCCAGCCGCGATCACTGTTAGGGAAACGGCGAACGCCACGATGCGCCGGATGCCGAACTTGCGGGTTGAGTTTTCAGAGTTTTCGAAGTCCGGGGGCAACTTGGGTTTGGCTACCCCCTCTTCCAAGGGGGCGCCTGCCGGTGCAGCCAACAAAAGTTCGCCTTCGCGCCGCGTCCAGTAACGGACTATCGATTGCTGTTCAACCGGCAAACGGAGAAACTGCAGGCCAAAGCACCGTTCACGCTGATAACGCACCACCGCCGTCGCCCGCACCAACGCGCTCGTATGCGGAACAAGAAACTCGACCCGGACGGACTCGCCGACGAGGAGTTGTGACGCTGGGACAACTCCCATTCCGCCCTCACCTATCTCGAGGGTGCGTCCAGGGATAGTGTTGGGAATGCCCGAGCGCAATACGGTGAGAGCCAAAGGTACCGTTAGCTCGTAGCGAGGGACACTCCGCTTGGACTCGTTTTGTTGCGAGAATGCTGGAGTCGCTCCTGTACTCATCGTCCAGCTTCCCCTTGCCGGAAAACCCACTCCGTCGTCCCCGGAGTGGAAACGGACTGACCCATCGGAATGAAGCTACTCTTCCTCATAACCAGCGCAATGGTATAGCTACGAGTTCAGCAGAACTGTTGATTCACCGTTACCGTCAACAACCAGCGAGCGCCATTTCCGGTTCGGTCCGTAGCGCATAGAATTCAAGTCCAAAACAAAAACCCGAGCGATTGCTATCGATTGGCCTCGATGTGCTGGCCATTTGGGAACCCAAGCACCGAGTGTTGCCCTTCCAGATGAGCGCGCGGGACGGGCCCCGACGGGCGGGGTTAGGAGAGGCCAACCACGATCAGGCACCATTATGTGGCGGAAGTGCTACTAACAGAAGATTACCTAAGTGCCCTTCACCGCAGGATGCTTGTGGCTTTCGAGCAGGAGGTTCGCGTCGCGCTTGCAGACGCGCCGGTTGTAGACTATCGAGTTGCTGATCGCTCGGCTCGAACGCGAACTCCTGGTTCCACGATCTTGGCCAACCACTCGGCGTGATGCCGGGGAGCGTGCACTGTCGTACCGCTACAGGGAATGGCCCGGCTGCGGTATAGGGCTTGGATCCGATTCATCACCCGCGTGACATCGTGGGTGAGGGTCAGATAGCTGCGCCCCAGTTCTTTCAAGGTGCGTACCCCATGCTCTCCGTGGTAGACCAGCTTCAGTTGGTTGGTGCGTAACAGCTCAGCTAGCTTGCGCGCGTCGATCGGGTCACTCTTGTTGCCATCTTTCAACAGGGCAGCCTTTCGCGGATCGCAGACCACCAATCGGCTGACGTGGGGTTTCAGAAGGTCATGCAACCAGGCAGCGGACGTTCCTTCCTCGAAGGTCAGTGACAGTTCCCTGCAGTCCTTGGATGAACTCCGCAATCGTGGCTGCTTTGGTCTCCAGCAGGCATTCCATGATCAGCTTGCCTTGAGCATCCATCACGGCAACCGAAATGGTGGCCGGATGAACGTCCATGCCGATATACTTTTCTTGACTCATAAAGGCGCTCCTTTTCGCTAGGTTGGCGATGCGAACAATCTCAACTTAGCAAAACAGTGGGCGCCTTTTTCTATTGCGTGATGTGGCGACATTTCAACAGTGGTGCGGTGCCAAGCGAGGAACGTGACCATCGTCACTGCGCGATGACTCTGGAAATCACAATATGAAACTGTAGTGGTCCTCCTCATTGTCTATATGGGATTTCGTCGCTAGAGGCTCTGACAGCAGGAGCGGTCATGAACAATCCGACGGAGAGTTAAAGAGATCGGTGAAGAACAATTCCACGTTGGCGATTGTCGTGTTTGGTTTGCCATCCGTTATTTGGACTCAGCTACGGACTACCGAGACTGCCTTCCGCACCGCTGCGCGCCGACACCCTTGGCCAGCCAGGACGACCTTCCGATGCTGACTTCTTCGAGGCGTTCCACGGAGTGCAAGGGGCCGCCCTGTGGGATTGGGTCATACCGTTCTAATCGCTGTGGTACTGCTGTGGTATTTTGCAGGCGAGCTTTGAGGAGACTCCGGAGTTGCTAACTCGCTGCACTGGAAACTCGACCTTTTGTTTCTCCGGACCCTTGAGCACTCTCGGGCCGCAGTTCTTCTTTCCGGCAGCGAGACCGATCATCGGCGAAGCAGTGGGTTGAACAGAACAGTGGTTGGCACGCAATCCACGATTACCATCCGAACGACTCACTGTGGCAACCAGGCACGCGCAGAATAGTTCGAGCCAGGGCTGGAGGTGCGCTATGGGAGACGGAGATTTTGAAGGCAACTCGAGATTTATCTCACCTGCAGAGTTTGCCAAGAGCAAGGTCGAATCGGTTCAGGAGTATTCTGTTCTGGCCGCCCGGTCGCTTGCAAACCTGTTCAGACGACCCATCTATCTGGCCGACATGATAGTACAGGCCGACGAGATTGGGGTTGGCTCGCTGCCAATCGTCTTATCTGCCTGTTTCTTCACGGGATTCGCTTTGGCAATGAGTAGCGCCAGCACGCTGACCCGGTTTGGGGCGCGGACGCTGGTCGGGGAATTGGTCGCACTCGGCATCGTGCGGGAACTGGGTCCAGTAATTGGCGGTCTGGTCGTGGCGGGGCGGAATGCCGCGGGCATGGCCAGCGAACTCGGCTCGATGATAGTGACGGAACAGATTGACGCGATGCGAGCGCTTGGCACGGACCCAATGAAGAAGCTGGTGACTCCGCGAATCGTCTCCACCGTTTTCATGTTGTTCTTCCTGACTATTCTTGGGGACCTACTGGGTTTGGCGGGCGGCAGTGTGTTTTCTAGATTGTTGCTCGGCGCAGATTCACATCAGTATTGGAGCAATGCATGGCAGAGCCTAGATCATGAAGATGTGTTCATAGGGCTGACCAAGCCGCTAGTTTTCGGCTTCATTATCGCTACAATCGGTTGCTACTACGGAATGTCCACGAAGGGTGGCACCCAAGGCGTCGGACGGGCAACGACCCAGGCCGTGGTTACAGCGATGATTCTTATTATTGTTGTTGACGTGTTTGTTACACGGCTGCTGATGCTGGTCCTTGGAGAACCTTAAGGCCGCCGGAGGGCATTCGTTGCTTCAATCGTCGCGCCTGATTAATCTCGAAAACGGCGATTTCACTCATCCACCCAGTCGTGAGTCGTGAACGCGATTGATCGCCAGTTATGCGGCAGACGGTTTCATCCGGTTCATGTGGTCGCGGTATGCCGATTGAAATTCCAACTCCTCTGCTTCTGTCAGCGGTGACAAATGTACTAGCAGAACGGATGTTAGAGACTGCTTCGGTAATCGTTGTGGTACTGGGGTATGGAAGAGACTGGGGGAGGTTAAATCCGAGGTCTTCCCAGTCGACCAATTGGTATTGGGTGCTCATTTTTGTCGCCCTAAATTTATGGTGGCGGTGTCAACGGTCTGGAAAGGCTGCAATTGTTCCGGGCCCACACCGGCTACGGAATCTCGCAGCTCTTCGCCGTACTGCCGAGCGGTTATGAACGCATGCAGGGCATACAGTGCGTCTTCCAAGGCTTCTTTTTCTTCTTCTTCGGGGGTTCCGTCAGCGGAAAAGATCTCTCGCCTTCTCGCTGTCACGGCTGCTTCAGCTTCCGAGACTCGCTGCGCGAGAACCCTTTTGGTAGTTTCCAGAATGGCGGCCCTGTACAGAGGTCTCCAATCGATACGCTTCAGGCATGGGGGAAATGCCGTCGTTATGACGAATCTGGTCTGTCGTCCCAGCCAGGTACTCATTTTTTAATAGGACCCGTTGGTCCCATCTCTACCAGAAGCCCTGATGGTTCTTTCTGCCATCCCCTGTAGCTTTTTTCCCCGGCTCAGTACTAAACACTCCTTCGAGCGCGTGATGGCGACGAAGCAACTCCGCCGTTCTTCTTCCATCTCGGGACTCGGATTGCCTTTTTTCACCAATTTCTACTGATTAAGGAAAATCGAGAGGCGATGTGTTCTTTGCGTTGTCGCGGGACGAACCCGGGGCAGGTAACGTTCACGCCGGTGGCGGGGCGGGTTCAGGTTGGTGGGGACTTTGCGTTTGAGGCGTGAACAAAAAACCCTCTCCCCGGTCATCGGGGAGAGGGCCGTTGCAGTCGGAACGTGTTTTAGTCGTCCAAGTCCGCAGTGGTGGGTGCCGGTTTGGTGAAGTCGCTCGGTGGGCGAACCGTCTTCTCGCCCGGATAGGGCCGCGTAAACCCGGTGGCCATGTACCAGTTCAGATGGTTGACAGTGTCCGGGTCTTCGGCGTCGGGCTTGGTCAGCTTGCCAGCGAAGATCTGCGCCTTCTTCTGGAGCCAAGCCGCCCTCAGGTCCTTGACCCTCTTGCTGTCCGTTGGTTTGTCTGTGCTCGCTGTAACGCCATCATCCAGCGGGACTTTGTTCGGCACGTGCGTCCACGGCTTGAAGTTATCCGCGGGCGGCGTGCCCTTGACGAAATCCGTCAGCATCGGCGACGCCACAAGGTCGAACTGATTCATGGGCGGCAGACCGAGGATTTGCTCCATTGTCCGAGTCATGTTGACTTGCGTGTAGTAGGTGTGGTCGGTGGGTCCGTTCTGCACGGCGTATGGGCTGACGATATAGCCTGGGCTGCGGTGACCGTCGATGTGGTCGACGCCGTTCTGCGCGTCGTCTTCTTCGAGGAAGATCGCCGATGTGGACCACACGTTGCTGCGGCTGATGTAGTCGATAATGCGCCCAACAGCCAAGTCGTTATCGGCCTGTTCGGCCTGCGGGGTCGGCGGGCCGCCGGTGTGGTCGCACATGATCCATAGCATTTCCAACGCAGGCACGGTACCCGCCTTGACGTCATTCTGGAAGTCCTGCACCCACAGATCGACGCGGAACTGGTCGGGGATGCCCAGGTCGAAATATGGGAAGTTCTGGATCATGTGGTTAGACACGGCCGGGATAGAGGACTCTGCCTGAACCGTGTTCTGGTAGTACAGCGTCTTCTCGCCCGGGGTCCCAGGTGCTGCGCAACCAGGCCCTCCCTCGAAGCACTGCGAGTCGGCATAAAAATTGCTCCAGCTCGGCTCGTCGGTGGACCCGTTCGGCTGTAGGTACGTATTGTTCTCGATGTATTCGCCGTAGATCTTCACCGGCAGACCGGCGGCCGCGGCTTCCGAGAACAGGAAGCCCTTTTTCTGGTAGGCGAGTGCATCGCCGGCGTTCCCGCCGGGATAGCTGCGGACCCAGTCCGGCGACTGGATGTCGTCGGCGTAGGGCGCCATGCCCTCCTGGATCCATTGGTGACCGTCAGCCGACTGCCGGCTCGGGTCGTAGAAATTGTCCAAGAGAGGGAAGCGCTTCACCAGCGCGTGCGCGTTCGGCGTGATCGGGGTGCCACCGGCTGCGGAGCCGTCGCCGAACACTGCCAACGAGGGGTCGCCATTGCCGGCGGCCACGTCGCCCAGGATCTGATCATAGGTGCGGTTTTCACGGACGATCAGGAACACGTGCTTGATCAGCGACGGATCGCCGATCTTGGCCGGGATTGCGACCGGCTTGGTCTTCGGGGAACCACCGCTGGCAGACGCGATATTTTGCGCCAGATCCCAGTGGTTGTTGTAGATAACCTGCTGCGTCATCGCCTGCAAGGTCCCGCTAAGCGGCACGGGGACGATGCTGACGGTGCCATTGTCCTGGTGGGTATTGTAGCCGCAGACGCCGTGGTCGCACTCGTACGAAAGACGCGAGCCGATGCCCTTGTCGTTGGCAACGATGAGCGTGTTATTGGTCACGTCCAGCACGACCGAGCTCGGCGCATAGGCTACCGGGATCATGCCCAAGACGGGATTCGTCGCGCCGGGACTGAGGTCGACCACCGCGATCGCGTTGGCATTGTAAAGCGCGACGTAAGCAACGCCATTCTTGGCATCCACGGCAATCGAGTTCGGACCGGCGCCATAGGCCGGACCTTGGCCGGGCACTCCAATCGGCAGCGCGAGGTTGATCGTCCGCGTCACCACGTTGGTGACCGTGTTGATAACCGAGATGGTGTCGCTATAGGTATTGGCGACCAGCAGGTTCCCTCCGTAGAACGCCATCCCGGTCGGGTGGAGACCGGTAGGGATGTTAGCGGTGACCTTCATCGAGGCCAGATCAACCACAGAAACTGTACCGGTGATCGCGGCGCCAACCACCGGGTCGGCGACGATTTCGGTGCCGGCGGAGTTGATCTGGAAGTCCGCCTCAGTAGCGGCCCGGCCACCTTCGTTGCTGACGTAGGCGGTCGTGCCGTTGCTGGCGATCAAGATGCTGTGCGGCGCGTTGCCGACGCGGATCTGCTCACCCTGCTTCGGCGGCTTCGCGGTCAGTTCGATTTTGGCGAGCGTATCGTTCTGGTTCAGCAGGGCATAGGCGTTCTTGCCATCTGTTGAGAGCGCGACGCCGCCGGGATAAGAAGTGTACGAACTATAGAACGAGCCGCAGGGGTTGCCATAAGAGGCGGGTGGGCTGTTCGGAAAGCAGTCGATGAAGGAATTGTTCGGCGGCACGCTGACCTGGGCGTCGTCTTCCAACAAGCCCACTGCATTGACCTTGGCGATGGTGACATTGCTGCTGTCCTGGCTGAACACCAGGTACTTGCCGTCCGCCGAATAGGCTATGCCGCTATAGCTGCCACTCGAATCCTCCCCGAACGTGGCGTAGTTCTGCAGGACATTGCCGGTGTCGGTGTCGAACACCTCGACGGCCTGCGTCGCGCCCATGGTGAGGACGGCACCGGTGTGACTCTTGACATTGGGGTTCAGCGCGATGGCCTTGGCGCGGACCCGGATGCCGAGGTCGACTTGGGTGCCGGCCGGGGTAATGACTTGGCCACTGCTGACGACCCACGAGCCGTTCGGCTGCGGGCCGGTGACGTATTTCGGGTACTCCTTGGACTGAGCTCCGGCAATCACCGGAAGGCTCAGCCCCGCCGCCAGCAGCCCGCTGAGCGGACGCAGACGGTTTATCCGAGACCTATTTCGAGACTTATTTTTTCGAGACATATACCGTTCTCCTTCTTGGATTTTCTTCTTCACGCAACGTTCCCTGCTTCATAGCGGTTCTCATCTTGTTCCTCAATCTCCCACACGGCTTGGCGCAAGCACTCAGAGGACTAGGGCGATCAGTCTAGTTTTGAGAAAGAGACACCAGCATGACGCCGAGATTACATTTTTGTAATCTTGGTCTCCAAAGTGACGCCGACGCCGGCACCGGGAGAGTAGCTGGCGTTCCCTGTCCGGGCCGGCTCGATATTTCCAACCTTTCCGCCGTGCAACCGGGCGGCGCTTTGTGCGATGCGCCAAGCCGAGGCCCGTCCCGCCAGAAGTCCTGGACCGCAAGGAATCTACGCGGGGACGTGCTGGATGGGCGTGGTCGCCTGGTTTTGCGCTTGGCCGACCACGGACAACGCGGCGAGGGCCGCGATGGTCGGCCGTGCGACATCGGTGTGGAAATGCGACTGCGACGGCTTTATGACGATCAGGTGAAATTTCCGTTACATGGGCTGATCTTTTTTTCGCGGATTGTGACGCGCTGCAGCTCCCGTCAAGCAGAGTCTGTTTCGTGGACGTTGTCTTCGTGTCTTCCCATGAGGTGGGCTGCTTCAGCCCAATCACGATCGGGTGCTACCCGCGTCCAGTTCCGACCCGTCGTGACTCTCCTTAACATCGACGAGCGCGCGCAGGGGCCCCAGCCAGGGATCGTAGCGTCGCCAGCGCGCGACGGAGGTGCGATAGATCGGCTGCCGCGTCTGCCACTTGCTGGGGGTCTTCACAGCCCGCGGATTGCATTCGGGGCGCAGGCACGCGTCGTGCCACGCCAGGCCGCAGGCCGCGATGATCCGTCGGATGACTGGTTCGGGCGCACGGGTCAGGTCCTCGTAATCGACCTCGAGGAAGCGATCCGCCGGCAGCACGCTCCGCCAATGGTCGATGAGCCGCTGGTAGCTGCGGAAATATGCGACCAGTTCGGCACCTCCGGTCGGAAACGCCAGGCTCGGATGGAAATGAGTTTGATGAATCGACAACGCCGTGTCGACTGCAGCGCGGCGGCAATGGATGATGGTTGCGCGCGGGAATGCCACGTGGATCAGCCCGGCCCAGAGAAAGTTGAACGGCATCTTGTCGGTCACTCGCGCCGCCGTCGGCGCGATCGCGCGCAGCAGGTCGAGATACTCTGCCGCCGCCTTGGCTAGGAACGGCCTCTCGTTCCCGGCCGCGACGGAGCGGTGCCACTCCGCCCCGCGCTGGTTCCAGAAATGCAACTCGCCGCCTGCCCCAACCTCGGGATGGATGGAGACGATCTGCTCGACGAGAGTTGTGCCGGACCGCGGCATGCCGAGGATCAGCACCGGTGTCGCCTCGCAGCTGCCGAGTTCGGGCGCCCGCGCGATCAATTCGGGTGTGCAGCGGGCAATCAGGCGATCGATCTCGGTGGAGAACGTTGCCGAGTCGAACGACCCAGAGCCCCGGCGCACGGCGTCTGCGGTGTCGAAATGCTGCATCGCCAACCCATAGTCGCCAAGATCCTCTGCCGCCTTGCCAATCGCGAGGTGAAGCCGCAGGCGTTGCCCCGCTTCCAGCCCCGGCGTGTCCAGGGCGGCTTGCATCCCTTGAAGCAGACCGTCGTCATCGCTCGTGACCGGGCGGCACCGGACCACATCGTAGTAGCTTCCCGCCAGCAGCGGCGCGATCGCGATCGCGCGTTCGAAGCAGGCACGGGCCTCGTCGAAACGGCCGAACTCAGAGAGCAGACTGCCCAGCAAATCATACGCCATGGCGTTTCTCGGATCGGCCACCAGCGTCTCTCGCAATACCTGTTCGGCTTCCTGATTGCGATCCTCGATCAGCAGCGCCCGCGCCTTACCAAGGCGGCCAAAGCTGGTCTTACCTCCGGTCACCGCCGCGCGCCGGAAACAGCCGATCGCCTCCTCGCCATGGCCCAGTGTGTAGGCCAGGGCGCCGGCGCGGAACCACGCCTCGGTCAAGGATGGAAGCAGCTTCGTGGCACGGTCGTACGCAGCGATTGCCCCGCCGATGTTGCCCAGCTTCTCCAAGGCGATTCCCAGGCGGAAATATGCATCGGCGTAGTGCGGGTTGCTGGCGACGGCCCGCTGCAATGCCGCGATGGCATCCGGTACGCGGCCGACCTCGAGGCAGGCGAGGCCGAGATCGTGCTGGATGATGGGATTGGACGGCTGCAGCAGCGCTGCATCGCGCAATGGTGCGATCGCATCGGCTGGTCGCCCGGCCCTGAGGAACTTAGTGGCCAACGCAAGCAGAGGCGCCACCTGCTGCGGCGCGGCTGGGTTTGGAGACTGGGACATGGCGCGAACCTAGCGTGGAAGCTGTAGCGTGGCCATCGGAATCGCCAGCGCAAAT
>Ga0181532_10001909_pt1 | contig 19762 bp, 17 predicted proteins | sample PEATcosm2014_Bin_33_FD_119768 | JGI IMG/M metagenome (GOLD analysis project Ga0181532, IMG submission 119768) | Peatland microbial communities from MTU Mesocosm Facility, Houghton, MI, USA - PEATcosm2014_Bin11_30_metaG | ecosystem: Environmental > Terrestrial > Soil > Wetlands > Peat | place... | reverse complement strand
CCCGGCATTGTAGTAGCCGATCACGTGTTCATCGGTGTGATAGTCGCGTCCGACAATCGACAGTTTCTGCATGTCGAATCCCGATTTCTGTAGTTCCTTGACAGCCGCTTCGGCAGCCGTGTGCGATGGATAGACCGCCACGATGGAATTGTTCTTGTTCATATTCTTCATGTCGCTGTTGTGTTCATGCATGTTTTCGTAATGTTTTGCTTCATCTGTACCTGGTATCATTCCTAGCGCGAATCAGGCCGCCTGGCTATCCGGTGGACTCCTGAAAAAATCTCCTCCAAATGCTGAGAATGCTGTAGCGCCGTTCTCGACAGGGGTTCCTTCATTTCATGCCTGCCCCTTTTGTGCGCCATCGCTATCGGTCGGTTGTGCGAGCGGCTTTTGCTCGGCGGCCCCGTCGCTCTCTCCGGATTCGAGGCGCAGCAGCCGCGCATCAATGTCCGCGAGCAGCTTCTCCTGCACAGCTTGACTGAGCACTCCGTGGTGAAAAGCATCAATGACCTCCTCCTTTTCCACCAGTAGCAGGTGACGTCGCGCCCAACGCAATTCCTCTGTCTCCAGTTGCGGTTTCTCCAGACGCAGCCCGTCAAGCGCTTCCTGATCGTGCGCGATCTTCTGCTCATATTCGCGGCGCAGGCTGGCGACCACCTCGTGCCTGGTGAAGTGGATATGCGCCATCTCGTCAAGCTCCCGCAATGCGGCGTGGGCTGCCTGTAACTCGCCGCGCGTAAACTCGTACGCGACGCGGTCCCCCTGTCCCCGCACAATTCCCAACCAGCGCAGCAGCGGCGACATCGTCAGCCCATGGACCAGGATCGAAAGAATGACGACCCCAAAGGTCATCGAGACCAGCAGCTCGCGGTGCGGGAAAGCAGCCGGCAGACTGAGTACGAGCACCATTGGCAATGCGCCGCGCAACCCGCCCCAAGCCAGGACCACGCTCCACGCCCAGGGAATCCGTTCCCGCGTCCTTCGCAACAGCGAGGACCCGCCGAAGATAATCAAGCCCCTCCCAAGGGTGACGATAAGGTAGGCGACCAGAATCGCCTGCCACGAGGCCAACAACAACCGGAATTGAACCTCGAGGCCGATCAGAAGGAAGACGATCGAATTAAGAGCAAAGGCCACATATTCCCAGAAGGCTTCCACGGCGACACGCGTCGAAGGCGACATCCCCACCCGGGCGGCATAATTTCCGCAGAACATTCCCGCCGCCACAGCCGCGATGACGCCTGAGTAATGAAAGTGCTCGGCGGTCAGGAACGAGCCGTAAGCGGCAATCGTGGTGAGGCTAATCTCGATCATCGGATCATCCACCTGCTTGATGATTTGGGAAGCGCCGAGGCCCACTCCGGTTCCAATCAGCGCGCCCATGCCAACAATCCTGACGAAGTCCCAAGCCAAACCGCCGGCGGTCACTTCTGTTCCGGTTACCCGCGCGAGGCTGAGCGTGAAGAAAACAATGGCCGTCCCGTCATTGAGGAGGCTCTCGCCGTCGAGCAACACGGCTAGACGTTTCGGCACCCCGAGGGTTCTGAAAATCGCGACGACGGCAATGGGATCGGTGGCGGAGATAAGCGCCCCGAAAACCAGCGCGTGTTTCCACGTGAAATCCTGCACGAAATGCAAGGTGTTGGCGACCGGTGTCAAAACAAGCGCTGTCAGTACGATCGCCGCCACTACGCCGGGCAGGGCCAACGAAGCTATGGCGAGGCGATTTCGCCAGAACTGTTTGAACTCGATGTGAAACGCCGCCTCGAAGAGCAATCCGGGCAGAAACACGCTGAATAGGAGAGCCTTGGTCAGGTGCGGCGCCTCGAAGGCATGCACCAACCCCAGCACGAGGCCGGCCAGGACTAACGCCACGGTGTACGGAACGGCCACGCGTCGCACCGCTATTGCCACCGCCGTCGCCACAATGAAGAGCAACATGAAGATTGTTTCTGGTTGCATACTCGCATGCCTCCGCCAGGATCTCCCTCATCTCTGAGCCGACCGCACCGGCTGCGGTGGCTCCAGGATATCACAGGATGCAGCGCTCACCCCGATCACAAGCCCGTACCGCGCGCCGTCTTCCACCGTTTGGCGGACGCAGAGGATGCCGACCGGTCCAATCGGCACCGCAAGAGAAAACCGATGACAGGACCCTCCACAAAATGCATGACATTCATGTGATTGGATCGCCTGACATAGCTCGTATCCTGTCCTGTTCTTCTACTTACATCCACGATGCCCACGACGACGGCATAGACCGGGGTCTCTTTCTAGCTATTTTTGCGCGTAATACACGACCGCGGGAGGGAAGTTCAGGAATACAGGAACTGTGCGCAGGTTTGGAAACCTGGTTCTGATGTTCTTGCGGTCCAGCCATGAATGCTGAAATTGGGTGTACATTCCGCTTTCGCCGAGAGTCTGGTGGATGGTGTCAATAAGAGCGAGAGCCTTTGCTCCGCCGAGATTTCCGAGCGGTATGCCGGAGATGACAAAATCCGACTGTCGAGCCATCTTTGAAAGCAGATTGGTGGCCGCGCCCAAAAACACTTCAACTCGGTCGGTGAGTCTCGCTGCCTTAACGTTGCGGCGAAGGTCTCGCGCCAAAGTCGGGTTGATCTCACAGGCCGCGATTTGTGCTTCCGGACATCTTGCGGCCAGTCGCAAAGTGAGAGCCCCGTTCCCCGCACCCAGCTCGATGACCTGCCCGCGATAGCGTTCCGGAACAGGAGCGATCATCCTCTCGATGAGGAACATCTGAGAAGGCACAATGCCGCCGGTTTGTCCGTGTTTTACCAGGCCGGCCCAGAAGAAATGCAGGTAACTTGCAATCGAGTTAGACATAGCGATTATCTTGTTCGCGAAATAAAATGCTTGTGCGTCCACTCGAAGACTTTGACCAGCGGGTCTTTCGGGCCTGCCCTGGACATGCCGACGACGAGGATGCGCCCGCCCGGCCGCAGCACTCGTTGGCACTCGTTCAACACTTTCGGGATTTCGGGCGTACCGAATAACTCCAGCGTGAAGCTCATAAACACCCCGTCCGTGCTGTTGGCGGGCAACTGATCTTGTGGTAAAACGCCCGGGTTTGGTCTTTCGTCTGGAAGACGCGGAGAAGGGCGGGATGGCCGGCTGGAGGGGTCGAGTTCATAAGTCAAAGATGCCGGCAATAAACGCTGATCGCCTCGTAAAGCGGGTGCGGCACAGGCACGATGATGAGCAGCAGCAGCAGGAAAGTGAAACAGCCCAGCGCCTTGCGCGGGGGTCCAACGGGAGTCAGATCGTTGGCAGCCGGCGCGTCCCGCGTGCCCGCGCTGAAGAACACGATGAGCGCCCAAAACATCAACCCTGGCCAAACGAACAAGGCCAGCAGGAATAATGAGGCCATCGCCACCAGGCTGATGCCGTGCGCGTTGCGGGAGCCAAACAGGGCGTGCGACAGGTGCCCGCCGTCAAGCTGGCCGATGGGCAGCAAATTCAAAGCCGTAACGATCAAGCCCAGCCAACCGGCGAACGCCAGGGGATGCAGCAGCAGATGGCTGCCCTCCAGCGCCGAAGCCCCCAAAGACAGTTTGGCCAGACCGGCCAGCAGGACCGACGACCCAATGTTGACTCCCGCGTCGCCCAACTCGGACGGCGCATTTCCCGGTATGACTTCCGAAAACCGCAACCCAATCAGCAACGCCGGAATTGCAAAGACCAGTCCGGCCAGCGGTCCCGCCACGGCCACGTCGAACAGGGCTCGCCGATTCGGGGTGAGCGACTTGATTTTTATGAATGCGCCGAAGGTTCCCAGCGCAAACGGGACCGGGATGAAGAACGGCGGAGTGACCCGGATGCCGTGGGTTTTGGCGGTGAAATAATGTCCCAGTTCGTGGGCGCCAAGGATGAGCAGCAGACCCAAGCTGTACGGCAAACCCACGGCGAATCGCTCCGGTTGCTGCAGCAAGTTCACTCCGGCGTGCAGCGCGCCAGCCCAGGTGGTGGTTGCCAGCGCGGCGATGAACAGCAGCCAGTGCAGCATCCACTTCGGCCGCTCAGCCGCCTTCGCGTTCTGCGCTCCGGGCAACACCACCACCCGCGCGTCATTTTCCTCGCCTTCCAGCAACAGTGGCGTGACCGGTTCGCCCGCGAATGCCTCGCGGATGTTGCGAAACACCTCGTCGGCCTTGCCCCTGAGCTGGCCCTCGAATTCGAGGATCTCGCCCAGAACTCGGTGCCCCGTGATCATCATCAGCGGGGCCAACTTGGCTTCGCAGGCGGCGAGCTTATCCGGCGGGATGATGGGCGGCGCTTGCAGCGCCATCGCTGGAGCGCGTTTGGCCCCGCTCCTTGCGCCCAAGGCGTAGGCGACCTGGAATGCGAATAGCAACAGCAACCAAAAGAGCAACGAGGTTATCATAACATCCTCCCGTGCGGTCAGCGCCGCATAACTCAGTTCTGATCCAGCCAAGCTCGCGCCTGGGCGATGGCGGCACAGTCGAAGCAGCGAATCTTTGCCGTCGTGAACGGCTTGCAAAAGACGCTCATGCTCTTCGGCATGCACACTCCGTGCCCGTCAATTCGCAGGCCTATTCTTGTTTGGCGCCACACTTCGATTTGCGGACTACCGACCCTGGACTACGGATTTCGGATTGTTCGTTCAGTTTTGGTCTGCACGGACTGCGGTTGATTCAAGAAGTGAGTATTTGTCGAGCTTTCGGCGCTCCTTGCGCCTCATTGTTCATTCGTGCCCCCCGATTCCCGTCGCTGTCACCACCAATGGCCTTTCTTGACCGTGACACGGTTTAGCACCGCGCCCGCGCCACCCTTATGGGCGTCTTTGTCAGCTTCACCCCAGCCGATCCAAGTCCCGACGGTGCCGGTCAAAGTGGCCACCCCTCCGTGAACGGTGACCTTGATGTCATCGCTGTCCACGAACGGACTCCAGAAGAACCTGTCCTTGATGTTCTTCTTGATGTGCTCGTCGCTCAGATAGGGCTGCGGCCCAAGCGTCTCGGAACCGTAGTAAGGCGGCTCGTTGTAATAATAAGGCCAGCCGTAGTACGAGTAGCCGTAGTCCCAACCGTAGTAGGGGATCGAAAACTCCGGCTCAACCTTCAGATGGTTGCGGACCAGCAACACTCCTTTGATCCGCGAAGCGACATCGTGCGCTTCGGCCTTTTCAAAACTTGATTCCACCGCTCCGGAGAGATACGCCGTGCGATTGATGACCGCCACATCGATGGTGGAGCTGTCCAGCAACGGGTCCCAGGACAGGGCCGCTTTCAATTGCTTCTCCGTCTCCGCATCAGTGGTTCGCCCCGTTAGTCTCACCTTCAGAAGGTTGTCAACCCGCCAGACGCCCATTATGTTCTTCGCGTCCTGTGCCGCGGCGGTTTTCGCCTTCAAGTTCCCTACGGTGCCGCCGAGAATGACGCCTCCGTCTTCAACGGTTACGTCGGGAGAAAAAGCCGAAACGCGCGGGTCAAGACGAAAGGCAGCCTGGACTGCCAGTTTGATTTCGCTGTCAGAACTGATGGCGTCTTCGAACTTCCGCTGCGTGCCGTTGCCTGCCGTTGGTTCGATTTTCAAGCCGCTGTCGTCCACGGACGTCACCCCGATTACCCAGGCATCATCGAAGGCTCGCCATTTGCTGATCACGCTGCCGATCGTTCCGGTGAGCGTCACTTTGCCATCTTTCACCACGGGGTTAACCAGGCCGCCGTTGATCCAGATGTCCCATTGGAGACGGGACTTGATGTCACCGGCCATTTCCGGGTCAGTGCGTTTTGCCAGATAGTTGATCGTTACATCATTGCGGACCTCTTTGACCCCCTTGACTCCCTTGGCAATCCGTGCGGCGAGCTGTTTTTCCGCATAGGAACCAACGCTGCCGCTCAACGTGGCAACCGCGTCCCCAACGGAAACGGCCACCTGATAGGATTCCGTGGCGGGATCTTGCTTCAGCGCCGTCAGGATGTCCTTGCGGACGTCCTCGTCGGGGCGGGACACCGGCGTCACGGTAATCCGGTCAATCACCCCGCGCACGCCCCGGAGGCTCTCGGCGATCCTGACCGCCCGCTCTTTGGCCAGGAGGTTGGCCGCCGATCCCGAAAGCGTGACGATCCCCTCACTGGTGCTGACGTCAATCAAATCCGGAGAGACACCCTTCTCCAGCCGCAGTTCCCTTTCAACGACGGCTGTGATGCCACTGTCGGTGATTGCCTTTTTCGTTGGCGCCGCTTGTAACGGCGCCAAGGCCAAGGTTTGCATTCCCACCACAATCAGCAGGATGGCAGATCCTCTGCCAATCCCTGCGCGGTGAGCCCATTGGTTCGACTTTAATGTTTTCATATCTTTATGGTGTCTTTTCTATTTATCCACATTGTTACGTTGAGGCGTTAACTGCATTGCACATTCACGGACTCATTTCGGCCCGCTAACCGTGTCACCGACTCAGCCGTGGCGTAAGTCCTGTCTTGAGGCCGGCAGTGCTGGCGCTCCGCCAGCAGCTCCACCTCGGCCTGAAGCCAGTATTCCAGATCCCGGCCCGTCGGCCGTCCCGCAGCTTTCCAAAGCCGCAGAGTCCTTCGGGCGACCTCGTCGCGACGGAGTTCAACGCACTGTTGCATTTCGATGTTCGTTCTCATGTTCATAGATTCTTTCGACCTACCGACGGCGAGCTTGACGGCCCACAGCACCGAGCGAACCGCGAGCTTTGCAGTTCTGGGGCTTTTTCGTTTCAGGTCCCGGTGCGGAAGGGGCGAGTGGCTGGGTCGTTTCGCGCTTCGGGCTCGCCTGCGAGACGCCCACTTCCGGCGAACGACCGCTCTGCCTGGCCGCAAGGAGTTCCGCCTCGGCCTGCAGCCAGTATTCCAGGTCCCGGCCGCTGGGCTGGCCCGCAGCTACCCAAAGCTGGTAAGCCCGTTGGGCGACTTCGTCGCGGCTAACCTTGTTCTGGTTTTGGCCTTGAGTTTCCTTGTTGGTTGTTTTCTTCATGCCGGCAACCTATCAAGACCCTGTCTTCGTCGTTCTGCGCTTTTCATGAATCATTCCTAATGCGAATCAGGCCGCGTGGCTATCCGGTGGACTCCTGAAAAAATCTCCTCCAAATGCTGAGAGGTCGGTCCAAGCGGCGCGAGACGCAGCAAAGGGCACTCGCGTTGGTAAAACCAGAACCCGGCTTGTCATCATGCTGTTGGCGTCTGCAACCGGCTAGGAAGGTTCGCCGGCGATGCCCTGCTCCTGGGCCAGGAATCCTTCGGCAACCTGGGCCGGATCGAGGCTCCAACGCGCCGCCAGCAGCGGAACGTTTTCCGCATTGGCAGCGACCAGTTCGCGCCTGACCCAGGGAGCGCCGTCCGGTGATTCGGCGTAGTCGAAGCATTTGAGGCCCAATTCCTTTTCAGCCGGAGTTCGCAGGCCCTGCGACCACAGGGTTTCGCCTGCCCAGGCGTAGGCGCGCACGACGCGGCCGCCCTCAACCCGGACCCAGGCGTGGTGGTGCAGGATTCGGCTCGCGCTGAAGAACTGGACTTGGCCCAGCTTGCGGCTCAGATCAACCACAAAGCGGAAACAGGCGTCCACATCCACCGCCGGGTCCGGCAAGCCCGAGCCGATGACCACGATCCAGCCCTGTCTCGGCGAGGCGATAAAGAACCTCGGCTCACCCAACAGTCCTTCGAGCCACGAACACGGCCTGGCCTTGTGCAATCGCAACGCCGCTTGAATCGCCGCGGGCTTCCGGCTCTTGACCGCCAGCCAGTGGTCTGGCCGCGGCAGCAAGCCCGTGTGCGCTGGCAACCCCTGGCCGGAAGCATCGGCCTTTCCCGAAGCGGCGGTTCTTGCCTTGGCCCGCCCAACCACCAGCAACACAATGGCGGTGCCGACGGGTAAGGCCATCATAATCAATGGCAGGAGCAATACTTGTGCTGACTCGATTGCACTCACACTAGGTTCTGTTTCATAGTTGGTGATTCATCGGGAGGATGGACTCTTGATTTGGAAGAGAGGTCCATTTCCCGTCGTCAGGCGGCGCGGCGCCAGCCGAGTCATCGAGATGATCCATCGGGCTGCCTCCGCACCAGATATGAGGAGTGTGAGGCACCCATAGAAGAGAAATAGCGATACTGTGCGCATAGCATTAACTGGAACCTCCCTCACCGTTGTGCAGGGGCTGCCACTGGTGGAGGCGGGTTGGTTTCCGGCTTGAAATCCAGGTGGGTTGCCTGAGTCCAGGTGCGCACATAAAGCACAAACCCTCCTAGCAAAGCGATCATGCCGACCCAAAACCACCAGGTCTTAAAGAGTGGAGGGCTGCTCGAACCTTGCGATGGTGCCGTTTCCGATCCCGGCTTGTTGGCTGTGTCATTCATAAATGATCACAGCATTCATGGTCGTTTCAAAAGCATTGTCGTCTCGGATTGCAGTCGCATTCATACGTTTCATCTCTGGTTTTATCAGTGGCTCATCGCTGATGCATTCACTGATGGTGCTCCAACGTCTCCGGCTTGGTGCGGTTGAGGATTTCTTTGGCATGGGTCGCGTCATCCACGGAACCATGGGCGATCACGACAAACTTGCCGCTCTTCAGCGCTGTCTCGTATTTCATAATACTATCCTTGTGGATGCCCAGGCTGTAGAGTCCGGCACCCAGCGCACTCAAACCGCCCACCACCACGCCACCTTCCAGCGCCCCGACGATCATACCGACGAGCGGCCCCGCCACGAGCAACGGCCCGATGCCGGGAATCAAAAAGAACCCGGAACCGACCAAGAGGCCCAAAAACGCACCCCATAAGGAACCCATTTTCCCCCAGTATTTCATGCCGTCCCCAGCATTGTAGAAGCCGACCACGTGTTCCTCCGTGAGATAGTCGCGTCCGAGAATCGAGAGTTTATTCATGTCAAATCCCGATTGCTGTAGTTCCTTGATCGCCGCTTCGGCAGCCGTGTGCGATGGATAGATCGCCACGACGGAATTGATTCTGTTCATGCCGGTCAAAGTGGCCACCGCTCCGTCAACGGTGACCTTGATTCGTCGTTCTGCGCTTTTCACGAATCATTCCTAGCGCGAATCAGGCCGCCTGGCTATCCGGTGGACTCCTGAAACAATCTCCTCCAAATGCTGAGGGGGGACATTGCGGCACTACCCGCAGGGAACGGCTTTCGCGTTGGCGAAGACCGAGATCGGGGTGTGGTTGCCCGCGAGCCGTCGGACACTGGCTAACAGGGCTCGGACAAAATCTGCTCGATGTGCTGAGACCCGCTTAAATCAATCCCTGGGTTCCGGCCCAACGAACGGCGTATTTGATCAGCGCCGGCCCGCTCTTAAGCCCGAGCTTTTCCCGAATGTGGAGGCGGTGGGTTTCGACGGTTTTTGTGCCCAGTCGCAATTGCTGCCCGATCTCGCGGGTAGTCAGTCCCTGCCCGAGCAATCGAAAGACTTCAAACTCCCGGTCGGTCAGCTTGCCAATGGTCGTGTCATCCGTGCGCCGGCGGCGGCCGGAGAAGATCTCCAAAACCTTGCCGGACATGTTCTCGCTCACGTAGGTTTTCCCCTGCAACACCTGCCGGATGGCCTCGACCAGCTTCTCGCCCCCCTCGTTCTTCATGATATAGCCCCGCGCGCCTGCCCGCAGCGCCCGCTCGGCATACAACGCTTCGTCGTGCATCGAGACCACCAGCACAGCGATTTCCGGATGAAGGCTCCGCACGTCCTTGATGAATTCCAGTCCCTCTCCGCCTGGCATGGTGAGGTCGGCCAAAATCACCTGTGGTTTAAGGGCCCTGACCGCGGCGAGGGCACGCGACGCATTTTCGGCTTCACCGCACACGACCAGGTCGGGCTCCTGCTCAATGAGCCGGACGATTCCATACCGCATCATCGGATGGTCGTCCACAATCAGTACTCTGGACCGCATCTCAGCGGTTGATGGGCTTTTTTTCATTGTCATGTGTCGCGTCCGGCAGGTGGTTTTAAGAGAGGTTCGGGAATCGAGCAAACGACGGCCGTCCCGTCTTTATGGGATTTCCGCACGACCACAGAACCACCGAGGAGACTGGCCCGGTGGCCCATGATTCGCAGACCGAGGCCCTTGTTCTTGCGCAGGTTGAGCGGGATGCCCACGCCATTGTCCCGCACGCTCAGAACAATTCTGTTTTCGCCGGTCGTCAGGCCGATCGCGATCCGCGTGGCTTTTCCGTGTTTGACCGCATTCCTGACGGCCTCCTGCGCGATCCAATAGAGGTGCATTTGCGCTGGGAGGTTATGCCTGAGCGCTAAGGATTCACCTCTGAACCGGCAATCGATCCGGAACACTGCTTTGGTGCGGCAAGCCAGGTCCCGAAGCGCTCCCGCCAGGTCGTTATGGCGCAACTCCACCGGGAACATTCCACGAGCCAGATCGCGGGCGTGAGTAATGGCTCGACGTGTCAACTGGCTGATTTCCTTTGCCTGCGCACTCTCGGCTCGGGAGTTGGCCTGCAACTTTTGTTCCAGGGCCCGGGTCAGAAACTCGATGCTCGTCAGTTGCTGGCACAGATCATCATGCAGGTCCTGGCCCATCTGCTGACGTTCCTGGTCGCTGATGGCCAGAATCTCTTTCTCCAATTCCACGCGCCGAGTAACGTCACGGACAAACCAGCGCGAATGAACCAACTTCCCCTTCTCCCATAAACCATTCACATCGATCAAGACGTGCAGGAGCGAGCGGTCTTTGCGCTGGAGCCGCACCAGATTGTCATGCAGCGACTCCTTCCGCGTAATGCGCTTAAGCATGTCCTTCACCACTTCCGGGTCGGCGCAAAATTTGACCAACTGCTGTCCGAACAGATCCTCTCCGCCGCAACCGAGCATGGCCGCTTGGGCTTGGTTCGCGCGCAGAATCCGACCGTCGGGCGCGACCCAAAGCAATCCCAAGGGCGCCTCGGCGAAAAAATCAGCCAGGGCCTGCTCGCTCTGCCGAATGGTTGCCTCCGCCCATTTCTGGCGAGAGATGTCCCGCAAAATGGCCGAGACCCCGACAATTTTCCCGCTGGCCTCTTTGACGGGTGAGCTCAGGGATGAAACCTGAATTTGCCGGCCATCCTTGGCGACCCTCACCGTTTCGTGATATGCGACCCGCTCTCCTTGCTCAATCCGTTGCCGAATCTGGCGCGCCTCATCCCGACGATCAGGGGGAACGAGCACGGTGAAGGGATGCCCCACGATTTCGGGAGCGGAGTAGCCGAACACTCGCTCTGCGCCCTCATTCCAGGTGATGATGATGTCATTCAGGTTCCGACCGATGATCGCGTCGTCCGAGGAGTCCACGATGGCCGCGAGCTGAGCGCGCCCCTCCTCCGCCTGCCTGCGCTCGGTGACATCCATCCAGCAACCGACGATCTCCTGCGGCCGATCAGCGCTGTTTTTGACCAGCGTCATATCGTCGCGCATCCATCGGTAGGTCCCGTCCTTGTGCCGGAAGCGGTACTCGAGACTCAGCCGACCTTGCTTCGAGAGCCCCGCCAGCCTGGCAAATACCTCGGGTTTGTCTTCCGGGTGGATATGGCCGGCCCAGAAACTTGGATCCTCCAGGAATTCCTGCGCCTCATACCCGAGTTGCTCCCGCACATTCTTGCTGATGAAAATGCCGGCACGATCACCGGAAGGTTTGCCACTGTAGATGATCGCGGGACTGGAACCGAGCAGGTGTTCGAGTTGCGCGTTGGCGGCATCGAGGGCGGCGGTCCGGGAGCGAACCTTTTCCTCCAGTGAATCCCGCGCGTCGCGCAGCGCCGCCTCCGTCCGATTAAGCTCGGTAACATCAACCAAGGCGATTCGGCACTGGCGGATTCGAGCTGCGTCGCCCGCGAACGGGAGACTTTCGAGGTGGACCGGCAGACCGGTTCCGTCGGCCCTGCGCAGCACCAGTTCGCACGTGCCCGGTTTACCGCTGGAAAAAGCGGCGCGACGATGCCGGTAAAAGGTGTCCTGCGAATCGTGCTCGATGAACCGGGAAAAAGGCTGGGCCACAAGTCTGTTGCGGACCACACCGAGCATCTTCGCCGCGGTAAGATTGGCCTCCAGCACGGTTCCCTCAAGATTGATGGTCAAATAGCCCACCGGGGCGAAATCGTAAAGGTCGCTGAAACGGTCGCGCGATCGCATTAATTCCAGCTCGGTCCGGCGCAGCTCCTCGTTCTGCATCTCCAGTTCCACCTGATGAACCCCCAGTTCGTGGACCACATTCTGCACGCCCGCGGCGGGCGTCCGGGAACCCGGGTGCGGCGATTTTTTAAGCAATGCCTCAGCCCGCCGGCGCAGCCGCGATAGCGGTCCCGGCTCGCGCGTCCTCTTCTTTGGTTCGGTCATTCGTTTGTCTCGTGACAGTACAACGGGGGCTCCAAGCCGTCAGTTCATTTCCTAAGGTCTTTCTTCACGCTCCGGGATTGCCCGCGCGACTCGGTCACGTCTTCCATGGCCAGGAGGATGCGACCCCGTTGCGTTGGAGGTTGCTCCAGACGGCGGGCGTTGAGCAGCATGACCCGCCGGCCAACGGTGGGAAAATCGTGCTCCACTTCAAATTCCTCGAACGTGCTGTGCTTCGGCAAGATCTTTTCGAGCAACTGGCGCAGTTTGGGAATGTCCCATTGTCCGTTGCCCACTTCGTAAATGAGCCGCCGCTCGGTTTGCTCCGCGCTCACCTTGAACTGGCGGTAGAACGCGCGGTTGGCCGAGACCACGCGCAAATCCGGGTCCAGTACCACCAGCGGCCCGCGTACGGTGGCCACGATGCTTTCGGCGTAGGCGCGGCTTTGCTCGGCGGCTTGCTCGGCCCGCTTGGTGCGCGTGATGTCCACCAGCGTGATGACCAGCCCGTCAATCACGTTCTCCGTCGTGCGATAGGGCAGGATGCGCACCAGCCGCCAGCCCCCTTCCCGGGTCGGCACTTCAGTTTCGCGCGCCGCCAGCGTACGCAGCACCTCAGTGGCGTCGACCACCAACTGGTCGTAGTTCAAGTGGGAGGCCAGGTCGGCGATGGGCCGGCCCACGTCGGTGGGAATGAGGTTGAACACCTTCCGAGCCTCCTCGGTGAAGCGCCGGATGTGTAGCTGCCCGTCGAGGAACACGGTGGAAATGGCGGTGCTGTTGAGCAGATTCTGCATGTCGTCATTGGCCTGGGAAAAGGCTTCCATCTTGCTTTGCAGTTGGGCGTTGACGGTTTGCAGTTCCTCATTGAGCGACTGCATCTCCTCTTTCGACGTTTCGAGTTCCTCGTTGGTGCTTTGCAATTCCTCGTTGCTGGATTGCAACTCCTCGTTGCTGGAGGTAAGTCCCTCGTTCGCGGTCTGTAATTCCTCGACCGTGTTTTGCAGCGTTTCCTTGGCGAACTGGAGTTCCTGCTCCAGCTCGTCCACCCGGCCCGGCGGCAGACCGGCGCTGGCGGATTTCTTCCGTTTCGCCGGGCGCGCGATCGCAACCCGCGCCGGCCGGAACGTCACGAGAAACAAGCCGCGAATGGATTCCGGTTCGGTAATGCGGCTCACCGCCACGTCCACCAGCGTGAAACTGCCGTTGGCCTTTACGCGCACGCCTTCCGATACGACTTCGGATTTCTGCCGGGCCGCGCGGCGCAAGGCGGCGGCCAGCGCGAGGCGCAAACCTTCGCGCGCCATTTCCAGCAGGTTGTGGCGCGGCTGACCTGACGCCGGCTCCAGAAAACTGCCCGTCCGTCCGTGAATGAAACTGATGTCGCCCCGCTCATTGACGATGACGCTGGCCGGCGCAAAGCGACCCAGGAGCAGCCGCTCAAACGTCGCGGACAGCCTCGGCTGCGGCGCGGCCACAGCCGCCTCGGCGATGCCCGCGTGGGTGGGTGCCGTTTCCCCCGCGCTGGCGGACAAATCCAATGGGGCCTGAAGCGCCGACGCCTGGCCGGTGCCCCGGAAGATTTTCGCCTTCTTGTCCACCACAGCGAAATGGTCGCGCAACTCGCCGATGCTCTCGGACGGCCCCAGGAACAGTAGCCCGTCTGGCTTCAGGGCGTAATGGAAGAGCGACAGCAGCCGCCGTTGCAGCGCGCCGTTCAAATAGATGAGCAGGTTGCGGCAGGAGATGAGGTCGAGTTTCGTGAACGGCGGGTCCTTGCAAACGTTCTGCGGCGCGAAGATGACCATCTCTCGGATTTCCTTCTTGAGCCGATAGTGGCCGTCTTCCTTGGTAAAGAACCGCGCCAGCCGTTCGCGCGACACGTCCACGGCGATGCCGTCCGGGTAAACCCCGGTGCGTGCCGCGTCGATCCCCGCGCTGTTCAAATCCGTCCCAAATATCTGCACGGTGACGCGCTTTTTCATCCGCTCCGCGCCTTCCCGCAGGAGGATGGCCAGCGAATATGCTTCCTCGCCGGTCGCACAGCCGGGCACCCACACGCGCACCGCCGCGTCGTCCGGCCGGGCTTCGAGCATTGTCTTCAACGTTTTGCCCAGCGCCTCGAAGGCGTCCGGGTCGCGGAAGAAACTCGTCACGCCGATCAGCAGTTCCTTGAACAGCAGGTCCAGTTCGTGCGGATTGTCCTGCAGGACACTCAAATACTGCTGTGGACCTCTGAGTTGGTGGAGGTTCATCCGCCGTTCGATGCGGCGGCGGATGGTGGTCGGTTTGTAGGAGGAAAAATCGTGGCCCGTGCGGTTGCGCAGCAGCACGATAATTTTTGGCATTGGCTCGGGCAGCGCGGCATCAGCGTCCGCATCCGCCCCTGACGGCATCAGGTAGGGACCTTTGGCGTAAGCCACCAAGCGCTGCGGCAGTTGGCCGGCCGGCAGCACATAATCCACCAAGCCCGTGGCAATGGCACTGCGCGGCATACCGGGATACTTGGCCGATTCCGGCTCCTGGGCCATCGTCATGCCTGTGGCGCCCTTGATGGCCTTGACCCCGAGCGTGCCGTCGCTGGCCGTGCCGGACAGGATGACGCCCACCGCTCGCTCGCGCTGATCCTCCGCGAGCGAGCGGAAAAAATAATCAATCGGCAACCGCACGGCGGATGAGTCCGGGCAATCCATGAACTGCAATTTGCCGTTGACCAACGCCAGATAGCCCTCCGGCCGCGCCACATAGATGCAGTTCTGCTTCACGCGCAGATTGTCGCTGGCCTCCACCACCGGCATCGCCGCGCACCTGCGCAGCAACTCCGGCAGCAAGCTGGTGTGGCCGGGATGTTGGTGCGTCACCACCACAAACGCCATCCCGCCGTCTGGCGGCATCTGTTTGAAGAACTCTTCCAGCGCCTCCAATCCGCCCGCCGAAGCGCCCAGACCGACGATGGGAAAGGCTTTGCCCGGAAACGCCGGCGGGATGGAGCCGTGCGAAGGAGCTGCGGCGTTTAACCTAGGTTTGCCGAACGAATGCGCTGCCCGCGCCGGCCAGGAAGTTCGCGAACGCTTCCGTGTGGTTTTCCTTTTAGACATTGGCTCTTCTCTAAATCGTTCTTCATTAGCACGCCTGCCAGCGCGTCACTGGAAACTACGGAGAAGTCGTGCGGCGGTCCAGCCAGCAATTCGCGATTCGCGAACGAGATTCCGGTCGGCTCGAGGAACATTGCGCCTTGCACTGCGCTGCCCACGCGTCGCACCTTGCGATTTCAAAGACCATGACCGACGCTATGGTGAAAGAATTTTGGCTGGCATCACCCCCAATATGTTGAATCTTGCCCACGAGACCTGGCACCTTGGTTTTGCGGCGCTTGTATTACTGCTCGCCTTATTGGCGTCCGGGCACGTGGTTCTCCACAACCGGGATTCGCGGGCGGCCATCGCGTGGGTCGGTTTTGTTTGGCTGGTGCCCGTGCTGGGAGCGGTGTTGTACTTCATTTTTGGAGTGAACCGGCTTCGCCATCAGGCCGCTTTGCTGCGGAGCAACCTCGAGCGCTACCGCGCCCAGGCTGCGGAGCTCGGGTGTCCGCCGGAGGAGTTGCCCCTCCATGTGCCAGGTCAAGCTGCGCACCTCAGCAGGCTGGCTCGATTGGTTGGCGGTGTGGTGGACCGGCCATTGCTGCCGGGGAATCGAATTGAACCGCTGCTCAATGGAGACGAGGCCTATCCGGCCATGCTGGAGGCAATCGGCCAGGCACGCCAGACCGTCTCTTTCATGACCTATATCTTCGATCAGGACGAAGTCGGCCTGGCTTTTGCGCAAGCATTGGGTGCGGCAGCCCGCCGGGGCGTGGAGGTGCGGGTGCTGGTTGACGCGATGGGGATACGCTATTCGTGGCCTACCATTCATCGCACTCTGCGCCGGGAGGGAGTGAGGTATGCGCTGTTTCTCCCTTCCCTTGCCGTGTGGCACCTGATGACGCTGAACATGCGCACCCACCGGAAGATTTTGGTTACGGACGGGCGCCTGGGATTCACCGGCGGCATGAATATCCGGCTGGCACACTGTCTCCAGCGCCACTCACGGAGACCGGTGCAAGACATTCACTTCCGGGTGAAGGGTCCGGTGGTGACCCAGTTGCAGGAAGTCTTTGCCGATGACTGGCTGTTCACGACCGGTGAGGCGTTGCGCGGTGATTCGTGGTTTCCCAAACTTGAAAAGGCCGGGCAGGTGCTGGCCCGAGGCGTGACCGACGGCCCGGATGAGAATTTCGAAAAACTGCGCTGGACATTGCTGGGGGCCCTGTCAATCGCCCGACATTCAGTCCGAATCGTGACCCCTTATTTTGTGCCAGACCCCGCCGTGGTCTCGGCCTTGAACGTGGCCGCCATGCGGGGGGTGCAGGTGGATATCATTTTGCCCTCACGGAGCAATCTCCCTTTTGTCCTGTGGGCTTCCCGGGCGATGTGGCGAGAGGTGCTGGAGCATGGGTGTCGGATCTGGCTTACCCCGCCGCCGTTCGATCACTCGAAACTGATGCTCGTCGATGGCGCTTGGGTGCTGCTCGGCTCGGCCAACTGGGATGCGCGCAGCCTGCGTCTCAACTTCGAGTACAATGTGGAGTGTTACGACGTGGATCTCGCCCGCCAACTCGAGGAACTGGTCGAGACCAAGCTGAAGGCCGCCCAGCTTGTAAGTCTCCAGGAAGTCGATGACCGTCCGCTAGCCGTCCGCCTGCGCGATGGCATCGCGGGATTGCTGACCCCATATCTGTAGTCGGTAACCCGGCCCACCCTTGGCCACCATTCAACCAAAAGCCCATTGTGCCATCCCATCCCCTTTCGACGCAGTTCGTCACCTGAGAAAGCCGTTCCCTGCGGGCAGTGCCGCAACGTCCCACCTCAGCATTTGGAGGAGATTATTTCAGGAGTCCACCGGATAGCCAGGCAGCCTGATTCGCGTTAGGAATGATATGAGTGAAAGACACATTAACGAAAACAAGCATGAACAGAACAGCGAAAGGAAGCTAAACATGAAGCCAATACATTCGGATATGATTGAGACAGTAAAGGACAAGATCGTTGCCGCAATCAAAGGCACGGGAAACATTGTCCAGGCGACGGTGGATAGCGTTACTCAAATCCTCGCCACAACGATCAAAGATACAGGCAAGGTGGGCACTTCTGTGACCGATGTCATTGCCGACGTTGCCAGCGGCGCGATCCGTGGCGCAGTGCAGGTCGGGGCCGATCTGGGCATGCCGCCAAGGGGATCATGCTTGGGGTGCTTCGCGGTTCCAAACAAGGCGGCACGGCGGTTTTGGATACCATCAGCCACACCGCCCATGTTGCGGTCCGAGACACGGCGGAGGTCGGCGGCGACGTTGGAGCCGCTGCCACTGGACTGGTGGCAGGGGCGATCGAAGGCGCCAAAGAATTGGGAGTCAGTGCCGAGAACGCTGCGGCAGCGGCTGCCGGCGGGGCTCTGAAAGCCGCTGGCGAAGTGGGATCGACGGCTGTTGATAAAGTTCGCAAGGCAGTGAGTAAACCCATCAACGGCGTAAAGGTCGTGCTGAAAGAACCGGAGATGGCTGTGTCCGCCAAACCGAACCGTGGGGCATCAAAGTCACCCCCGCCGAGGTGAAGGACGCGGCACTGCCGGGCAACATGAAACGCGCGATGGCCGAACGAAGCCGAGGCCGAACGTGAGCAACGGGCAAAGATTGTCAGCGCCGAGGGCGGATTTCGAGCTGCCGAGAAAATGGTGCCGGCGGCCGCCCTGATCAGCATTGATTTGTTCACACTGTTCCTGCGGGGGCGTTGAAGGCGTAGCCACCGGACTGGCTCTGGCCCACTCCAACTCCCCAAGGCCAAGACTATATGAAAGTTCTTTTACTTTATCCGCCAACTCCGGAAACATTCTGGAGCTTCAAGCATGTACTGCGTTTCGTCTCGAAACGCGCGAGTTTCCCGCCCCTCGGCCTGCTGACGGTGGCGGCGCTGTTGCCCGCCGAGTGGGGCCTCAAGCTGGTGGACCTGAACGTGGAACCGTTGTCCGACGCTGACCTGCGCTGGGCGGATTATGTGATGCTCAGCGCCATGATCGTGCATAAGGCCGCGGTGGCCGAACTGGTGGAGCGCTGCCGCCGGTTTTCCAAACCCGTCATTGCCGGAGGACCGCTCTTCTCCACTGGCCGGGCGGCCTTCCCCAACATCCAGCATTTCGTTTTGGGTGAGGCCGAAGACATCATGCCGCAGCTCATCGAAGACCTGCGCGCCGGAACGCTCCGCCCCACCTATGCCGCGCCGAACCGGCCCGACATGACTCGCTCGCCGGTGCCACGCTGGGATCTCATTGACCCCCAGCATTATGTTGCCATGGCGGTGCAGTTCTCGCGAGGCTGCCCGTTCGATTGCGAGTTCTGCGATATTCCCGTCATGAGCGGCCACCTGCCCCGCACCAAAACCTCAGGCCAACTGGTCGCCGAACTCGAGCAACTCCGCCTGCGCGGGTGGCAGGACAAGGTCTTCATCGTGGATGATAACTTCATTGGCAACAAGAAGCAGACCAAGGCGTTGCTGCAGGAACTCATCGAATGGCGCGCTCGCACCCGGTCCCCGATGGGTTTCCTGACCGAGGCTTCGGCCAACCTGGCTGACGACCCCGAGCTCTGCGACCTCATGGTGCGCGCCGGCTTCAAGAAAGTCTTCGTCGGGATCGAGACGCCCTCGGCCCCAAGCCTGGAAGAATGTCGGAAACTGCAGAACTGCCATCGGGACCTCGCCGAAACAGTCAAGATCCTGCAACGGTCGGGCCTGGAAGTGATGGGCGGCTTCATCGTCGGGTTCGACCACGATGGCACGGACATTTTCAAACGGCAGTTCGAGTTTATTCAGCGCTCGGGCGTCGTCACCGCCATGGTGGGACTTTTAAACGCCTTGCCGGAGACTCGCCTCTACCGCCGGCTCATGAAAGAGGGACGGCTCGAATCGGACACCACCGGCAACAACACCGAGGCCACGCTCAATTTCCGTCCGAAATTGAACCGGGAATTCCTCATCAATGGTTACCGCGACCTGATGAAACGCCTCTATGAGCCGCGGCACTATTACCAGCGCATTCGCATCTTCCTGCAGCACCAGCAACCTCGTGGACCGCGCCTCCATCTCTCGCGACGGGACCTGGAAGCCTTTGTGAAGTCCTTATGGCTGCTCGGGGTTTGGCACCACGGGCGCCTGGCCTACTGGCGATTCGTTCTGACGGCGCTGCTCCGGCGTCCGCGCCAGTTCTCCAAAGCCATGGAACTGGCCATCATCGGTTATCACTTCCGCCGTGTGGCGGGTGATTTGTGAGAAGAAAGCAAACCGAACCGTGTCGCGTGCAGGACCTTGAGTTGGAGAACATGATGAAAACATTAGCTGGTTT
>Ga0181532_10001906_pt1 | contig 19764 bp, 16 predicted proteins | sample PEATcosm2014_Bin_33_FD_119768 | JGI IMG/M metagenome (GOLD analysis project Ga0181532, IMG submission 119768) | Peatland microbial communities from MTU Mesocosm Facility, Houghton, MI, USA - PEATcosm2014_Bin11_30_metaG | ecosystem: Environmental > Terrestrial > Soil > Wetlands > Peat | place... | reverse complement strand
TGCGTGCGACCTTAGCTGTACCCGGCATCGAATGCGTTATGGCAGCGGACCTGTACGACAGCCGCCATATCGCCGCGAAGGAAGCCCTGGGAGGAAAGGAAATCGAGACCACCCGTGACTACCGGCGTGTCCTCGACCGTAAAGATATTGACGCCGTGATTGTGGCGACACCCGATCACTGGCATCGCAAGGCGGTGACGGAGGCTGTGGCGGCGGGTAAGGACGTCTACTGTGAGAAGCCGATGTCGCACAGTCCCGAAGACGGCCTGGCCATAGTCGAGGCTGTTCACAAATACAATCGGGTGCTTCAGGTTGGCAGCCAGCGCGTGAGCTCGATTCTCTATGCCAAGGCGAAAGAGATCTGGGACTCCGGCAAGTTAGGCCAGGTGGATACCATCGAGGCGGTATGGGATCGGAACACCGACAGCGGCGCCTGGGTCTACCCGATTCCTCCCGACGCCAGCGAGCAGACGATCGATTGGAAAACCTGGCTCGACGGCGCGCCGGAGCGGCCGTTCGACCCCACACGCTTCTTCCGTTGGCGCTGCTATAAGGATTACGGGGCCGGCCTGGCGGGAGACTTGTTCGTTCACCTGCTCTCCGGTATTCATTTTGTGACCGGCACGAACACGCCGCCCCAGCGAGCTCTGTCAACGGGCGGGCTCTACTATTACAAAGACGGCCGCGAGTATCCGGACCTGCTCTGGACCTTGTACGATTACCCGCACTTCCAGGTGGCGCTACGCTGCAACCACAACAACAATTACCAAGACGAGCTGTTCAGTTTCTACGGCAAGAACGGCACACTGCTCATCAGTCAAACGACGGTTACGTTCCGGCCACAAGCGTCCAGCCGTCAGCCCGAGGACTATTCAATCGGGAGCTGGCCGGCGAAAATGCGTGCCGAGTATCTTGCGAAATGGCGCGCCGAACATCCCGAGCCGGCGCCGGGAGAATTCAAGGTCGATGAGGATGACGAGGTTTTCACAACGCCTCCGCATTACAGCGACATGTCCGACCACGAGGCCAACTTCTTCCGTGCCGTGAGGACACGCCAGCCGGTGGTCGAGAATGAGGTGTTTGGGAACAACACGGCTCTCGGCTGCCACTTGTCGAATTATTCCTATTTCCACAAGACGCCGGCATTGTGGGACGCGAGTGCGAAAAGAATTACCTCATAGGTCTTAATGAGGACAGCAGAATTGTATGATGCCACCCCCTCACCCCCGACCCCTCTCCCCCGAGGGGGCGAGGGGAGAAACAATTGGAGTTCATGCCCTCTCCCCCTTGGGGGAGAGGGTGTCCGTCAGCCGACGGACAGGTGAGGGGGTCAGTCCGTCACGATATTATTCAGCCCAATCCGAGAGCGGCTGTGATTCAACCCTTCAGGAGGTTTAACCCATGAGTGAGCAGCGGATTTCCAGGCGTAAATTTATGCAAGCGGCGGCGTGCACGGCGGGCGCAACGCTGGCGACCAAATCTTTTCTCTTAGATCCGGGCCCGGCTTATGCCTTGCCCCGGCCCGTGCCCGCCGGTGACACCCTGCGGATGGGCATGATCGGCGTGGGGATGCAAGGCTCCGGCTTGCTGCGGACGAGCATCGGGCTGCCGGGAGTGGAGTGTATCGCCGCGTGCGATCTGTACGACGGGCGGCGCGAGTTGGCAAAAGAGATCGTGGGCAAAGACATTCCCACGCCCCGGCAATACAAGGAACTTCTCGACAACAAGGATATCGACTGCATCGTGGCCGCGGTCCCGGACCACTGGCACAAGCGGATCGTGGTGGACTGTTGCAACGCCGGCAAGGATGTCTACTGCGAGAAGCCGATGTCCCACACAGTGGAAGACGGATTTGAGATGATTGCCGCGGAGCAGAAGAACAAGCGAATCGTGCAAATCGGCAGCCAGCGGCGCAGCGACATCGTCTATGCCAAAGCCAAGGAGCTTTACGAAAAGGGCGCGATCGGCGAGATGTGCCTGGTCGAAGCCCAGATGGGGCGCAACGACCCGTGCGGCGCTTGGGAGTACACGGTGCCGCCGGACTTGTCGCCGGAAACTCTCGATTGGGAAACATGGTTGGGCACGGCTCCGAAGAAGCCCTTCAACCCCCTCCATTTCACTCGCTGGCGCTGCTGGCAGGACTACGGCGAAGGCATTCCGGGCGACCTTTACGTGCATCTCTTGACCGGCGTCCATTACGTTGCAGGAATCACCGCCCCGCCGAAACGCGCCATGGCGATGGGCGGCCTTTTCCGCTGGCATGACGGGAGGGATGTTCCCGACTCGTTGACCACCATCTACGAATACCCGCAATTTCGCGCCACCTTTCGAGTGACGCTGAACACCGAGACAGAAGAGGTGACGCGCTTCATGGGGACGAGGGGGCTGCTCGAGATTCGCAACGGCGAGCTGACCTTGACGCCCCAGTCTGGGGCGGACTACGCGCCCTGCACCCCCGGCTGGCCCAGAAAAATGCGGGCTGATTATGCCGACGAGTGGCACAAAGAACATGAATTCAAACCCGGGTCTTTCTCGACCGAGGAAGCAACCCGATATTACGCGCCGCCGGGCTACAATGATGATCGGGAGCACCTGTGGAACTTCTTCGAGTCGGTGAGGACGCGTCGGCCTTCAGTCGAGGATGCGACCTTCGGAAACAACACGGCCCTTTGCTGCCACATGGCCAATTACTCTTACTTTAACAGCACTATCGCTAATTGGGATGCCGGCAAAAAGAGAATCGTGGGCTCAGCGGCTTCCTAAGGCGAGCTTTACTTTGGGGAAAAAAAGATTCGGGCCCCTCGGATGGGGCCCGAATTGAAGAAGAGGAACTCGGTCCCGCCGCGGTCATGCCGCGAAGCCCTGGGGGCAAGGTCCTCTCGACGAAGATCCGATGCTCCGGCGGGACTGGAACAATAATTAACCCGGAGCGTGTGAGCAGTCCAATCGTTAGTTTTTATAGTGATCATAAGAAAACCGTCACGGCGGCAGGCCGGAGAATCGAAACTCGAAATTCGAAATTCGAAACTCGTAGCTGAAGAATCAGTATCGAAAATCGAGTGCCGAATTGGGAATTCGAAGGGCAAATAAGAAGACGCGGTAGACTCGGAGTCTTCGGGCCGTTATCGCGCGGAAGTTCTTGTCTTCGAGTTTCGAGTTTCGAATTTCGAATTCGAGGGGGCGCATGCCAAGCGGCGCAAAGAGCGGTTTCTCCAAGCCCTCGGGGGCCAACCCGGAATTGGAGACACAAGAACTTCTGGTCAAGGTGGCGGGCCGTGACGCGGAAGCCCTGGCGAGCTTGTACGACCAGTTTGCCCCCAGTTTAATGGGGATTCTGGTAAGGATATTAACCTCGAAATTGGATGCCGAGAGCGCTCTCGAGGCGGTCTTCCTGCGACTGTGGAAAGACGCACCCGAACTCGCCCAAGCCCAAGGGAGCGTTGCCGCCTGGCTGGTGCTCATGGCAAGGCAAGTGGGCTTAGAGCGTCTTCGCGCCAGGCGGGCCGGGGCGGCACTACCGGTTACCCGTCGGGGCCGGCAGGGTCAAAGAAAGGGGGAGAAGGCAGGGGACAGGTGCATGGAATCGACAACGGATCGGCGAAAGTCAGGAGAACAGGCACCCTTCGAGCCTGAACGGCACAGCCACCTTTTCCTCTCTCCGCTCCGGGTCTGGCTGCCGCGGCCTGAGGATATCGCCTGCGCGGAGGCGCGCCTGAATCTCCTGCAACGAGCGTTCGATCAAATGCCTAAGCCGCAGCGCGCCGCGCTGGAGCTTGCGGTGTTCGAAGCTCATAATGAAGCCGAAATTGCCGCGCAGCTCGGCGAGCCCCTGGGCAAAGTCAGCGCGGGCTTGCGCGCCGCATTTACTTTTTTGAGGCACCGCCAGCACGCGGTGTTGGGGACTTGGACTGCCGACATCTAGAAAGCGTTTACGAACTGTTCCTGCTCGGGGTGCTCCTGGAAGAGGACTCGGTGCAGTTGCGTGAACACCTGGCCTCGGGCTGTGAGCATTGCTTGGAGAGGCTCAAGGAAGCCGCGCGAACGGTCTACCTGCTGAGCCTTGCAGCCCAGCCTGTGGCGCCTGGACCGAAGGCCAGGGCGGATTTGTTGAAACAGGTCAAAGGCAAGTAATCAGTTCTCAGTCATCAGTGGTCAGTTTTCAGTTCGAACCTTGTCATTCCGATCCAGCCGCTTTTGGGACGTTGGGAGTTGCTGTGCCGGCTTATGGAAAACTGATAACTGATGACTGAGAACTGATAACTAACTTATGGCTTTACGCCGAGAATTGGGCTTGATCCAAGCCACCTCCTTGGCCATCACGGACATGGTGGGGATCGGTCCATACATCACCATACCCCTCTTTCTGGCTACTATGGGCGGCCCCCAAGCCATGCTGGGCTGGCTGGTGGGGGCGTTACTTGCTTTCTGCGACGGCTTGGTCTGGGCGGAACTGGGCGCGGCGATGCCCAAGGCGGGCGGGAGCTACAATTATCTTCGCGAGGCCTATGGACCGCATCGCGCGGGGCGCTGGTTTTCGTTCCTGATGGTCTGGCAGATCATGTTCTCCGCTCCACTCTCGGTAGCCAGCGGAAGTATCGGCTTTGCCAATTATCTTCGCTATCTACTGCCCCAAGTGTCATCAGGCGGCGTGCGGATTATCGCGGCGGTTTTTCCTTTGCTGCTGGTCGTGCTCCTTTACCGGCGCATCGGTGCCCTCGGGAACCTCTCCGTAGTCTTGGTAGGGGGCGTGATTCTGGGTTGCTTTTGGATCATCTTTTCCGGGCTGCCTCACTTGAGCGCAGCTCGCTTGCTGGATTTCCCTCCCGCAGCCTTTAACCTGCACTGGATTTTCTGGGCCGGGCTGGGTCACGCCACACTCTATGCTCTCTATGACTATTTCGGCTATTACAATGTCTGTTACCTGGCGGAGGAGATTCGCGACCCCGGGCGGGTGATCCCCCGCGCCATCATGTTTTCGATTCTGGCGGTCGGAGCCCTTTACGTGCTGATGACCGCTTCCTTCCTCAGTGTTATCCCGTGGCGCGATGCCATTCACAGCCGCTTCATCGCCTCTGTCTACATCGATACGCTCCAGGGGCACGCGGCAGGAAAGGTAATGACGGCCCTGCTGCTCTGGATTGCTTTTTCCTCGGTTTTCTCCCTGCTGTTGGGATACTCGCGCATCCCCTACGCAGCGGCGATCGACGGGAACTTCTTCCGCGTCTTCGCGCGCCTTCATCCCAAAGGTCAATTCCCGTATGTCTCGCTCATCACCCTGGGGTTGGTGGCTTCCATTTTCAGCCTCGGCCGTCTCAATGAGGTCATTGGAGGCCTGGTCGCCACACGTGTGCTCATTCAGTATCTGCCCCAAACAGTGGGCTTTTTCCTGCTCCGCTCTCGAGCCCCTCAACTCCAACGGCCATTTCGGATGTGGTTTTACCCAGTGCCTGGAATCATCTCGGTCTTCGGCTGGCTATATGTGTTGGCAACCGCCGAGAGGAAGTCACTCTTTTTCGCGTTGGCGGTTTTTGCGGTAGGCAGTGCGGCTTACTTCATTCGGTCGCGCGTGAGGCGCGAGTGGCCGTTTAATCGGCAGGAAGTGGGCGGATAGATGGACATTGCGCAAACGAGTGTTAAATCCCAAGGAGGTGTAATACACTCTAAGCGGAGGCAGTCCGATGAAATCTCTTGACGAGTTAGTTAAAGAACTACCGCCGGATTTGCAGCAGGAGGTCCGAGATTTCGCGACGTTTTTGTTCGAGACCAAGGTGCGCCCCAAACAGTCGAAACTGCGGCTGAGTTGGGCGGGGGCTCTGTCAGAGTTCCGCGACCAGTTCACTTCTCTGGAGCTTCAGAAGAAGGCTTTGGAGTGGTGGGGGGATTGATGTTCCTTCTCGACACAAACATATGGTTGGAAGCTCTCCTGGATCAAGACAAAGCTGCGGAAGTCCGGCTTCTCCTCAAGGCCAAAGACGCTGGGCGATTCGCTTTGACCGAGTTTTCCCTTTACTCTCTGGGCGTGATCCTGACTCGGCTCAAGAAAGATGCAGCGTTCCTAGATTTCCTTTCGGACACGCTGGAGGACTCTGCGGTTAGGGTGATTCGTCTCGACACAGCGGACCTCAAGGGAGTTCCCTCGGTTTGCCGCAAGTTCGGACTCGACTTCGACGATGCCTACCAATACGTCGCCGCATCCAAATACGACCTCACGCCAGTCAGCCTTGATTCTGACTTTGATCGGACAGAACGGGGGAGGCGGACGCCGGCCGAAGTGACAGACACTCTGCCTTGACTCCCATGGCGAAGCTCCGCCGCAATCCGGCCTCGCTCCCGCTGGACGACGCCCTGTTTCGCGTCAAGCCGCGTAAGGCCGTTCCGTTTGAGTTCGTGCTCGACGGTATCGCGGCATTGTCGCCGTACACTCGTTCCCTGTTCGGGTGCGTTGCGGTCTACGTTCAAGATAAGATCGTGTTAGTTCTGCGGGATAAGCGCACGAGCACGGAAGACAACGGTGTTTGGCTTGCTACCACCCGGGAGCACCATGAGAGCCTGCGACGCGAGTTCCCCAGCATGCGGTCCATTAAAGTACTGGGAGCGGAGGTGACGGGCTGGCAGGTGCTTCCCGCCAACGAGCCGGATTTCGAGCAAGCGGCACTGCGCGCCTGTGACCTCGTCCTCGCGAAAGATCCGCGAATCGGCAAGGTGCCTGGCGCGCGACGCACCCCGACGCGGGCTGCCAGGCGGGGTGGGAGAACCTCGAAGCGGGGAAGTGGTTAGTGGCTTTAGGCGCTATCCGCGGGAAGCCGTCTCACCAGGAACATTCCTTCATTGTGGATGATTTGAATGTCGTCGCCGTCGGCTCTCGCTGAGAAGCCTGCTTTGTCTCCCGGCATAGACTCTTCCATCTGTTGGCGCGTTTCGGCATAACGTTTCTTACCCGGCACAGCCCCCGCGCGCTGCATCCACTGGTTGAAGGACCGCGGCCGGCGTCGAAGCGACTGGCGGAACACCTCGAGGCCATGCTCTTCGAACATGCTGAGGAAGCTGGTGAGGCGAAGTGAAGAGGTGTGGGAAGGGTCGCGAAGCCTCTCGATGTGATTATAAAGTTCAAACTTCGCATCGCTCTCCGGTGCCAGAGGATCGAGGATTAACAGCCTGCCTTCGGGCTTCGTGACGCGGATCATCTCCTGGAGAACCGGGTCCGGCTTGGTGATGTGGTGAAAGGCATGCTGGCAACTGACCAGATCGAAGCAGGCGTCGGGAAAGGGGAGGAAGTCTGCATCGCCCCGGGCGAACGCTACATTGGCGATTTGCTTCTCAGCCTCGAACTGGCGCGCCTGGCGAAGCATTTCAGGTGTTAAGTCGATACCCAAAGCGAAACGCACACGCGGCGCGACGGCCAGAACGAATGCGCCCGGCCCACAGGCGACGTCGAGCACGAGTTCGTGAGCTTGGGCCTTGACGAATTCCACTTTCTCGACAAGAACTTCCAGTGAATCGCGCACCGCGAATTTAGCAAAGGCGTCGGCCGTCTTGGTGAACTGCTTTTGGACTGTTTCGTTATGTTTCTTCGACATAGAAGTATATGGCTTTCCGCTCTGTGCTATCAGCCTGTAACTACTGGTTGAAAACTGAGGGCCGGTGGCTGATGTGAGCAGTCTCCCTTTGCGCCCGGACTCAACTTAAGAGGGTAACAGGCCAACGTGTGGTGTCAAGTACCAGCGGCAATCGCAAATCACAAATCGCAAATCAAAAATCCCAAAGATCACTCTTGTTATTTTCCGACGTCACGGGTACGATGATTTTGAAATCCCACAAGGCGGTGGAGTCAGCTTACAAATTGGAAGAGTTGCCCCAGTGCATTGTCGAGTTACGAGGCGTCAGCAAGCGCTACGGGGAGCATACGGCGCTTGACGACTTTTCCCTGGAGGTCGGCAGGGGAGAGTTCCTGACGCTCTTAGGGCCCAGCGGAAGCGGGAAGACGACCATCCTGCGTCTGGTGGCGGGATTCGAGCAGCCTCAGAGCGGCCAAATTCTGATTAACGGACACGACGCCTCGCCCCTGCCGCCGTACCGTCGAAACGTCAACACTGTCTTTCAGCACTACGCGCTTTTCCCTCACCTGAATGTGTTTCGCAACGTGGCGTTCGGTCTAGAACAGAAGAATCTGCCGCGCCCGGAGATTGCCAAACGCGTTCGTTCCCTCCTCGAGATGGTGGAACTCCCCGGAAAAGAGGACCGTTACCCCCATCAACTGAGCGGAGGCGAACGGCAGCGCGTAGCGCTGGCGCGGGCCCTGGTTCTCGAGCCGGCGGTGCTGTTGCTGGACGAACCGCTGGGTGCACTCGACCAGAAACTTCGCCAGCAGATGCAAGTGGAACTGAAGCGTTTGCGCGAGCGCCTAGGAATCACGTTTATCTTCGTCACCCACGATCAGCAAGAGGCGTTGGTCATGTCGGACCGGATCGCTGTTATCAACCGTGGCCGCCTCGAGCAGGTAGGGCCGGCAGAGGAAACCTACGGCGCGCCTCGAACGCCCTTTGTGGCGGAGTTCATGGGTGTGGAGAACTTCTTCCCAGTCCATTGTCTTAGCCACTCCGACCAGGGCACTCGCTTCGAAACCGAGACCGGATGGACTCTCTGGTCGAGGAACTCGATGGATTTGGAGCGGGGCTTTGCTGCCATCCTGGGTGTGCGCTCGGAGGCCATGCGACTGACTCTGGGCCGCCCTCGGCCAAGCAGCGAGGCGGTCAACGTTGTGCCCGGCGAGGTGGTGGAGGCGATCTTCGAAGGCGGCAGCCGCCGCTGGACGGTGAGGATTGCGAGTGGTGAACGGCTGGTGGTGCGAGGAGCTATGGCAGCGAACGCACTTCCGCTCGAGCGAACATCCCCGGGCGCTAAGGTTTACCTTTCCTGGGAGCCGGATCGAAGTTTGGTGTACGCCGCCAATAACGGGAGCCCGCAAGCGCCACCGGACACGGCGGAGAAGAATCTTGGTCCGCAAAGAGCCGTGGGCCAGGGATGACAGACAGGACTTGAACCCCTTCACACCTTTTCTGGCTTGGAGAGAGCGCAGAGAATCGAGATCAGGTCATCGGGCCTCTGCCCAGTATGCCGCGGCGCAACCTCGAGTGAGACTGCTTGTAACCAAACCCCCTTTATTTCCATCTCTTGATCTTGGGGCTGAATCAAAGCACTAAAGGCAAACCGCACCCGGCCAATCAGGTGCGATTCACAGCCTCCGGAATGCGAGAAGGAACTGTTATGGCAGATAAAGTCCTGAAGACAGACGAAGAATGGAAGCGGGAGCTTACCCCCGAGCAGTTTGAGGTGACTCGAAAGAAGGGGACTGAGCGGGCTTTTACGGGCGAATATTGGGACAATCATGAAAAAGGCGTCTACCGTTGCGCCTGCTGCAACAAACCGCTCTTCAGTTCCGACACTAAATTTGAGTCAGGAACCGGGTGGCCAAGCTTTTGGGCGCCGGTGGAACCGGAAAGCATCCGGACGGAAGACGATCTCTCGTACGGCATGGTGCGAACTGAGGTACAGTGCAAGGAATGCGCTGCACACCTGGGTCACCTGTTTGAAGACGGCCCAGCTCCGACCCACCTTCGCTATTGTCTAAACTCCGCAGCCTTGAAATTCGACAAAGAAGAGAAGTAGGGGGCGGCTGGGCGTCATCGTAACAATCCCATGGTGTACTGCAGCATCGCATAGACGGTCTGGTAGTCGTATTTGGCATTCAAGTTTTCGATTTCAGCCTGGGTAAGGTTCAACTGTGCCTGGGTCAATTCCACAATCGAGCTCAGCCCCAAGTTATACCGACCCTGCGCCAAGTCCAGGGCCAGGGAGGCTTCGCGGAGCATCTCCGCCGTGACATCGATGTTCTGATAGACGGTTCTGGAGCTGGACCATGCCACTCGCACGTCCCGCGCAATCCGCTCCTGAAGATCACGCACCTTCTGGTCTTCGGCCTCTGCATGGTATCGGGCCGCTTCGCGTCGCGCCGTAAAGAGGCGGCCGTTGAAGATCGGCACTTCGACATTCAGGGCTGCAGCTTCGTAGTTGTTTGGGATTTTAGCCGAGAGTATCTGATTAATCTCCGGGATAACCCCCGCAGTACCTAACAAACTAACTGTTGGGAGCGAGAGGTCTTTTTCTGCCCGCTCGAACTTGACCGCGGCTAGGTGTTGGAGTTGCAGGCTCAGCAGGTCCGGCCGATTGGCATAGGCTTGGGCAACTAGCGAGTCGGCGTCAGTCGCCGGGCTTGGTGGCAGCGGCTCGTCCGTTAATTTGTAGTTTGCTTCCTGCTGTGACCCCAAGGCCCGCGTGAGCTCGGCGAGTGCCGCCCGCAACTGATCCTGAGAACGGAGCAGCAAAAGCTTGGCCTGGGACAGGTTCACGTCGGCGAAGGCAACGTCAACATCCGAGCGCAGCTTGTTTTTGGCCAACTCGGTTACCTGGTCGGACAGGATTTGGCGCGCAGCGACGGTTTCCTGCGCGACTTTGACTAACGCCTGTGTGCGGAGGACGTCGAAGTAGGCCTGGTTCACCGCTAACAATACGTCGTACCGGGTGGCTTCATAGGTCCGCTGGCTGGCCTGCGCTTGCAGCCGGGAACTCGCCACAAGGTTGGGAGTGCGCCCGGAATCGGTGATGAGCTGGGAAAGCGTGATTCCTGTACCCAGCCGGTCAAAAAGCCGGGAGGCAGCCAGGTACCCCGCGCCAATGCGTCCTTGCGGATTGCCTCCTGACCCGGTCAAATCATAGTCGACTGTTGGGAAGTAGGCCGAGCGCTCCTCGACGACGTGCTCGTTGAATTCCAACGCCGTGGCCTGCGCTGCCAGAACCTGGGGATGATTCTTGAGCGCAAGAGCCTCGGCGTCCTTTAAGGTAAGCAGCGTTGGCGCGGCACTCTGGCACCGCGCGCCTGTTCCGCTGATAAGCAAAGCTAACAGCACAAGGAATGTACGGTTCATAACTACCTAACCTCCAGGTCATATTGAGAAGTCCGCGCTTTGGAATCACCACAGACGAAGTGACTCACTGCCCGGCTGGGCTGCGACCGAGGATTTGAGATTTCAGGTTCCAACTTCCAGAGCTCGAAACGGCACTGCACGCCTGTGCAGGCGTTGGCCGATCTGCGCTTTCACGAATGGGATTCTGCCGGCGCCTCGTTACCCGGCCTCTTCTCGTTCCCGTAGGCGAGCACGTAAGCCGCTGGAACAATGAAAATCGTCAAAACCACTGAAGAGATCAGACCGCCGATGATGGCACGCGCCATGGGTGTGTACTGCTCTGCGCCAGTCCCCAGCTTCAACGCCAGGGGCAACATGCCGAGAATCGTGGCGAGCGAGGTCATCAGGATAGGCCGCAACCGCACCCTGCAAGCTGCAATGACGGCGTCGCGGGGCGAGAGACCCTGTCCTTCAAGCGTATGGGCGAAATCGACAATTAAGATGCTGTTGGAGTCCGCGATGCCAATGAGCATCAGCACACCCATCAAGGACATCACGTTCAGAGTCGTATGAGTGAGAGGGAGGGTTATCAGGACTCCTACAAAGCCCATGGGAATTGCCAGCATGATCAGGAACGGATCGCGGAAAGATTTGAACTGCGCGGTGAGGATCAAGTAAAGAAGGATGAACGACATGATAAAGCCGAGGCCGAAACTCTTGAACGACTCCATCATGCCGGTGACCATGCCGCGCATATCCACGCGAACTTCCTCAGGGTAGTGCGCCTGGTCAAGAATTTTGTTGATGGCATGCGTCAGGCGCCCAAGGTCCTCCCCCTCAGGCGTGACATACACATCGACGACTTTTTGAATCTGGTAGTGATCGACTTCCGTCGGGCTCTGATCGAAATGCACTTTCACAACGTTATCCAGCACGGTGACGGGCCGCACCGGATAAGCCAACGGCGTCGGGCCCGGCTTGGGAATGCCGGCGTGAAAAAGCGGTGTATCGATGCTCCCCCCTCCCGGCGGGTCGGCCCGCAGGGGGATCAGGCCCAAGTCGCTCAAGCTGTGAATGGCCGGGTGTCCATGCTCGAAATACTGCACGGTGAGGTAATAGTCATTGCCGCTTCTGCGGTCCACCCAGTAGTTGGGCGCAATCATGTAATTCGAGTTCAGCGCGGTGATGACGTTATCGACTACGTCTTTCTGGGTGAGCCCCAATTCGCCAGCGTGCACGCGGTCCACGTCCAGTCGCACCGCCGGGTAGTCCATATCCTGCGGGATATACACATTCCCCACTCCCGGCAACCGGCGGATGCGGGCGGCCAAGTCCTGCGCGATGCTGTAGTCCTGCTTGAGATTCGAGCTGACCACCTGTACATCGATGGGAGCAGGCATTCCGGTGTTGAGGATTGCATCGACCATGGAGCCGCTCTGGATGAAAGGCCGTATGTCCGGCAATTGCTGCGAGAGCGCTGCTTTTACACGGTCCATGTAGACGAAGCTGCTGGTCTTGTGGTCATCGGTCAGTTGGACCTGAACGGTGGCGGTGTACTCTCCAGCATTGGTTGTGTAGAGTGAGGAGAAGTCGTCGACCACGCCGATGTTGGAGACGATCATCCGCATGTCGGCGGGGGCCACGACGCGCCGGATTAAACTCTCGACTTTGGCGGTGTACTGGTCGGTGTTCTCGATGCGAGTTCCGGTGGGCGCCTTCATGTTGATGGTGAACTGACCCGCATCGGTGCGCGGGAAGAAAGAGATGCCCAAAATCGGGTACACGGCGAAGCTGGCCAGGAAAATCACGGCGATGATGGCCACGGTCCAACCCGGCCGCACCAATGCCCGGCGGACCCAATGCTCGTAAGAATCCAGCAGCTTGCCAAAGTGGCGGTTAAAACCAGCATTGAACCTGTCCCACCCGGATTTGCTGCGGCCGTCAATCTCACCGGCATCCTCGCCGGCAGCCTTGACTTCGGCCGAGCTGCCTTCAGGCGGAGCGGCCGCGGGCGTTGCACCGGGGCCTTCCGCCTGATGAACTTGCTTCAGAAAACGCGAACAAAAAAGCGGAATCACTGTCATAGCGACGACGTACGACGCCAGCAACGATAGCGAGAAAGCAAGAGCCAGGGCTGTGAATAGGAACTTGCTGACGCCGTAAAGGAAGGTCACAGGGAAGAAGTCTACGACGTCAACCAAAGTCGCAGCCAGAACCGCCAGGTTCACTTCCGAGCCTCCGTCGCCGGCCGCGACGAGCGCGGAGGCGCCTTTCTCGAGGTGACGATAAATGTTCTCGAGAGAGATCACGGAATTATCAATGACCCTTGAAAAGGCAAGTGCCATCCCGCCCAGGATCATGGTGTTGATGGTGCTCCCCATGAGGTAGAGCACTACAAACGCCGTCATCGCGGAGATTGGAATCGAAAGCAGTACCGCCGCAGTGGCGCGGCCGCTGCCGAGAAAGAGCAGAATCATAATGCTGGTAAGGACGAGGCCCATGAAGCCCTCGTGTAGCACGGTGCGGATCGCTTCCTTGACGTAAACCGACTGGTCGAACACCACGCTGGCGGTCATTTGCTTGGGTATGTCGTAGAGGTGCTGGGTTAGTTTCTTGACGGCATCCACCACTTCGATAGTATTGGTATCGCCGCCCTGCTTCATGATCGGGATATAACTGGATTTCTGCCCATCCACGCGCACTTCGTCGTATTGGATTTGATTAGCATCCTCGGCGTGCCCCACGTCTCCGACCGTCGTCCACGATGTCCCCACGGTCTTGATCGGGACGTCATTCAAGTCCTTCACGCGGTCTACCATGCTGTTTGAATAGACGTAGTAATCATAGGGGCCGATTTTGACGTCGCCTGCCGGCAGGATCAGGCTGGTCTTGTTGACGGCATTGACTACGTCCATCACGCTCATCTGCCGGGACAGCAGCTTGTACGGGTCTACGTAGACCATCGCCTGACGATATTTGCCGCCGAAGGGAGGGGGAATCTCGGCGCCTTTGATGACGCCGATCTGATCGCGTATCGCGAACTGAGAAAAGTCATGAAGCTGCGTCTCGTTCAGCCCGGGCCCTTTCACCGTCACCAGGCAGACGGGCAGGCTGGAAGCGTCGAATTTCAATACCACGGGCGGCAGCGTGCCCGGCGGCAAGCGCTTCAGGTCTGCCAACGCCAGATTGGAGAGTTGGGTGACGTCCGCGTCCGCGCTGGTTCCGGGTTGGAAATAGACCTTGATAATACTGACGCCCAACAGGGATCGTGACTCGCTGTGCGCAACGCCGCTTGCCAGCGTGAAGAATCGCTCCAGTGGATCGGTGATATCGGCTTCGATGTCCTCCGGTGGCATGCCGGTATAAAAAGTAGCCACAACCACTTCAGGCAGGTTAATGGGAGGAAAGAGGTCGACGGGCATGCGCACGTAGCTGTTGACTCCGATGACCATGACCACCAGGCAAAGAACGATGATGAAATACGGGTTGCGGATCGAAAAGCGTGGCATGGTCTTTTACTCCCCCGAGATTCGAAATTCGGACAGCGAAAATCGAAAAGCGGAAATCACCAGCGTGGCGGACTTGCGAGCTCTACGCTGTCATTCTGAGCCAAGCGAAGAATCTCCGTGGTTCTGAACTCAAGCAACTACAGAGATTCTTCGCTTCGCTCAGAATGACGGGCGGTGACTTCTACCTGACGCCCAACGCCTCACACCCGGCGCCTGGCGCGTCACTCCTGTGCCGGATTCTCGATGCCCTGAACGATGTGTGGATTTACCTTCTGGCCGGCCTTCAGTTGGCTGCGATCGCTGGTTACCACCTGATTGCCTTCCTGAACGCCGGATTCGATTTCGATTTCGTTCGGGGTTCTCATTCCTAATGTCACCGGCCGGTTCTCGATCTCATCCGCGTTGTTAACGACGTCGACCGACCCCTGGGAGCCGATGATCGTCACCGCTTGCAGGGGCAGCACGTAGGCGTTGTCCTTCTTCTCCAACGTCAAGGTTGCTTCAGCGTAAACTCCCGGGATAAGGATTCGATCAGGGTTGATGACATCGACTTCCGTATGCATGGTGCGCGTGTCCGCCCTGACGTCCACGGAAAACCTGGTCACCTTGCCGGGAACGGTTCGGTTCAAAGACGGGACTCGCACATCGACGGGATCGCCAACCCGGATGTAGCGCACACTCGATTCCGGCACCGGAATCACCAGGCGGAACAGACTGTCTTGAGATAACCTGACGAGCGGCAAGGCCTGAGTGCTGGAGCCCGTTCCGGCCTGCATCAAGGTCCCGAGGTTGGCGTAGCGTTCTGTGACCACACCGGCGAAGGGGGCCGTGATCCGGGAGTAGGCGAACAACGCCTGGTCATGGGCGAGCTTCGATTGGCTGGCAGCGAGTTTGCTTTGTGCCGCCTCGACCGCCGCCTGCCCAGCGTCCACCTGCGAAGCCGCCGCCAGGTCTTTGCCTTGCGCATCATCAACTTCCTGGCGCGCCACGAGGCCCGGCTTGCTCTCAAACACCCCATTCAAGCGCGTGTACTGGAGGTCCAGGGCTTTGTACATGGCTTGATATTGCTTCAGCATATGCTGCGCTCGGGACACCTCGTCCGCGGCGTTCTTCACGTCTCCCTGGTCCTCTTGTAATTGGGCTTCGAGCTCGGGAATCTCCAGGATGCCCATTAGCTGCCCTTCTTTGACGCGGCTGCCATAGTCTACGTAGAGCTTCTTCACGTATCCTGATTCCTTCGCGTAAACATCGATCTCCTGGAATGGCACTAGCTCGGAGGAGAGCGTGATAGTGCGCTGGAGAGTCTTCCGAGCTACCTTGGTCACGGCCACTGTGTCTACGGCTTGTGCGTTGCCCTTGGCGCGGACGCGCCCACAGGAGGGAAGAAGTGCGAGCAGGACGACCACAAGGAAGAGACCGACCCTTGGGCCCCATTCGGGAAATGCCATCGGGCATGCTCTTCCTCTGTTCACCGTTGTTTCCACTGATTTGCTCCCTCGCCTGGGTGATCTATCTTGAAGTCAAGCAACTCGCGCACAGCCTGTCCAAGCTCTTCATAGGTGGCGCCGAGCTTTCCCGACAACTCGATCACTTGCTGCTTCTTCTCAGCGATCCTTGCAGCCACTGCTGGCAGTTGAGACGCCAGGTCCTGAGGAACATTGATGATGCCGTGACGATCCCCGTGAATTAAGTCGCCGGGTTGAATTGTCAGCCCTCCAACTTCCACTGGACTCCCGAACTCGACAATGTGGATATAAGCACGGGAGATCGCCAGCCGGCCGGCGAAGACCTGGAAGTTGCTCGCCTCAATACCGTGCAGTTCGCGGGCGGCTCCGTTGGTTACTGCGCCCACACATCCCAACGCTTTCAGGATGTTCACGTGGACGACTCCCAGGAAGGCGCCCGTCCCGGGTTCCTGGTCTGTGTCCTGCATCACGACCACGCGCGGAGACGGAACACTCATAACGTGCTTCCACCAATCGGTACGTTCGATGTACCGGCTTCCCACGATCGGCGGATGCGCCGACCGTACCTTGCAGGTGGCCGCGTACCCGACCAGGGGCGGGAGATTCTTGAACAGGCAACGGAAGCCCGCCGTGGCGAAGCCTTCATTGCGCAGACGGACGCCGAAGGTCTCGATGGCGTCGGAAATGATACAGGTGTTGAAAGTCCGCAGCTGGTTGATCTGGTCGGACGTTAATGGCGTGTGCAAGCTCTCTAACCTCCTGCGCCGCGATTGAATTGACCAAGCGACGCCTTCGACGGCAAGAGAAGTTAAACAGTGCCTGCTGGGAAGCCCACTTAATAAGCTATCCCAATCGAACCAAAAAGACGAGAGGCCTACGGGAGGACCGGCGGGGATCGGAAATGATGTTTTTGGACGATTAGGGCAAGAGCGTCCGGAAGTAATTCCTTGCGAGGAGCGTAGGTTTCGGGCGAGGGTCCGGTCCCTGTTTCGACATCGTCGGTCAATTCAGCCGGCTGAGCCACACTGCTTCCATGACTTTCCGCTTCTATCATGTGGCCGACTTTGGAGATGTGCCATGCGCCCTTGCCGGCTTCGCGGTAAGGCCGCCGGGTGGCGGCCGAGAGAGCGGCAACGCCGACGAGCAGGAACACGACACTCACCGCAAAGGCGGGCCCGGAAATTGCGAAGAAACGTTTCATGCTTTTTTAGAAGAGTCCCGAATTCAGTCTGCAAATATGCATTGGCTCACGCTTTTATTTGATGCTCCGAGGGTCTTGGTGGATGCCGGCGCGTGCCCACGAATTTACGTTTTGCGTAGAAGTTCCTCCTTGTCCGCTCCTTTAGCCCGGGTCATTCATGAATACGATGAGCGGAGTGCAGACTTCAGAACGTTTCACACAGAGCTCGCGGAGTGTTTTATCTTTGGAGTTACCGAACCCCTTGATCACAGAGCGCACGGAGAACATCCCGGAATCTCTCCGTGGTCTCTGTGCCTTGTCTCTGCGACCTCTGTGCGAAATTCCTTTCCTTCCTCAAGTACTCCAGGAATTTCATGAACAATCCGGATTAGTCAGTTGGGAAGGCCGTATACATCAACTCTCCCTCGCGCTCGATTTGCAGAACCACCGGAGTGCCGGGCTTAATGTCGTCAAGTTTAGAACGAAGAAAATCCAGGCTGATGACCGGCGTTCCGTTGACCCCATGAATGATGTCACCGGCCGCGAGCGAGTTTTCCTGCCCCCCAAGGCCCGCCACTTTAGCGGCAACGATCACTCCCGAAGGCTCTCTCACGTCGGGCAGCAAAGGAGCCGTGTTCTTGTTAATCTCAATCCCGAGTATACCCAGTTTGCTAACCAGGTTTTTTTCAGGATCGACCAAGTCCGCCAACCGGTCCACATTGTGCGGACGTTGAATTACCGTAATCTCCAAAGGAATTCTCTCGGAGCCTCGAAGGACCTCGATTTTGGCGCGATCGCCCGCGTTCAACATGAACATGGACAGACCGAAAATGGGGAGATTTCCAATCGGTCTGCCGTTGATACTCAGGATAATATCCTGAATCTTAAGTCCGGCCTGTTCTGCGGGACCGCCCGGCAAGACGTCGGAGACAATGACTCCGTGGTCTGTCGGGAGTCCGAGGCCGGTAGCGAGCGTAGGTGTAATGGTCTGGACGTGGATGCCGATCTCACCCCGATGCAAGTGGCCGTACTTACGGAGTTGCGGTAAGGCAACGGTCACGATACCGCTTGGAATAGCGAAGCCCAGGCCTTCGTTCCCACCCGACTCGGTCAAGATGAAAGTATTGATGCCGACGACCTCTCCATCGATGTTGATAAGCGGCCCGCCGCTATTGCCAGGATTAATCGCCGTATCGGTTTGGATGTAGACCATCGGGTTGTCGGGATCAGGTTGCCGCGCCACAGCGCTTATTATGCCCATGGTTACAGAATTCTGAAGTCCTCCGGGGCTGCCGAAGGCCAGCACCATCTGACCCTGCCGAAGATTGGTGTACTTGCCCATGGGCAGTGCCTGGAGGCCTTTCGCCTCGACCTTGAGCAGCGCCAGGTCGACGTCTCTAGATACCCCAACAATCCGGGCGTCCATGGGGCGGCCTCGGGAGGTGAGAGCGGATAGGGTTGAAGACACGCTAGTCGACAGGGATGGCAAAAGCACCTGGACGCGTTGAGCGCCTTTGATGACGTGGGCGTTAGTCAGGATATAACCCTCCGGGTCGACAATAACGCCGGACCCTATACTGCGAAGCCTCCCGATTACTAGAGCGGTTTCGCCGCTCTCACCCCCCTGGGTGGCGCCGTAGCCCGTCGCCAGCACCTGGACGACGCTCGGAGACACCCGTCTCACCAGTTCCTCAACCGAAGCGCTGAGCTGGTGCAACGCATCCGGTGATTGACTTTTCATTTCAGGCTGCGCCAGGCACTCCTCGACTAAATACCAGGAGAGGGCCAGCATGCAGCCCAGAACCGACGCCCGGATGCGCCGTCGCGACCAGCAACCGCCTATCTGATTTTGCATCTCAAACCTCCCGTATGAGCGAATCCTCCGGTTACCGGCGAGGATCCCTCTCTCTGTCATCCTGAGCGAAGCGAAGGATCTCCGCAGTTGATTCTTAGGTCACCCGATCACTTGCAACTGCAGAGATCCTTCGCTTCGCTCAGGATGACAGGTTCCGATACTTATTGCTGCCCCGTTTTCGTGCCACGACCGCCCCGTGATGCAGGAGGATGTGTTCTCGCGCGCAATCACAGCCCATAATTGGCTTATAAGTCAGATATGCAGACTCTGTCAAATCGCATACAATTAGGATGGACATACTTCCTCGAATCTCAGGCATCTAAGGATTAACAAATGGCTTCTTTCGATTATGAAATGTTGGTGATCGGCTCAGGTCCGGCAGGGCAGCGCGCGGCGATCCAATCTGCAAAACTGGGCAAGAAGACCGCCTTGGTGGAGCGAAAGGCGGTGCTGGGAGGAGTTTGCATCAATACCGGGACTATTCCCAGCAAGACCCTTCGCGAGGCGGTGCTCTATCTCTCCGGATACCGCCTGCGCCATCTCTATGGTGAGTCCTACGCGGTGAAGCAGGACATTACGATGGAGGATCTGCTGTTGCGCACGGACCATGTGATTCGTCATGAAACGGATGTCACGCGTCACCAATTACTCCGCAATCGCGTAGCGGTTTTCAACGCCATAGCCTCTTTCACGGATCCCCACACGCTCCGACTGAGTTTGGTGGATGGGTCCGGCGAGAAGGTGGTGAGCGCGGCGAACGTGGTGATTGCGACGGGCACGGAAGCCACTCGAG
>Ga0181532_10001905_pt1 | contig 19765 bp, 28 predicted proteins | sample PEATcosm2014_Bin_33_FD_119768 | JGI IMG/M metagenome (GOLD analysis project Ga0181532, IMG submission 119768) | Peatland microbial communities from MTU Mesocosm Facility, Houghton, MI, USA - PEATcosm2014_Bin11_30_metaG | ecosystem: Environmental > Terrestrial > Soil > Wetlands > Peat | place... | reverse complement strand
TAGTCCTGAATGGCGCGGTCGCACTGGCCCTTGGCGTGATAAGCGTCGCCTCTCCCTTTGAAAGCCTCCGCATAATCGGCTTTCAGTTGGATAGCTTGGTCGTAGTCCTGAATGGCGCGGTCGTACTGGCCCTTGGCATGATAAGCGTCGCCTCTCCCTTTGAAAGCCTCCGCATAATCGGCTTTCAGTTGGATAGCTTGGTCGTAGTCCTGAATAGCGCGGTCGAACTGCCCCTTGGTGAAGTAGGCGATGCCCCGGTTATTGAAGGCTAGCGGATAGTCAGTTTTCAGTTGGATTGCTTGGTCATAGTCCTGAATGGCGCGGTCGTCTTTGCCCTCAGCGTGGAAGGCGTTGCCCCGGTTGATGAAGGCCACGGCATATTCGGGGTTCAGACGGATCGCCTCGTCGTAATCCTTGACGGCGCGCTCGTCTTCGCCCTCGGCGTGGAAGGCGTTACCTCGAAGGTTGTAGCCGCCCGCATAATCGGGTCGCAGGCTGATCACTTGGCCGTAGTCCCAAATGGCGCGGTCATAGTTGCCAAGTTTTTCGTAGGCTTTGCCGCGTAGCTCGAATGCAGTAGCGAGATAACTGTTATCCTCCGCACCGCTTCCGATGACCGCTGTGCATCCTGGGATGCTGATGTCGACAGCGCCATCAAGGCAACGCGCCCAGTTCTCTTCGCGGCTTTGAGCCACTGCTGTGTCGCCGAAGCCGACAAGAACGGATGCGATCACCACGATCCGTGCAATCCTCATAGATTTCACCATTCTGCGTGCCTAAGCAAAGTGTAATCCCAATCAAGTACGCACAAATGCAGTCTATCCAGCAACAACACTACAAACCTGGCGAGCTTTATGATCCTCAAGCTACGAGGCGGACGAGACTCCGCCAGCGCCTGCCAATGCCGGGGGATGTGGGCGACGTTGTACCCGAGCGAATCAGAGTCGCGTGGCAACGGGATACCCCGAGCCGAGACGGCCTTAGTCGGCTGGAGTCGCAAGGACAACCTGGAGCTTGCAACGACGGAAGCTTATGACCGCGCATACGAGAAGCTCTATTACGAGGCGCTGCTCGGCGGGGATTTTAGAGCACAAAAAGTCGCCTCGCCATCAGGGGATTCGTGCCTAGTAGCCCTTTTTGGCTGCGTGCGCCCCCGTTGTCAATGTGCCCATGAGCCTGCAATCTGGCGCTTGAACATCGACGCGAACAGCGTACACTCAGGGCGTGGAAAAGAAACCGCCAAACCAGTTCCAAGAGGTGCACCAGAAGGTAAAGGAACGCCTAGACCTCGCTCGCGACGCTCAAGCGCGGGACTCTGAGGTTCGTAAGAAAAGAGCAGAAGCGGAAGCCGTCCGCGAGGGCTTTGACCGTTCGACCACGCCCGACCCAGAACTTTCGCCCCCCTCCTAGCCAAATGGCAAGAAAAGGTAGTGGCTGAATTTGCCGCTCCGCGCCGCCTGATCTGGCATTATACTTGCCCTCATGCTCGACAACTTGTTTCAGCCGATGCACCTGCTGGTGATTCTGGTCATTGTGTTTCTCGCTGGGATTTGGATGGTTGTGTTCCACAGAGCCGGATATTCGGCTTGGTGGGGCTTGCTCGTGTATGTCCCGCTTGTTGGCTTGTTTGCCATCGGTTTTTTGATGTTTCGCGAGTGGCCGATTCAGAGAGAGGCGAGGGAGCTACGCCAAAGGCTGGCACACTATGAGGGCTTGACGCCTGTGCTTTAATGGCAAAAGAGGAAAGCCCCGATTCGCCGTCGGGGCCAGAATACGATCTGCTCAAGCGCATATTCGCGCCTTGGAGCCGTTCGTGTCAATCCCGACTCATGGTCTCTTAGAAAACTCTCAGCGACGAATGCACTCGACAGAAATTGTAATGCGCGAAGTGCAAAGCGCAAGCCGCTTTTAGGTTCTCCAATTTCTTCGAGAAAGCGTTCGTCAGGCGCGTGAATCGCCGCATACACATCCGCATGGTTAGGTTCTGTCGCTCCACATGCGATGTGCAGATGTGGTCAAGGTCGGGCCGTCCGTCACGAATCTTGGATATGACCTCCGCGATTCGTGGTGGGGAGTAGCGGCCCGCGCCTGCATTGACGTTCCAATCGCCAAACAGCTTGATAAGCTGTGCGAAGTCGGCTTGCCCTGCGAAAACGTCCTCGACTCCGCGCTGATAGAAGTGGAAGCCGTCCGTGGTTAACTGAAACCGAGCATCTACGAGCCGCTTCTGTAAGTCGAGCAGAAACGTGTACGTGCTCTCTTTGGTTCGCTTGCCAACCATGTATGACGGCACCAGCTTCGTCTCTTCGTCCAGCGCGACGAATACCCACTGATTACCGAATTCTTCGGGATCGTCAACGCGGACGTGTTTATCTTTCTTGCCCACATACGTCCAGATTTCGTCGCACTGGACAAACCCACAGCGGACATTCTGCATACGCTCGTCCATGATCTGAGCGCAGCGGTTGCCCACGCGTACCAGCAGAGATGAGATTGTGTTGCGGTCAACATCCGTCATGCGGCTGATTGACCTGATGGAATTGCCTTCGACTAGGGCTGAAATGACGGCCAGCTTCTTTTCGTGCGTGAGTGTGTACATTTGGCTTGCCTTTCTGGTGGGGCAAGCCGATAATGCGTTTTGAGAGCTAGCAGTCTCGGCTTGCCGGGATTGTTGGTTTAGGGCCGTTTAGGTGTTCAAGCACCTAGCGGCTCTCATCGTTTGCGGCTGTCATTGGTGGAGGCGGCATTTACTCTCCTTTCAGTGATACAAACTTCTCCCGTCCAACACGCTTGATTTCAAACAACTCCGCATGGGTTTCCAGCGCGGATTCGATGGCCTGACGGGATGTCTCAATTTTTAGTTCTCGCAAGATCATGTGAAGGTCGACAACTTGGATTTCCTGAGTGTGCCGTAAAATCTCAGCCATGGATTCCCACAAGGGAAGCCCCATCACAACCGTATCTATTCCAAGTTTGCCGAGAGCTTTTACAGCAGACCAGTTACGGGTAGCACTTAACAAAGCTACAGTCTGCCGTAGTCGTTTGGTTCTACGCTTCGCGTCATCATCCAAGGCCCGGAAGCGCGCATATGCTTTGCGCAATTCGTTTTGCTCATCGAAAATCTTCTCAAGAGCACTGGAGTCCTCTTCAAACTGCGCTTTCAGGGCCGCGATAATGTCTTGGCTTCGGGGCACGTTTCCTTTATACAATGCCGACTCAAGACATGTCAAGTTGTTTCTTGAGTCGTTACGGACTGATTGTGCTCGCATGGTAATTTTCTCCTTTTCCACAGGTTGTTAGGGTTTTTGGTTTAGATCGGACGGGAAAAATTCAAATTCAGCCACTACCCAAGAAAAGGTAATGCTACGGTTTGAAATTTCCGTGCTAAAATCTCGGGCCGATGCCAGGTCGTTTTTCCTTTATCGTTGTGGTGAGGTTCGGCTGTCCCGCATGTGGGGCCCTAAGTGAACACAGAGGCGCGATAACTGCCGACGAAGATACAGCCGAAGCTATTCAGAAGGCTGTCGATGCGGCAGCTCCGCGGTGCCAGAATTGCCATGCCCCAGTGACACCTGCGACGAAGTTGTATGTTGAGGTTCAGCAGAAACAAGCCTAACATTTTCGCTCAACCCTTGCGCGCCCTCCGCCATGCAGCCCTAATGGGCTACGTGCTCGCCCGCTCTCACCCGGCTGTGTCAAACCTCTCGCGCAAGCAGCCCTTTCCTAGGCTGCAATGGGCTGGACACGTGCTAATCAGGCGTGCACAATTTGGAAGGCAATCCCGATCAGCCGGAGGCGTTCCATGCGCACGTTCCTGTTTTTCGCGGGGTCAATTGTCGGAAGTATAGCCTTTCAAGTAACAATCGCTATCTGGCCGGAAGAGCTGGTACTGTCCTAATCTCAATTTTTGTGAATCAGGACTGTGGAAATCTGGGGGTGCGCGATGAGTGACCGCAACCGCGCTAATCCCTCTCCCACTCCTCGTCAAAATAGGCGTCTCTTATCGTTCTTGCTTGGATGGAGCCGTTCCACAGATGCCCGTCAGCGCAAGGTACATCGTGGCAAGTCGATCTTGCGAGAGCTTCCACAGCCGCTGCATGTGGTTCTGCGTCGAACCCCGCGAATATACGAATTAGTCGCAGAGCTGCACAACCTTTGGTTCCGCATGGCACTTCGACGCATACGACGCTACCCGGTCTATGGGATTGATCTTGGGCCATGTTATCTAGAGAACGCTCGCGGGCAGCTTGTGGAGTGTATTCGTACACATGCCTGCATTCAGGACATAGAAAATTTCGTGGCATCCCATCCTTGGGCCACGGCTGTAGATGTCGAACATTACCGGGATGCTTGGCTGGCGGGAGCGGCATGGGGAGAAAGCAATTCCGGCATAGTAGAGCGGCAGCCGTTGGCATTTGAACCTCCGCAACCCAAACCCTAACAAAAGGAAAAACAGATGAGAACACTGGTCAAAAAAAAGTCGAAAAACCGCTTGACTAACGCTGCCAAGCGTGTAAGAATAACGCTTGATAGCGTTATGATTAAAATTCCCTACAGGGGCCGAATGATTGAATGCAGCACGGCGGCCGAGGCCATCGAACTGCTCAAGTATATCGACGCAGAAGAGAAGCGTTCTATTAGGAAGTCGCTGCCTGCGCTACTCAGTGACACAAACCCATGGACGAAAACCCTCTTCTGGCAATTCATCGACAGCCTTGGAGAGGCACAGAAGCACATTCTGACGCTGTTAGTACAGAAACATAAGGCCACGGACGAGGAGCTGCGCAAGATGCTCAAGTTGGACGGCAACCAAGCCTTGGCTGGCGTCCTTTCCGGCATTTCAAAGCAAGCAGGGATTCTGAATGTCCCGGCACGTTCTGTCTATACCGTGGAGGATGAGCGAAAAGCCGGAGAGCTTACTAAGACCTATGCAGCCGCACGTGAGTTCTGGCAGATCGCAAGCGAGATGAACTGGCCGAACGAATGAGCCAGATCGGAAAGGAGCGTAAATGCCGCCTCCACCAACGACAGCCGCAAATGATGAGAGCCGCTAGGTGCTTGAACACCCAACGGCCCTAAACCAACAATCCCGGCAAGCCGAGACTGCCAGTCCCAAAAAGCATTATCGGCTTGCCTCTCCAGAAAGGCAAGCCAAATGTACACACTCGCATCTGAAAAGAAACTCGCCGTAATCGCATCTCTGCTCGAAGGCAATTCCGTCCGTTCAACTGAGCGCATGACGGGCGTTCACCGCGACACGATCTGCCGCCTGTTGGTGCAGGTCGGGGAGCACTGCTCTGCGATCTGGGATGAACACGTTCGCAACGTTCGCGCCAAATACGTGCAGGCCGATGAGATTTGGTGCTTCGTCGGCAAGAAAGACAAGCACGTTCGGGTTGATGACCCCGAAGAATTTGGCAATCAATGGGTGTTCGTCGGGATGGATGAGCAAACCAAATTCGTCGCGTCCTTCGTGGTCGGCAAGCGTACCCGCGAAACCACGTATGCCTTCCTGCAGGACTTACAGCAGCGCCTAGCCGATACCAGGATGTGCAGGTTCCAGCTTACGACCGATGGCTTTCACTTCTACACGCGCGGAGTCGAGGATGTGTTCGCAGGGCAAGCGGACTTCGCGCAGCTAATCAAGCTGTTTGGCGACTGGAACGTGAGCGCAGGCGAAGGCCGCTACTCCCCACCACGAATCGCGGAGGTCATATCCAAGATTCGTGACGGACGGCCCGACCTTGACCACATCTGCACATCGCACGTCGAGAGGCAGAACCTCACGATGAGGATGTGTATGCGACGATTCACGCGGTTGACGAACGCTTTCTCGAAGAAGCTGGCGAACCTGAAAGCGGCTTGCGCTTTACACTTTGTGCACTACAATTTCTGTCGAGTGCATACATCGCTGCGAGTAACACCGGCAATGGCTGCCGGATTGTGTAGCGAAATTTGGCCGCTATCTGCCTTGCTCGGATAAGACCCCAGTTGTAAATGTGCGCTATGAACATCACTTCGTCTGACGATAGATTCTGGAATTCGGTGGGGCGCTGGCGTAGGCACCAGTCGCCGATTTTTGTGGAGGCTGTGACAATGGGGCCAAACTCGCCAGAAACTTTTACGGCGGTTGTAAAGGACTTTCGCAAGTCAGAGTTCATCACTTTTGAGTTGAGTTCCCGTGAGAGGCGAACGATTGATTTGCGCGGCTTCCGATCTGTGGCTGAATCTATCCCAAAACCCGGACGCGATTGGGAGGGCTGGGAGTGGATAGAAGAATTTGCTCTACGGGGCAACGACGCTGGATTCCGTTTTACAGAGTTGAGAACGTTTGACAGAGCTTGAGAAACAACCTGACTTGACACAACTACGGCTCCGGCCCTAATGTGGGCGTGAGCACGTAAGCACATTGGCCGGGACTGGCATCCCGGCTTTTATTTTTGTGATTAAATCACAATGTGTCAAGCGGAGGTCGCACCATGACATCGTTCCGAGTCGTCCTCACAATCTGTTTCACCCTCGTAATTGGCTTCTGTGCTGGCAGATTATCTACCCCGATTCCGGTGAAAGCGTCTGGATCATCCGCAGGTATCCTGCGCGTGTCTCCTGTGGAGTTTGGGCCCGCGATAGTTCCATCGTCCTACGGAACACCCACTGCACTCTCATGCTCCGAAGGTGTCTGTTACGTGCTAGTAACTAGATGATGCGTGCCATCCATCGCTGCGAATTGGCGACGGAATGCGCAGCGGCCTTGATCTCTTGCTCATGGTTCTCATCGACAGGGCAAGTATAATGCCACTCGTCAAGCCTAAGCCCATCAAATTAGGACAGTACCGAAGAGCTGCACAAGCTGGCATGGGCCGTACCTTGGGTCTGGGGATTATGGGCTGTAATCTGGGTAGTTTGGCTGGCTACTCACCCGAGCTTTTGGAAGCCGGTATTTGCTGGGAAACAGTCGGTAAGCGAAGAGCCATCAATAAGGGAGAGGGCGTGCGAACACGTCGAGCGCCTGCAACAAAGCGGAACCAATGTAGGCGCTCCCATAACCCAAAATGCAAACCCGGTATTGAACCCAATTATCAATGTTAACGTTCCTCCGGCCGCTCCAGCAGTAGCACCACCAACGCCAAGCCCATCATTACTACAACAAGACTTACCGAAACACAACCTAGTTTTCTTGGGAACGGACTTTGTGAAGATCGCATACTACGGCCCTGGATTCAGCAGCACTACAGACGGAAGGCATTCCTTTAGTGAGGTTCTGGGAACTAGCAGGGGGGACATGATCGGACTTGTGGCACGCTTCAGGAACGAGGCAGTTTTTGGGCAGGACATAAAGGCCGTAAGGAGAGCGCGAGCGCACCTGAAGTTGTTCGACAAAAACAGCCGGGAAATCGGGACGGGCTTTTCTGCTGCTGTTTGGCTAGGACATCCAGATGACACCTTTGATCTAGTTCCTAACGCACGCGGTGGATCGGTGCTTGTGTGCCACGGGACTAAAACCAAGGCCAAGGTTAGCTGGAAAACTCGCGTTGCGGTGGACCGCCTACGAGATAACGAAATTGAACTTAGCGATGGCTACCCCAGCAGAGCCGAGGTGACGATAATGGATTCTAACGACCGACCACTTATGGAGCCGATCATACTGGAAATAACAAAAACGAATGGGGAACTATCGGTTACCTCTAAGCGGCCTCAGCAGTGAGTTGCTTATATTCGACATGCTCCGCTTCCAGCATCTTGCGGGAGCGTATCGAGAATTAGATGAAGGTGCTACGGTGCTACAATCCCGGCAATGAAAACGCCCATGTGGTTGCGCTATGCGGGCGCCGTCGCGGGTAAGGCCAAAGGCTATCTCGGCGGCGGCTGCGGCCTAATGGCCTGGCACGTCTAAGCCCCTGAATTGAAAGAGTCGTCTGGGTGATGCTGCATGGTTGCTGCGTAATACTGGCTGGATCCTTGCTGCAATATTCTGCTGCATAAAATCCCGCCGAACCCACCCGAGACGACGGGAACAATTGCCATGACGCTCCTTCTAAGCCCAGGGAACCGTTACCTTACGCCGCCGTCTTCCTCGCCGCCCACCTTTTCTTCATCATCGCCGACAATTTCTTGCGCATCGCAGGACTCATCGGCTTGCGGGCAGAGGCTTTCTTCTGGACTGGCACAGCCTTTCTTGGAGCGGCTGCACCCTTCTGCTTTGCCCACCATGCCTTCTTTGCGGCGGCTATTCTGGCACGTGCTGCCGGGCTCATGCGACGACGTTTTGGGCCGCGCACTGGTTTAGCCTGACCCCTCTTAGGTGGACGGCCACGACGTGCGGGTTGGGAACCGAGGCCTACGAGAGCTGCAATTGCCTGTTGGATACGGCTTGCTTCCTGCCTGAGTTGTGCCACTACATTTTCAATGTCCATCTTGTTCCTTTCTCTATTGCGATATCAGGTCCAGCAGTTCAGGCCGTCAATCCTATCACTCCCATTCGTTGACGGCAGGCTCTGGGTCGATAACCAAGCTGCTCAGCAAAGGCGGCGATTGCGTACACGATATCCCGGGCATATATATCAAGGTGGGCGAACCGAGCGGAAAACTGCAGATTCTCGCCCTGCGACCGGCCCGCCTGTAAACCCTTCGATTTCGTAGCGTACGCACGGGCCTCGGCGGTGGGGTTTTCCGCTAGTCCGCCCGGAGCCTTGCGCGCACCGTCCCGTAGCCGATTCCAAACTCTTCGGCGATCCATTGCAGGCTATGGCCTTCCGCTCTCATTTGCAGAATCCGGTCCCGGTCCACAATCCTACGCGGGCGCCCAAGTTCCTTCCCATTGGCCCGAGCATTCCGTATGCCGGCGCTCACGCGCTCACGGATTAGGTCACGCTCTAGTTGCGCCACGGCGGACACGATGGTGAAAAGCGCCTGCCCCAACGGGCTGCTCGTGTCGATGTTTTCTTGGTAGCTGATGAATTGGATGCCGAGCGAGCGAAACTCCTCCAGCGCCAGCAAGAGGTGTTTGGTGGAGCGCGCGAAACGGTCAAAGCGCCACACCAGGATTGAGTCGAACTTCCGTTTACGGGCGCCGGCCATGAGTTCGTTCAGTTCCGGACGCGAGTCCTTCGCCCCAGACTGGCCGATGTCGATGTACTCCCGGATGATGGTGAAGCCGGCGAGCGGCGCTGTACGCTCGCAGGTCACGCATCTGCATGTCACAGCTTTGGTCCTTGGTGCTCACTCGGGCGTAGATGGCTGCTCGCATATTCGAATTCATACTACGGAAGAGCACAGAAAACTAGCTAAGAGGGTTTTAGCCATTCTGTGCGCAGTGCTCGTAATTTAGAAGTGAGGTGTGACTGTGGAATTAGACGATGAGTTAGACGAATGAACCGAGATGGTGTAACACGTAGACATCTTGCCGTTTTCTACCCGTTTTCTTCCTTTGTTCAGTAGAGTATAGCCGGAGCTAATACCATGAAGACCTATGACAACAACGGCAATCTCGGAGCCGAGATCAACACGAGTTTCGTGGACGGCAAGCTTGTCATCACGAATACCAGTTACAGCAACTATGGCGGCCAGCAACGGGTCATCAGTCAGCACATCACCGTGCAGGATCGCAACACCGGTGAAGGATACGTGAAGACCGTTCTGGGTGGAAAGCTGTTACCGTAACGCGGCGATGTGAACGCCCTCGCAGCTCGTGAATATCTTTACCATGGCTGACATGGCTCCCAGGACGGCTGCGCCGGTGATCTACACTCCCAGCATCACCTACTCGCCATTGACCGGGAGCGCATTTGTCCGGGGGGTGCTTACTCCGCTCCATTGCAGTACATCGGCTCTCGGTTCCATTCCGACTGCGGAAGCCTCAAATGCGGTAAAGAGATCCTGGCGGGAGCAGCGTTATGCCAATTCTGTGGTCAAGCAGTAACTCTTAAGGAGGCAGTTCAACTCCCGCCACCTCCAACTAACTTGTTTATTTTCAATATCTTACACGAAAATCAACGGGCTCCAGCTCGCTGATTTCCATCCCCAAACCTAAATGAGTAGTTGGCTGACGGCCATCGTCATGTGACACAGATCACAGCAGGGTGTTTGCCCTCCTCCGTAGTCTTGAGCTTCACCAAGAATTGGCCTTACGGCAACCACACAACAGACCGGTATGCCTGCTTGCCCCAGTTCGTAACATCAACGTCAGGAACGATCGCGGTGAAGCCAAATAAAGGAGAAACAAACATGTATTCCGGGAAAAGCGCCCTAAAGCTGGCGGTAGCGGTGCTAGCTTTTTGCGTCTTGCTAGCGGGAGCGGCTCCCGCCGCCGACAGCATTAGAGGTCAAGTCCTGGGCGGTGGCGGCCCTATCGCAAAGTCAACCGTGACCCTCTGGGAAGCGAGTGCCGACGTACCCAAGCAACTCGCTCAGACCAAAACCAACGATGACGGCCGGTTTGAAGTTCGCACCAAAGAGCATCTTCCGCAGGATGCGATTCACGACTGACGTGAGAAGTTGAGCAGAGTTCGTCATGATGGTCTCCTTGCTAACCCGAACCGTTGACGGTTGCTCTTTCGACCTCGGAAGCTTACACCCGAATGGAGCATTTTCAAACCGTGATCCCGACTTCCTTGCAGGCTTGCGGCGTCATCTTCCCATTCGCCGTCCCCACCTCGATCTGCCGCAATAAACTCACGATCTGCTCTGCCGTATACTTCTTTCCTCGTCCCATCTCAAGCTCCTCTCATACCAGTCTGCCTCACATCCACTGGTACAGGATTTGCCGGGCACTCCAGAAGCTGGCTTGACCGAATCAGGGCCCTGACTGGAATTGTTAGACCAGTACGCGCGCGCGCGCCTTTCGGGGTATGGGAATTTCTTGCCAGTTATCGTGGATCGACTATATCACCGGGGTCTTGAAGCTTGATGCCAGGCGCAGAAAGGCAAGAGTCGAACGTCTGTTCCAGCAGGGTCGCGTCGATGTTGCCAGCGGCACCAATGGCTACGATCCGTGTGCGCGGCGCACGCTCGCCCCACTCGTCTTGTAAGGAGATGTCCACGCGCCTGCCCACAACCTGCAATACCGCTCGTCTCTGCGGCGCATCGGTGGTGTAGACCACCCCCTTAGCCCGATAAATACTCCCTGGCAACTTACGAAGTTTTTCCCGCAGCGCTCCTAGACCGAGCGGTTGGTCTGTCTCATAGCTCCAGGTGCTGAATACCTTCGAGTGGTCGTGCGCATGGTTGTCGTCGTGACAGGTCGAATCGGTACAGCCTTGCTCACCAGAGTTCGCGTTGTTGCCTACGCGAGCGGGATCGAAACGTCCGACACCTAACAGAATCTGGTAGGGTACTTCGCAGAAATCGGTTTCGACGATACGCAGGCGGTTGAAATGCTCGTCGAGCCAAGCTCTAACCTTCCCCACTTGCTCGGGACCAGCGAGGCCCACCTTGTTCAGGATCACCATGTCGGCAAAACCGACCTGGTGGAGCTTGAGTTCCATCAGTGGAGGATACTCGGGGTGTGCGAAGACCTGGTCGGCGTCCAGCACGCAGGTCACGCTGTCGAGCCGGATGCGGTCTCGCAGATTCGGATCGCTGAAAGTCGCGAAGATTCCGGCACGAAGGCGGGAATTGCAGGCCTTTGCTCGGCCCTCCGCCGTAGGGATTCACGGGTGGTTCGCAGTTTGCCTGGGCTTGCGCCGAAGTTGGATCAACGGCGGAAAGGCCGACCGTAGCGGCCAGTGCTCCCGCGCCCTTGAGCATGTTCCGTCGAGTTAGATCAGTTTGTGGCGGGATCTTGTCATTCTCATCGGTTGCCAAGATGATTCTCCTTAAAAAGAGCTTTTGCAGAAATGATTGAGCGTTATTGGGGACGCTAAAGCCTTCCGTTGCAAGCTAATAGACAGAACGGTCTCGCTTTGGTTGAAGCTCCAATCTGGGAAGTCGATCACGATAAAGTCTAAGCTTCTGTGGCGGGAAATCATCTGCCCCTTTTGTCGTAGCCTTGTCGTAAGGCATCGCCGGCTCTGGCACAACGAAAAGCACATCGTGAAACGCCGGGTGCGATGCCACTGGTGATGCTCGAACGCCGTCCGCGGGCGACATCCCTCTGTGGCAACGGTGCTGGCCGGCCTGGGCTTCCACGGGTGAGCCAATGGACGGACACGGCCTGCACTTCTCTTCTGTGGCCCAAATTGATGTGCCCCCCGATTTTGATCCAGTCATAGTGAGAGTTCCGGTGGGTTGGACAGCGTAACGCAGCCGCCGCCGGAGTTGTGAGAAAGTGGGAAACGCGGAGCGTTTTCCAAGGCGGTTTTATCGCCGTCTTTTCCACGACTCTTGGCCGTCATCTGCGCGAACTCTTCCGGCGTCCGGTAGCCCAGCGAGCTATGCGGACGCCGTTGATTGTAATCCTGCCTCCAGATTTCGATCTCCTGCCTGGCGTCGGTCAGGCCGAGGAACCAGTTCTCATTCAGGCACTCGTCGCGAAAGCGTGCATTGAAGCTTTCCACATAGGCATTCTCGATCGGCTTGCCTGGCTCGATGAAGTGCCAGTCTGCCAAGACAAACTTGTAGCCTGGCCAAAAGGTTGGCACTCACCGGGGTAAACCTACCCCGCAACCTTCCGCGCGTTCCTGGGGCATCCTGTGCGCGAAATTCACCCCTTGGGCAACCGTTACAACTGTTACACCTAAAAAAGGGGCGCAGATTTCGGTGGAATGTCAACATTTGTCAACAGGCGAGAATTCCGATAGTTGGTCGTAAATCTGCGAATGTAGATACCGCGAATCGGCACGCAGAGCAGCAGAACCGCCCGACTTTCTAGACCAGTACACGCGCGCGCGAGGAGCGGATGTGGACGGAGCTACGGAGTTGCTCGACTCCGCAGAATTAGCCGCTCGTTGGCGAGTGCCAGAGTCTTGGATTCGTAGCCAAACGCGAGCGCTGACGCCCAGGAATCGCTCTGCGCCTCTGGTGAGCGAGAGGCAGTTGGCTTTTTTTAGGTGTCAACTTTGTGAAGTTCGGTCTATACCTCGCGCGCGCGCGCGTACTGTTCGCGAAAGACAGTACGCGCGGGCGCGCGAAGGCGACAAAAAATGCTAAGAAATGCTAAGGTTCCCATGAAGCAGACAAGGTGCGCTGGAGAATTTTACGGTGACCACCCATTGCGAGTGTCTCAGTTGAAGAGTTCACCTCATTCGTGGACTGAACCCTCAAAGTGAGACACTCGCAATTGGCACACTTTGCAGCGAAAGGAACTGCGAGTGGCAAAGAAGCGAGCAATAGGACGTTATCCCAAGGCCTTCCGGAAGATGGCAGTGGAACGGCTAAGAAGCTGCGAGAACATCGGCGCGCTCGCCGAGGAACTCGGCGTACACCGGCGCCTGCTGTACAAGTGGCGCGATCAGTTGGAGCCGGTCGAGGACGGCGAGCAAGCACCGGCGAACTCCCGTGAAGGTGAATTGCGCAAACAGATCAACCGACTGAAGCGAGTGGTGGCCGACAAGCAGCGGGAACTCTGGCGCGATGGTATCTACGACCAGATCCGGGAAGTGATGCCAATGCAAGGCAGCCTGAGTATCGCGCGGATGTGTCAGCTGGTTGGGGTCAGCCGGGCTGGTTTCTATCGTTCCCTACAGGAACAGATGCCGGAGGAAGAGGAAATGGAAGTTCGGTCAGCGATTCAGCAGATCGCTGTCGAACACCGGCGGCGCTATGGCTACCGAAGAATTACGGCCGAACTGCGACGACGCGGGATGCTGGTGAACCGCAAACGCGTGGCGCGGATCACGCAAGAAGACAACCTGCTGGCCGTGCAGCCGCGGGCCTTCGTGATCACCACGGAGTCCGATCACCAGCTGGAGGTATATCTCAATCTGGCCAAGCGGATGAAGCTGACCAGCATGAACCAGCTTTGGGTGGCCGACATCACCTACATCCGGCTGCATTGCGAGTTCGTTTACCTGGCGGTGATTCTCGACGCCTACTCACGCAAAGTCGTGGGCTGGGAGTTGGACCGAACGCTGGCCGCGCGGTTGCCGCTCACGGCATTAGAGAAAGCGATCGCGGAACGCAAGCCGCCGCCGGGCCTAGTTCATCACTCGGATCGCGGCGTGCAGTATGCGTCCGGGGATTACGTGAAGCTTCTGCGCAAGCACCAAATGATTCCGAGCATGAGCCGGCCGGCGAACCCTTACGACAATGCCAGTTGCGAGAGCTTCCTGAAAACGCTCAAGCGAGAAGAGGTCTATGCCAATGACTATCGGGATCTCGCTCACTTGCGCACCAACATCGAGACGTTCATCGAGCAGTACTACAATCGCCAACGACTACATTCGGCTCTGGGCTACCGACCACCGGAGGAGTTCGAACAGGCAGCGAACACCACAACAACTTCGCAGGGAGCGACTATGAGTTTTTTCAGGCATAAGGAGATCTTTCGATCCGATGTAGGCTTTCCGATTAACGGGGAGCCGACCGAAGCCGGCTCCCCGGACCATCGTCTCGATGAGTCTCCGGCTGGCTATTCCTCGGCGGGTTGGTCTCCACCAGAGCCTGCTTCCGCTTCACCAGCCGAGGATAATTTTGAAGGAGAAGAGGCTGTTTGAGTAGGAAAATTCATTCAATGGCAGGTGTGCCAATCGCGGATTGTCTCAATGGAGGGGGTCACCCCATTCGACTGTGCCCAATTTTGTGCCTACCCCCTGACTGTCTCACGTATTCGGAAGTGATACGGGGTTGGGCGCAACGTGCTCCAACCCCGCATAAATACTGTGTCCTGACACTTCGTGATACTTTAGCTAAGTTGTTGATTTCCCGTTCCACAAGTACTCATAATCCCTTGGTCGGGGGTTCGAATCCCTCCGGGCCCACCAACTAAATCAATCAGTTCCGCTGGTATCGCCTCTCCTTCATCGTTCGGCGTTTGCGTCCTGTTTGCGGATTTTTGCGGCACCAGTTCGCTGTCTAGGCGATCAATCCACGCAATGCCAGCGCCGGCGATGAGATGGCCGTAGGTGTCCACGGTTACTTGGATTGAGCTGTGTCCCATCTGTTCCTTGACATAGGTAAGGGATGCCCCGTCCTGACTGAGCAGCGATCCGAAGGTGTGCCGTAGGTCGTGGAAGCGGAACCGACGAAGGCCCGCGGACTCCAGGCACGGCAAGAAGTAGCGATGATAGAGATTCTCGGGCTGCAGAACGGTGCCGGTCTCGGAGGGGAAGACCAGTTCATCGGACAGGCTGCTCCTGCCGCTCAGGAAGGCCCCCAGAAGACGCTTATCCTTGTTGAAGGACAGGCGCGGCTCGGAGCAGTACCACTGAATGAACTCATCAATCGCATGCCGGTATCCCCGCTTCGATTCGGGCGAGCGAAGGCTGTTCAACACGGCACTCTTGCTGTGATCCAGATCGGGAAGCCCCAGCTTTGTCTTCGGACCGTTTTAGATTCCCAGATTTGCGTGTAGCTTTTCTTCTTATTCCAGCCGCCTGGCCAAAAGCCTATGCCTGCACGCAGAGGCGTCGGGCGTGATACGACCAGAATAGACGACCAAGCTCGGGAATTGGGTAATGTGTCGGCGCGTCTACAGAATTTCACCGCTGGCTGACAACCGGCAAGCGCGTATAATCGTTCGGTTTTCGACTTCAAATACGAAACTCGAATTTAGGGCAACCTCGATGAGCAAGAAAAACCCGAAGGTGGATTCGGTTCTCCGGCAAGAGACAAAGTGGCAGGATGAATTTCAAAATCTGAGGACAATCATTCTCGAATTTTCTTTGGCCGAAGAACTTAAGTGGGGCCAGGCTTGCTACACACTCGAAGGAAAAAACGTCGTTCTCATCCACGGATTCAAGGAATACTGCGCGCTGATGTTCTTCAAGGGATCTCTGCTCAAGGACCCCAAGCGCGCTCTCGCCACACCGGGGGCGCATCAGTCGGCGCGCCAGATCCGCTTCACCAGTGTGCAGGAAATCACCAAGCTGAAATCCCTCTTGAAGGCCTACATTAAGGAGGCCATTGAAGTCGAAAAAGCCGGACTGAAGGTGAAGATGACGAAGACGGCCGATTTCAAAATTCCGGATGAGTTCCAGCAAAAACTCGATGTCATGCCAGCCCTGAAGAAGGCCTTCAACGAATTGACACCGGGCCGGCAACGCGGATACATCTTTTACTTCTCTCAACCCAAGCTATCCAAAACGCGCGAAGCACGGGTCGAGATGAATATCCCGCTCATCCTCGCTGGAAAGGGACTCAACGACTAGACGCGCTTGTACGGATCTGTGCGGGTTGTGCCTTGAAGCTTATGGAATTCAGTCTCCTGAAATGGAGGTCGCGGCAAAGCCTAGCTCGCAGCCGCGTACCAAGTCTTGCGTGGTGTCCGGTAACGGCCATTGCGAAGCGTAGACAGGGAGGTTGTAGGCCGAAACAACAGTAAACGGCAACATAGCCCCGAAATCGATCGTGATCGAAGTAGCCGACCCTATCCCGCTAACGGGGAAGGCAGAAACTCAGGATGCGATATGGCGAGCGTACTGAGTTGCTTCCGGGGTTCGTACCGTCAGCATGCAACCGAAGGATTCCATGGGAACAAGGGAGAGCCGTCAGGCTCAAGCCTGGCTTGTAGGGTCCGACAAGCTGAACAAGCGAGGAAGATCTGAAGGCCTGACGGAAGTCAGACTGCCTGATAGTACTTCGAGGTCGGGAGAGCCGGCTATTTTGCGCTCGAACTTAACCGCCGTCAGATACAATCGCGCCCAATGTTAAAGAGGTGATTATAAACAACTTACAGCGATTCGTGCGCAGCTTTTTCCCCAATTAGCCTAACAAACTCATCACTCTTTTCAGCCCCGACGCGCGTGGCACGGGAATCGTCCGGAATGCGCCCGCCCACGGCGTCGGCGCCTTTTCCATGCCTCATGAGGGACGAGGGACGCCTGATGCATCATGGATTGTCGTAACGACAAGCGAGGGGTATCATTCGCGGTGTCGGACCCCTGTTCTAGTCTTGCCGTTATCACTTGCACCTGCGGGACCGGTCGCTGACAAACTCGCAGTCTGCTGGAGTGAATCCTTGTGCAAACGGAATGATTGAAGGACTGTCGCCATGAATCGTCTTCTGGCTTGTGTGCTGCTAGCGTTCGCTTCCTTAGCGGTAATCGCCCAAGACTCTCGTCCGCCAATTACAAATGCAGACGTGATCTCGATGACTAAGTCCGGTCTGGGAGAGCAGGCGATTATTCTTGCGATACAGCAAGGCCCTACAGCGTTTGACACCTCTCCCCAGGCGCTTATCGAATTGAAGAAAGCAGGCGTCGAAGATGGAGTGCTCAACTTGATGCTTTCAGCTTCAAAGGGCCAGCAGGCTGCTGCGCAAGCGGCACAACCCGCCCAAGCCGCGAAGCAAGGACAAAAGAAACAAATCAAGGACCCCGGCGAATACAACGCGTATGTGAATGCCTACCAGCTGACGGACCCGGCGCTGAAGGCGCAGGCGCTGGAAGCCTTCCTGCAGACGTATCCCTACACGGTAATGAAGGAAGATGCGCTGGAACTGCTGATGGTGGCTTATCAGCAGGCCAATGATGCGCAGAAGGTGTTGGACGCCGCCACTCGCGTGCTGCAAATGAATCCCGACAATATTCGTGCCCTGGCATTGCTGGCTTGTAACTATCGCGCGCTGGCCTCGCAAGGCGGACCGCAGATGCAGGCGAATCTCGCGAAAGCCCAACAATATGGCCAACAGGGATCGCAGGCTCTGCAAAACATGAAGAAGCCTGACGGCATGAGCGACGCGGACTTCACCAAGCTGCACAATGAGACCGGAGCCATCTTCGACGGTGCAGTTGGCTTCGCGGCCTTGCAAGCCAAGGACTTTACGACGGCTCAGAAGGACATGCAGGAAGCTGTCTCGTGGGAATCGCAGCCTAACATCGCTGACATCTATCCGCTGGCGATCGCCGATCTGGAAGCCAAGCCGATCAACCCGGCTGGCTTCTGGTTCATCGTCAAGGCTGCGATGCTGACGCAAGGTCAGGGCCAGCAGCAGATCCTCGATTATGGCCGCAAGAAATATATCTTCTATCACGGCTCGGAGCAGGGTTGGAACGAGCTGGTGAACGCTGCCAAGGCTTCGCAGAGCGTGATGCCACAGGCAGGCTTCACTGAGTAGCGAAGCTTGAAGTTGGTGTGCCCTGCATGGGGCTCAACCATCTCTGTTGGGCCGCAACACTTGAAAGCCCGTGACAAAACGAGGGATCGTCGCCATGAATCGTCTTCTGGCTTATGCGCCGCTAGCGTTTACTCCCTTCGCGGCAATTACCCAAAACTCGCTTCAAATTCGAGTCTTGCAAGAGAAATCAGTCCCCTACGTCACACGGAGCGGAGGAACAAATACGAACTGTAGTGATCGGGGGCTACTGGGCATCTTCCTTGCCCCCTTTTTGTTTGCGGATAGTTTGCGGATTCTGCTTCGGTTTGCCGCGTTTTGCAGAGCTAAGTTGTTGAAGTTGTGTAGAATCAGAGTCGGATGGGCGACTCATAATCCCTTGGTCGGGGGTTCGAATCCCTCCGGGTCCACCAATTCAATCAAGAAGTTCCGGCGGCGCCATCTCCGTCGTATGCTCAAAAAGTACTTAATACCGCCTTCTGCCAAATTTGCTGTGCTCCCGCCTAAGTAGTAACCGCATGTGTGCAATTTTGACCACACAATGCCTGCCAGCCGGGCTATAATTTTTTATCCATCACGCCACTGCGCTAGACATCATCGGCCGTCGCGGATGAGAGGCAGAGCCTCCAGGAAGGGCGGCATTCATTGTTCAGCGAGTATCTCCGCAAAATACCGGCTTTCGTCCTGCTCACGATGTTTCTCATGCAATATGCTTCAGCTCAGGAGATGAGTGCAATTCCTGCCACATTGACTATTCCAGACGGGACCCCTATCAAGCTTCGACTTGGGGAAAACGTTTCCTCGGCTCACGCTCGCCCAGGAGATCGCCTGGATTTTGTCGTGGTGAGAGATGTGAGCGTTAACGGTTTCACCGTGATTTCGGCAGGAACCGTGGCCCACGGTTCGGTCACTGGAGTCAAGGGTAAGCGGTTCCTGGGAATCGGAGGCGACGTAGCCCTGAAAGTCGATTCCGTGGAACTGGCGAATGGCGATCAGGTCGGATTGCGGGCACACATGAACGTGAAAGGCCGCTCTCGCACCAAGCTGATGGCTGCGGCGATGCTCGCTACTGGCCTGATCTTCCTGCCGGCCACGCCGGTTTTGCTGCTGACGCGTGGCCACGACAGCACTGTCGTGAAGAGCACGGAAATCACCGCACAAGTCGACGGCGCTGACTCGATCCTGTCGGCGGGGTTGCAGCGTTCACAAGAAAGTTCCTCTGAGCTCGGTCTGATGATGGATTATTTGCCGCCGCGGGTCTTCAGTGGTGAGGGCCGCGAGGGCGACATGCTGAACCTGGTTTTTGTTGGCCAACAGGACGACTTGCAGAAAGCCTTTCAGCGCGCCGGTTGGGTGAGGACTGACAAATGGACACCGCTATTCGTCTGGCACCTGTTTCGGTTTCGGACCAGCGACGCGAAGTTGCCGATGGCCAGGTTTTACCTGTTCGGAAGAGTGCAGGATTACTCGTATGCTTTGCCCGATCCGGTCGCCATCGTCTCGCGGCGTCACCATCTTCGAATCTGGAAAACCGATTACAAGATTGATGGAACTCCCATCTGGGCGGGTGCTGCCACGCACGACGTTGAAATTGAAATCGCGAAGCGAGGGCGTTTA
>Ga0181532_10001901_pt1 | contig 19770 bp, 16 predicted proteins | sample PEATcosm2014_Bin_33_FD_119768 | JGI IMG/M metagenome (GOLD analysis project Ga0181532, IMG submission 119768) | Peatland microbial communities from MTU Mesocosm Facility, Houghton, MI, USA - PEATcosm2014_Bin11_30_metaG | ecosystem: Environmental > Terrestrial > Soil > Wetlands > Peat | place... | reverse complement strand
GCACCAGCCGGGGCCACACTCAGGATCTACTGAAGCTCGCGATCAACCCGGAGTCCGGGCAAGCTAAGGGTCCTTCGCTGGCGTTATGGACCGGTTTGCAGGCTGGCGATTACTTTACTCTGTCCGCGGACGGGACGCGCCTCGCATACTCAAGGTCCCAGACTTATTCGAATCTACGGTCGGCCAAGCTTCAGAGTCCGAACACGGGCACGGGCAAAGGCCCACAGCCTACGGCTCTGACCAGGGGCACTTCAACGTTCGAAGCGCCCAGTATTTCACCCGACGGCAGATGGATCGCTTACGTCTCCGACGCGCACATTTACAAGATGCCGATCGAAGGCGGCACACCGATACAGTTGACGTTCTCGAACGCCACCGAATTCAGCCCAGCGTGGTCTCCGGATGGCAAGCGAATCGCGTTTAGTTCCAATGAGGGCGGATCTCACAAGGTCTGGGTCGTCGATGCGGATGGGGCAAATCGGCGGCAGTTTGCTATGACTAAGACAAGTGAGGACTCTGACGCCCAGATCGCATGGTCGCCCGGCCGCCACATCCTCTATCAGAGGCCCGGGAACCGGAATTTCAATATCCTTGACCCGGAGACAGGGGCGGAAAGGCCTCTGGTTCGGAATGAATCTGTTGGCTGGCTATTCTCTCCGGCCTATTCGCCCGATGGCAAGAAGGTCGCGGTGGATTGGGCACGTGAGACACATGCGGGGGTCTGGGTTATTTCGCTGATCGACGGCTCGCAGACGTTTCTCGCCCCCCGCGCGTGCAATCCCGCCGGATGGACGCCGGACGGAGGTTCGATATATGCCTATTGCGGTAACTTCGTACGGTTGATCCACGTGGGTAACGCGGCCGTCGACGCCCCTCCCATTGTTCTTACGGTCCCGGAAGAAATCGCCGGCGCCAGCGTGAGCCCGGACGGAAAAAGCTTTGTTTACTCCGCAGCGGAAAGCAAGTCGGATGTGTGGATCGTGGATAACTTCGATCCGGCTTATCGAAAGTAGCTCATATGACTCCCGAGCGATGGCAACGCGTCAAGTCTCTGTTCGAGCGGGCGCTCGATCGGCCCGCGGACGCGCGCGAGGGATTCCTCGACGGGGCGGGGGAAAGCCCCAGCGTAGTGGCGGAGGTGCGCCGGCTGCTGGCGGGCGATGCGGAGGCGGGGAGTTTCTTGCAGGATGCGGCGGCCACTGAGTTTTCGGCGGTTCCGCTGTCGCCCGGCGAACTGGTGGGCGGACATTTCCGCATCGTGAGCCTGCTGGGACGCGGCGGCATGGGCGTAGTCTACCGCGCGGACGATCTGGTATTGTCGCGTCCGGTGGCGCTGAAGTTTCTCCCCGGCGGCGATGCCGGAAGTCCGCAGGCGACGGAACGCATGAAGCGGGAAGCGCGCGTGGCCGCGGGTCTGAATCACCCAAACATCTGCGTCGTCCACGAAATCGGCGAACATCAGGGGCAGCCCTTCATCGCCATGGAACTGCTGGGAGGCGAGACGCTGAAGCAGCGCATCGGCGACAAGCCGCTGAAGACCGCCGAACTGCTGGAGTGGGCCGTCGAGATCGCCGACGCGCTGGAGGCGGCGCACCACGCCGGCATCGTGCATCGCGACATCAAACCGGCCAACATCTTCATCACCACGCGCGGGCATCCGAAGATCCTCGACTTCGGCTTGGCCAAGCCCGCGCCTACAGCCAAGCCGGCGGATCGCACCAGTCTGCCGACTGAATCGTATCTGACGACGCCCGGTGTCGCGGTGGGGACTGTGCCCTACATGTCGCCGGAGCAGGCGCGCGGCGAAGAGTTGGATGCGCGCACGGACCTGTTCAGCTTTGGCGCGGTGCTGTATGAAATGGCGACGGGGAAGGCTGCATTCACTGGCGCGACAACGGGGATTATTCACGAAGCGATTCTGGGCCGGGCGCCGTCGCCGCCGAGCACAACGAATGCGCGGATTCCGCAGGACGTGGACCGGATCATCGGCAAGGCGCTGGAGAAGGATCGCGACCTGCGCTATCAGCATGCGGCGGACATGCGCGCGGATTTGAAGCGGCTGAAGCGGGACACGGAGTCGGGGCGGTCGGCGGCTGTCTCCGCGCCCGCGCCACGATCGAGGCTTCGCCCATGGCTGGTCGGCGGCACCGCCGTGATCCTCTTGGCGGCCGCCGTCTTCTATCTGGCATCCAAGCCCACCGGACTGTTCCGAACTGCGTCTCCACCTACCCAGCCTACGCACCGGCAAATCACATTCGTGGGAGACGCCATCTGGCCGGCCCTCTCTCCCGATGGCAAGTTCGTCGCCTTTGTGACCGGCAGACAACACCAAGGGCAACGGCTGATGTTACAGGATCTGAATGGCGGACAGGCCATTGAACTCTCCAAGGCTTCTGCATTCTGGAACCCGCGATGGTCGCCGGACGGCACGGAACTCACCGCCGAGCGAATGGATCCGCCGCAGCAAGGCACATTCCTGATCCCCCGTCTCGGCGGGGCGTCCCGATTTCTCGCCGGAGGATTTTCATGCTGGTCGCCCGACGGCAGTCAGATCGCCGCGGCCTGGCAAATGGAAGTAGGTTTCAGGATAGTGGATAAGGTGACCGCAAGCGCCAAAACCATCCGCCTGACTGGCTTTCAAGAGACCTTTGACCTGGATTGGTCGTCCGTATCCAACCTTCTGGCGCTTCTGACATCGGGAAACGGAAAAAACACCATTTGGACGGTTCGCACGGACGGAAGCCAGCAGCGAAAGGTGGTCGAAGGGGACGACCTTGGTTCACCACGATGGTCGCCGGCCGGAGACGGGATTTACTTCCTCGACGGCCACGGCCAGACCAGCGAACTCAGGAAGGCCGCGATTGATCCAAAATCCGGAGAGCCAAAGGGGACGGCGTCCGCGCTGCTGCCCGGTTTGGACACCGCCGGAGGTTACTTTACAGTTTCCGCAGACGGCACGCGCCTCGCCTACGGTAAGGGCCACTCCTATTCAAATCTGTGGCTGGCTCCGCTCCGGACACCCGGCGGCGGCGCCTCACCCACAGAGTTGCAGAAGCGGCCCCTAACCACGGGCACCTCGACGCTTCATACTCCCAGCATTTCACCCGACGGCAAATGGATCGCCTACGCCAGCGCGGGCGGTCACATATTCAAGATGCCGATCGAAGGCGGCGCGCCCATACAGGTGACATCCTCTAACGCCAGCGAGTTCACCCCCGCCTGGTCTCCGGACGGCAAGCGAATCGCATTCGGTTCCAGCGAGGGCGGCGCTCACACGGTCTGGGTTGTCGACGCGGACGGCGCCAACCGGCGGCAGTTTGCGAAGGCCCAGTTGAACGATTGGACCTTCAACAATGTCGTGTGGTCGCCGGGACGTAATATCCTCTACCACGGCCCGCGGTGGAGCGTTAACATCCTCGATCCGGATACTGGAAAGGAAAAGCCACTGATACGGAATGAATCGCTCGACGTGCTCGCCATGGCGTATTCACCCGACGGGACTAAGGTGGCAGCGGGTTGGAGCCGGCGGCCGCAACTCGGCATCTCGGTAATTTCGCTGGTCGACAATTCGGAGACATTTCTTTGCGACTGCAAGTGTTCCCCACTCGGATGGTCGCCGGACGGAAGCTCCATATACGCGGCCTGCCTGGATAAAAAAGTCGTGTCGATACCCGCGGGCTCCGCAGGGCGTGGCGCCCCGCACACCCTTTTCACAGCCCCGGAGAATATGGGCCCCTCCAGCGTGAGCGCGGATGGGAAGAAGATTGTGTTCCTGGTGGCGGAAACGAAGTCGGACGTGTGGATCGTGGATAACTTCGATCCGGCCTACATAAGGAAGTGAACGGATGACTCCCGAGCGATGGCAGCGCGTCAAGTCCCTGTTCGAGCGGGCGCTCGACCAGCCGGCAGCCGCGCGCGACGAGTTCGTGGAAGCGGCGGGGGAGACGCCCAGCGTAGTGGCGGAAGTCCGTCGGCTGCTGGCTGGCGACGCGGAGGCGGGGAGCTTCTTGAAGGACGCGGCGGACGCCGACTTTTCCGCGGCAGCTCTATCTCCCGGCGAGTTGGTGGGCGGACACTTCCGCATCGTGAGCCTGCTGGGACGCGGCGGCATGGGCGTCGTCTACCGCGCCGACGATCTAGTCCTGTCGCGCCCAGTGGCGCTGAAGTTTCTCCCCGGCGGCCGGTCCGAAACTCCGCAGGCGATGGAACGCATGAAGCGCGAAGCGCGCGTGGCAGCGGGTCTGAATCATCCAAACATCTGCGTGGTCCACGAAATCGGCGAGCACCAGGGACAGCCCTTCATCGCCATGGAACTGCTGGAAGGCGAGACGCTGAAGCAGCGCATCGGCGACAAGCCGCTGAAGACGGACGACCTGCTGGAGTGGGCTGTCGAAATCGCCGACGCGCTGGAAGCGGCGCACCACGCAGGCATCGTGCATCGCGATATCAAGCCGGCGAACATCTTCATCACCACACGCGGGCATCCCGAGATTCTCGACTTTGGCCTGGCCAAGACCGCGCCGTCAGCGAGGGCAACGGACCGCACCAGTCTGCCGACCGAGGAGTACCTGACTACGCCCGGCGTGGCCGTAGGAACCGTGCCCTACATGTCGCCGGAGCAGGCGCGCGGGGAAGAACTGGACGCGCGCACGGACCTGTTCAGCTTCGGCGCGGTGCTGTACGAGATGGCGACAGGGAAGGCGGCGTTCACCGGTGCGACGACTGGGATTATTCACGAGGCGATCCTGGGCCGTGCGCCGTCGCCGCCCAGCACGGTGAATGCGCGGATTCCGCGAGAGATGGACGGCATCGTCGGCAAGGCGCTAGAGAAGGATCGCGACCTGCGGTATCAGCACGCGGCGGACATCCGCACGGATCTGAAGCGACTGAAGCGGGACACGGAGTCGGGGCCCTCGGTGGCCATCTCCGCACCCATGCCGCCCAAGCGGTCGCGCCTTCGCCCGCGGCTCGTCGTCGCCGCCGCGTTGATCCTCGTTGTGGCTGGCGTTGCCTATCTCGCGTCAAAGCCCACCAGTTTGTTTCGATCCCCGTCGCCTCCCGTTCCGCCTACGCACCGGCAGATCACGTTCGTCGGGGATGCGAATTACCCGGCGCTCTCGCCCGATGGGAAGTTCGTCGCCTATGTGACCGGCAAATATGGGGACGGGCAGCGGCTGATATTACAGGACTTAAAAGGCGGGCAGGCCATTGAAATCTCAAAGGCCCCTAAAATACTGTATCCCAGATGGTCCCCGGACGACTCGGAACTTGCCGTGTTCCGGGATGACCCGCCGCAGCGTGGCGTATTCCTGATCCCTCGGCTCGGAGGTTCTTCTCGCTTTATCGCTGGTGGCGGCCATACAACCTGGTCGCCCGACGGCAGTAAAATCGCGACGGCGTGGCAGAACGAAGTCGGCGTCACGATAATGGATAAGGCGACCGGAAGCGCCAAGAGCGTACAATTGAGCGGGTTTCGAGCTTTCGATGGTCTGGACTGGTCGCCGGCTTCGAATCGCCTGGCCATTCTAACCATTTTGGAAAATGGAAGGAAAGCCATCTGGACTGTTCGTCCGGATGGGGGCCAGCAGCGCAAGGTGGTCGAAGAGGGCCAGCTTGCTTCACCTCGCTGGTCTCCGGGCGGGGACGGGATTTACTACCTTCACCCCAGCCACGGAGACACCCAGGAACTCCTCGTGGTCGCTATAAACCCCAAATCAGGGCAATCCAAAGATCCGGCGTCGGTGTTGTTGAGCGGTTTGCAGGTCGGCGGTTATTTCACAGTGTCTGCTGACGGGACGCGCCTGGCATACGCAAGGTCCCAGGATTATTCAAACTTATGGCTGGCTCAGCCCCGGAGTCCCGACAACGGCAGCGAGCCCGGCAAAGAAATGCAAACAGCGCCTCTAACCGGGGGAACCTCCAGTTTCGGTTGGCCCAGCATTTCACCCGACGGCAGATGGATCGCATTCGTCACCCAGGGGCATGTTTACAAGATGCCGATCGAAGGCGGCGCGTCCACACAGTTGACATTCTCGGATTACTCTGAGTTCAGCCCCGCCTGGTCCCCCGACGGCAAGCGATTGGCATTCGGCTCCGACGAGGGCGGATTCCGCAGGGTCTGGACCGTCGGTGTCGATGGCGCCGACCGGCGGCAATTCGCTAAGACTCAGTTGAGCGGCGATATCACCTGGTCGCCCGGCCGAAGCATCCTTTACCAGAAGGGTGGGAATCGGAATATCAACATCCTCGACCCGGAAACAGGCGAGGAACAACGTCTGGTTCAGAAGGAGTCCGACCGCTGATTCTTCGACCCGAAGTATTCCCCCGATGGCAAGAAGGTCGCCGTGCTTTGGAACCGGCTGCCACAGCGCGGGCTGTGGACGATTTCGTTAGTCGACAGGTCAGAGACACTCCTCCATGCCGGCGAATGTAGGCCCGCCGGATGGTCACCGGACGGGCGCTCGGTATACGCCTATTGCGGCAGCGACATGCTGTCGGTTCCCGCAGGGGGCGGCGTCCCGCACACCGTTTTTACGGCCCCGGATCACATCGCCTCCGCCGACGTCAGCCCGGACGGGAAGAAGTTTGTTTACTCCGCATCGGAAACGAAATCGGACGTATGGATCGTCGATGACTTCGATCCGGCTTATCGAAAGCAGTAACATGACACCCGAACAATGGCAGCGCGTCAAGTCACTGTTCGAGCGGGCGCTCGATCAGCCGCCAGCCGCGCGCGAAGCCTTGCTCGACGCGGCAGGCGAAAGTCCCAGCGTAATCGCTGAAGTCCGCAAGCTGCTATCGGGGGATGCGCAGGCCGGCAGTTTCCTGCAACACGCGGCGACCACCGACTTTTCCCCGGCCCCATTGTCCCCCGGCGAGCTAGTGGGCGGACACTTCCGCATCGTGAGCCTGCTAGGACGCGGCGGCATGGGCGTCGTCTATCGTGCCGACGACCTGGTCTTGTCGCGCCCGGTGGCGCTGAAATTCCTCCCCGGCGGCCAGTCCGAAACGCCGCAAGCCATGGAACGTATGAAGCGGGAAGCGCGCGTGGCCGCGGGTCTGAATCACCCCCACATCTGCGTGGTCCATGAAATAGGCGAGCGCCAGGGTCAGCCCTTCATCGCCATGGAACTGCTGGAAGGGCAGACGCTGAAGCAGCGCATCGGGGACAAGCCGCTGAAGACGGACGAGCTGCTGGAATGGGCCGTCGAGATCGCCGACGCGCTGGAAGCAGCCCACCACGCCGGCATCGTGCATCGCGACATCAAGCCCGCGAACATCTTCATCACCACGCGCGGGCATCCCAAGATCCTCGACTTCGGCTTGGCCAAGCCCGCGCCATCAGCCAAGCCGGCGGATCGCACCGGTCTGCCGACCGAGGAATATCTCACGACCCCTGGCGTGGCCGTTGGAACCGTGCCATACATGTCGCCGGAACAGGCGCGGGGGGAAGAACTGGATGCGCGCACGGATCTGTTCAGCTTCGGCGCGGTGCTGTACGAGATGGCGACGGGGAAGGCGGCGTTCATCGGCGCGACCACGGCCATGATTCACGAGGCGATTCTGAGTCGCGCGCCGTCACCGCCGAGCGCTGTGAATCCCCGGATTCCGCGAGAAGTGGACGGCATCATCGGCAAGGCGCTGGAAAAGGATCGAGACCTGCGGTATCAGCATGCGGCGGACATGCGGGCAGATCTGAAGCGGCTGAAGCGGGACACGGAGTCGGGGCGGTCAGCGGCCGTCGCCGCACCCACGCCACGAATCCATCGGCTGATCTTTTACGCGCGGGAATCCAGCGGACATACTCCAGAACGTTCGTTGGCAGGAGTATCTTTACACGCCCCGGCCCTCTTTGAAGGACCTGCCCTTTGCGCGCCTGGTGCGGGACGCATCGCAATCCTTCATTGCAGCTTTCAGGCGCAGACGGACGAGCGTTGGCGATTTTCCGCGGCTGGTGCGGGAACTAGTCCCCTGCTTCCAGCAAACGGCCGATGCGCTTCCAAGGGGCGGTGACGAACTGAAACGGACGATTGCGGTCATGGAGGGCGGAATACAAGATCTAGCTGCGCTTCAGAAGGCCCATCGTGCCTATCTCCTAAAACTACAGGCGTTGCTCGGATAAGGGTCAAAAGCACCGGTTGCCCGCCTGGATTGGGCGGCCCACCGACAGGCGTTAGAGCGTGGTGAACGAATGCTTGGGTGTCGGAAGTCAACCAGCTTTTCATAGCGAGTTTGAGGACGGCGACCCTCTGCCGCATTTGCAGAGGGTCGGCATACTCGAACCCCCCGTTTTGCAGGCCTTCCAGTGGGCGCCCGCTGGAAATTGTAGCGAAAACTGTAGACGAGTGCCCTTAAGGTTCAACAAGCTTCAACACACTGGTTTTTTTGAAAACACAGGGAAAATGGCGTGGGGTATTTACCGGGAGATCCACATGTTAGAAGGCGGATTGTACTATGCTTCGGAAATGCCTTGTTTTCAGGCATTTATATTTGAATGACTTACGCGGAGTGTGTTGATGCTTGTTGATCTCTGTTGAAGCCGAAGGCTTTGAACAGCTACAAAATCATCTACAGTACAGCTTTCGCCGTATGCGGGCAAAATCGGCATCGAGGCGCAATCAAGCAGGATTAAAACGCCAACCTCTGCCAATAGGGCAGCGATTCGCCTCTGCACCGTTCTTTGGCTGGCTGCGCTCGGCGTGGTGAGAAATTCCTTTACTACTTGGTGGGCGATCCGCCGGGGTTGAGCTTACTGCATCCGGTTTCCAGGGCGGCCGCGCCGGAGCCAATTCACTGAGCTTTCGTGACCTGGAAGCTCTGGCTGATAGGCGTGGCTGCGGCATAGTCAACATTGCCCGGCTGCGTCGCACGGATCGTGCACTTGCCAATGGCCACCAGTGTCACGGTGTCTCCAGACACCGTGCAAAACCGATGACAAATGACCAGTCCTGCGGCTCTGGCCTTGGGAGAGAAGACCAGCTAGTCCGCTCGGGCGGCGGAAGGCCACACTCGGAAAATGAGTGTGGCCTTGCCACTCCGGCCCGATTAGCCAGTCAGAGTGGGACCGGGACTGAACCAGGCCGCGCTGGTTAATGCATAAATGAAAAGACTGCGCCGGCGGAATTCACGCCCCAGACGCCGGCTCCGTACCCGCTCGCGATCTGGGTAAGGACGCCCGGCACGGCGACGGCGCCTTCGACGTTAGGGTCGAGGCGGAGGATGCGTTTTGGCGGAGGTCGCCGCCGCCCACGGCAACCTGCGTGAACGTTCCCGCCACTTGGATAAATTTCCCCTGGGTGGCGTTGTAACGAAAGACCTGTTGAGAAGCGTTCACACCCCAGACCTCTTGCCGGCCGGCAGCGACCTGGGTGAGAGTGCCTATGACTGAGACGAACTGCTGCGCCGATGCGGGGACGACGACGGCGGCCAGCAAGAGACAGAAGCGGCTAAAAGCACTATCCGACGATTCATGTTTTCTTTCTCCTTTTAGGAAAGCGGACCCAAAGCCGACTTAAAAGCGTCGTGCCGGATCCGCGTCCGTTTGCAATTATCAAGGTTTGTACGCGGCCCTGTAAATGTGCGGCGGCTAATCTTTGGATACTCTACGAGTAGACGCACAGCCATCTGAAAACAAGTCACTTGCCGTCGTTAAGGGTCACTTCCAGAATGCACTGCCGGGTCACTCTTGCCGAGCGCCGAAGCGTTTCGCGCGCACGTGGCCCACGTTGCGCCCGGACGCGGCCTTCCTTCCCGCCCCACCACCCTGGATTGGCGACGCAATGCGCGCGCCCCCAACCCCGCCTGTCGGTCAGCCGCAATCTGGCGGCAGGTGCGAGATGGGCGGCGCGTCCCGGCGCTGACAAATAGTTCGGACGTGCGTTTGTGCAGAACTGCGAAGCCGTCCCGGCAGGCTTTCTGCGCCAACGCACAGCATTGCGGTGTTGGCCAAGGCATCGGTAGAGCCCCCAGTCCAGGCAGCAGTAGGCCGCCCCGCGTGGGTGCCGCACCCTGCGCGCGCACTTGGCCGAACAATTTCCTGCTGCCCGCGTTGACCGTCGCACAGTTGTATCGGAGCCGCTGGAATATTGAGGTCTTCTTCAAATGGATCAAGCAACATCTCCGTATCAAGAGCTCTCTGGGCAATTCAGAGAATGCCATCAAGACGCAGATTTGGACAGCAGTGAGCGTCTACCTGCTGGTGGCAATCGCCAGAAAAATGCTAGGCGTGGAGGCGAGTCTCTAACACTTTTTTGCAGGTCGTGGGGCTGACCACATTCGAGAAAATGCCCATTTTGCGGGTGTTTGAGCGCAGTTACTCGCAGATCGAGCCAGCCCCCGATTCCAAACAGACTGAATCTATTCCACTTCTAACGGGACAGCTGTGGGGCAGACCATCGTTTGATGTGGTCTGCCAGCCTTGGTACGGAGGGCAGACGACACAAAACGATTCGTCTGCCCCACCGGGCTGCACAGCGCCTACTAATGGATAAATGAAAAGACCGCATCGGCAGAATTGACTCCCCAGACACCGGCTCCGTACCCGACTGCGATCTGTGTTAGGACGCCCGGCACGACGATGGTGCTTTCGACGTTAGGATCGAGGCGGAGGATGCCCGTGTATGGAGGCACGGCCGTGGTAACGATTCCCCAGACCCCATTTCCCCCAGCCACGAGTTGATGGAATTGAGCCCCGACAGTCAGGACAAAACCGGCGGAGCCTTGGTACCGGTAGGCATTGCCGGCTTTATCAAGTCCCCACACATCATTCACTCCCACCGTGATCTGTTGCAGAGAGCCCCCAACTTGCACCCAATTTTGCGTTAGGAAGTTGTACTGGAAGACTTGGCCAGCGGCATTGATGCCCCAAACATCGCCTCCGCCAGTGCTAATTTGCGAGAGAAAACCCGGGGAATTGTCCCACACCAAGGTGCAATAGTTATATCTGAAGATCTCCTGATCGACGTTGATTCCCCAAACTTCATAGGGATGGCAACTGTCCGTGTCGCCATCGCCGACCGTGATTTGGGTAAGCTCGCCCTGCACTTGAACGAGCTTCCCGGTGCTAAAGTTGAACTCAAAAATTTCGCTCCCGGCGTTAAGACCCCAGATCGCGTCATCCTGCATCAGGTTGCCGCCGCCGACGGCAACCTGTGTGAGCTTTCCTGCCACCTGGACGAATTTCGACTTGGTGGCATTGAAACGAAAGACCTGTTGAGAAGCGTTAACACCCCAGACCTCCGCTCGGCCGGCAGCGACCGTTGTGAGCGTGCCTGTGACTTGATCGAATTGCTGTGCCGATGCGGGGACGACAATGGCGGCCCAGCCAAAGACAGAAGCAGTCAAAAACAATATCCGACGATTCATATTTCCTTTTCTCCTTTAGGAAGGCGGGCCCAAAGGCGACCTAAAGTGTCTCCCAAGGTCCGCCGCGTCCGATTTCGATTATGGGGTTTGTGCCCCGCCCAGTAAATGTGCTACGGCTAATCTTTGGATATTCTGCGAGTAGACATGCAAGGGTCTGAAAATAAGTCACTTGCGGTCGTCCGACGGGGCCGTGATATACTCACTGCGACTGGGCGTCATGGCTGATTCGACTCGTGCGAGGGTGCGTCTGTATCGCTTCGGACTGTTCGAGCTCGACGTTCGCTCGGGAGAACTCCGGAAGCACGGTATTCGGGTCCAGTTGCGCGAGCAGCCTGTCCGGATTCTGCTCCTCTGCTGGAGCATCCCGGCGAACTCGTAGTGCGAACGGAGATTCGCGATAAGCTTTGGCCAAAATGAAACGATGGTCGAGTTCGACCCTGCGATCAACAACGCCATTAGACGGCTGCGCGACGCGCTGGGAGAATCGGCCGAAAGACCGCGTTATATCGAGACGGTGGCGCGCCGCGGTTACCGCTTTCTGGGGGAAGTCGAAGTGGTGGAGGCGCCCGACTCCGAACCCCCAGCTTCCGAGCCGCCTGCTCCCGGCGGCCCCGAAATCGACGCCGACGATCTCGAGGGCAAGCCCGTCTCCCACTATCTGGTGCTCGACAAACTGGGCAGGGGTGGAATGAGCATCGTTTTCCGGGCCAAAGACCTCCAGCTGAAGCGAAACGTAGCGTTAAAGTTCTTGCCCGAGGAGTACAGCAAACACGCGCAGCCCTTGGAGCGCTTCCAGCAGGAAGCCCGCGCCGCCGCGGCATTGAACCATCCCAATATTTGCACCATTTACGAGATCGGCGCATCAAAGCCGGCCCTTCCTGGCGATGGAACTGCTGGAAGGGCAGACGCTCAAAGACGTGCTGGCCGAAGGGCCGCTGGTGCCGGAGGAGCTGCTGGGATTGGCAGTGCAGATTGCCGGAGGGCTGGAGGCGGCACACCGGAGAGGTGTTGTGCACCGCGACATCAAGCCGGCCAATCTCTTTGTGACCCGGAACAGGCAGATCAAGATCCTGAACTTCGGTCTGGCAAAGCTGCTGTCCGGGCATTCCTTAAACACCGTCCACCCGGAGTCGGAGGAAGCGGCTTCGATGGAGGGCCCGCGGCTGACGGTCTCTAGCGCTGCCGCTGGCACGGTGGCGTATATGTCGCCCGAGCAGGTACGGGGCGAGTACGTGGACGCGCGTTCCGACATTTTCAGCCTGGGCGTAGTCCTCTATGAAATGGCTGGCGGCGGGCGGCCTTTTGGTGGGTCGTCGGCAGAGACGATGGGCGCGATCTTAAAGGACGATCCGCCCACGTTGCCAGCCTCCGTGCCGGCGGCTCTCGACCGGGTGGTGCGCCGCTGCCTGGAGAAGGAGCCGGACCGCCGCTTCCAATCCGCCGCCGATCTCGACTTCGCAGTGGAATCGCTATCGGCAAAGGACAAATACGAACGATCCAGCCGCTGGCGGGAGCGCACCGGGTGGGTGGTTGCCGCCATACTAGCCGTAGCGTTCGCGTTAACCCTCTGGTCCCCGTGGCGAACCGCGCCGAGCGTTCCACAGCCCCTGGTCCGGCTGGATCTCGATCTGGGAGCCGCGGTTTCCAGCTCAAATGTAGGCGCCGACACGATCCTCTCTCCCGACGGCGTCCGCCTGGTTTTCGTCTCGGAAGGCGTGGACGGAAAATCGCACCTCTCCACTCGCCGGCTGGATCGGGCCAATCCCACCGAGCTCCCCGGCACCGAAAACGCTTATGGCCCATTCTTCTCGCCAGACGGCTTGTCCGTGGGCTTCTTCGCCTCCGGAAAAACTCAAGAAGACCAGTCTCGATGGTAGCGATCCCGTGATTCTATGCGACGCACCCGCTGGCCGCGGCGCGACCTGGAGCGAGGATGGCAGCATTATCGCCGCCCTTGACGTTGTCCGCGGCCTGGCCCTGATTCCGTCGGTGGGAGGACAACCCACCTCGCTTACGGAAGTCGAGCCGGGTGAGTCCGGACACCGTACGCCTTATGCTTTGCCGGGCGGCAAGGCCGTGCTCTTCACCTTCAGTAAGGTGATGGCAACTACGAAGAAGCCGGAATCGCCGTGGTGTCTCTCAAGGATCGTCACCGCAAGACGATCCTCGGCCACGCGGGAATGAGCCCCATGTATCTGCCCAGTGGCCATTTGGCATACGTCACGAAGGGGGAACTGATGGCAGTGCCTTTTGACCCCGAGCGGCTGGAGTTGCGCGGCGAGGCCAAGCCCGTGATCGAGGATGTGGTGGAGGACGCAACCTACGGGAGTATACAGTTTTCTTTTTCCCAGACCGGACCGTCCTTTACCGCGCAGGCCGGACCGAACGTCTTCGCGAGGTGCTGTGGCTCAGCGGAGACGGCCAGACACAGCCACTGTGGCCGGAGCCAGCCATGGCTCTGGAGCCTCGTTTCTCGCCGGACGGGCGGCGCCTCGCGATGTTTATCTCCAATGGACCGGGTTCGGATCTGTGGGTCTATGACATAGACAGAACCACCAAGACGCGCCTGACCAGCGGACTCGCTGGAAGGGATGCGGTTTGGAGTCCGGACGGACAGTTCATCGTTTTCCAAGCTCCCGGTGGCATGTTCTGGACGCGCGCGGATGGCGCCGGCAAGCCCCAGGCACTGCTGGCGTCCAAGACTTATACCCGGCCAGGTTCGTTTTCTCCCGACGGGCGGCTGCTTGCATATGCCGAACCCTTACACGGCGGAGGTGGCGCCATCAAGATCCTGCCGGTCGAGATCGTTGCTGGCCAGTAGCGGGCGGGACCGCCGGAGGTTTTCCTGCAATCCGCCGCCACATCGAACCTCTACCCCAGATTTTCGCACCATGGGCGTTGGCTCGCATACAACGACGCTGAGTCGGGAACCTTTGAGGTCCATGTCCGCGCGTTCCCGAATCGGGAGGCGGAGTGGCAGATCTCCAACACCGGCGGGATCTTTCCCGTCTGGTCGCCCGATGGCCGCGAACTGTTCTACCGGAGCCCAGACAATCGCATCATGGTGGTGGACTACAGGATCCGAGGCAATGAGTTCTCCGCGGATAAACCGCGCCTCTGGAGCGAACGGAGTCTGTTCAATCTCGGGATCGCCCCGACCTTCGACTTGGCCCCCAGCGGCCAGCGTTTCGCGGTCCTGATGCAGTTTGGCGGCGGCCAGCCGCGCGCCATTCAAAACGCCCTTCAAGCCATGTCACGCTGATGCTGAACTTCCTCGACGAAGTGCGCGGGCGTGTGCGGGGCGGCAAATTGCAATCGCTCCCGAGTAGACGCGCACAAAGCTGAAAATAAGCCGCTTGCCGTCGTCCAGGGGGTCCGTGATATACTTCTCTGCGGCTGGACGTCATGGCTGATTCGACTCGTGCGAGGGTGCGTCTATATCGCTTCGGACCGTTCGAGCTCGACGTTCGCTCGGGAGAATTCCGGAAGCACGGCATGCGCCTCCAGTTACGCGAACAGCCTGTCCGGATTCTGCTCCTCTTGCTGGAGCATCCCGGCGAACTCGTAGTGCGAACGGAGATTCGCGATAAGCTTTGGCCTAATGACACTGTGGTCGAGTTCGACCCTGCGATCAACAACGCCATTAAACGGCTGCGCGACGCGCTGGGAGAATCGGCTGAAAAACCTCGTTACATCGAGACGGTGGCGCGCCGCGGTTATCGCTTTTTGGGAGAAGTGGAAGCGGTAGAGGCGTCCGCCTCCGGACTCTCGGCCTCCGAACCGCCGGAAATCGACGCTGACGATCTCGAGGGCAAGCCCGTCTCCCACTATCTGGTGCTCGACAAACTGGGCAGAGGCGGAATGGGTATCGTTTTCCGGGCCAAAGACCTGCAGCTCAAGCGAAACGTAGCGCTAAAATTCTTGCCCGGGGAGTACTGCAAGGACGCGCAGCCTTTGGAGCGCTTCCAGCAGGAAGCCCGCGCCGCCGCGGCACTGAACCATCCCAACATTTGCACCATTTATGAGATTGGCGAGCATCAAAGCCGGCCCTTCCTGGCGATGGAACTGCTGGAAGGGCAGACGCTCAAAGACGTGCTGGCCGAAGGGCCGTTGGAACTGGAGCAACTACTGGGGTTGGCGGTGCAAATTGCCGGAGGGCTGGAGGTGGCACACCGGCGAGGCGTTGTGCACCGCGATATCAAGCCGGCCAATCTCTTTGTTACCCGGCATAGGCAGATCAAGATCCTGGATTTCGGCCTGGCAAAGCTGGTATCCGGACATTCCTTAGACACGGTGCACCAGACGGACGTAGAAGAAGCGGATTCGATAGCAGCCCCGCCGCCGGCAGTCCCAGACTCCCGCGTAGGCACGGCGGCCTATATGTCGCCCGAGCAGGTGCGCGGCGAGGACGTGGACGCGAGGTCCGACATTTTCAGCCTGGGTGTAGTCCTTTATGAAATGGCTGGCGGCAGGCGGCCATTCGGTGGCGGGTCGTCTGCGGAGACCATGGGCGCGATCTTAAAGCACGATCCGCCCACGTTGCCACCCTCGGTGCCGGCGGCTCTCGACCGGGTGGTGCGCCGCTGCCTGGAGAAGGCGCCGGATGGCAGGTTCCAATCCGCGGCCGATCTTGCCAGCGCATTAGTATCGCTATCGGCAAAGGACAAACACGAGCACTATCAGAGTAATAGCGATTTGCTGGTGGACTTGCGGCGTTTTCCGGCTGCGCCCGAGGTCGGTTCAGCGCGATGCCCCCCGCCAAACAACCTATCGGCGCAGCAAGTCGGCCTGGTGGGCCGTGAGCGCGAGATGGAGCAAATCTGCGATCTCTTGCGGCGCGACGGCACGCGGCTGTTAACCTTGACGGGCGTCGGCGGTACGGGCAAGACGACGCTGGCGCAGGCCATAGCTTGGCAGTTGCGAGGCGAGTTCTCCGACGGCGTTTTCTTCATTGAACTTGCCGCCATCAAACAGGCCGAGCTGGTCGCCTCAACCATCGCGCAGCCGTTGGGAGTCAAAGCGCTTGACGGGAAGCCCAGCATCGAGGCGCTGAAGGACTACTCACTTGGGAGAAATATGCTGCTCGTGCTCGACAACTTCGAGCATCTCCCCACTGCCGCTTCGCTCGTCGCGGAACTGCTGGCTGCCGCGCCGCGGCTGAAGATCTTGGTAACAAGCCGGGCGTTACTGCACTTGAGCCTGGAGCGCGAGTATCTGGTCCCGCCGCTCGCCACGCCTGAAACATCCGCGCAATTTTCCCCCGAGGAGTTGATGCGCAATGAAGCCGTGAGGCTATTTGTCGAGCGAGCGCGGGGAGCGAAGGCCAACTTCGCTTTGACCGATGAGAACGCGCGCTGCGTGGCGGAGATCTGCTTGCGAGTGGACGGTCTGCCTCTGGCCATCGAACTCGCGGCGGCGCGTGTCCGGGTCCTTTCGCCGCGGGCGATTCTCTCGAGGTTGGATCGCCGATTGAAGCTGCTGACGGGCGGATCACTTGACCTGCCTACCCGTCAACAGACCATCAGCGGCGCCATGGAGTGGAGCTATGAGTTGCTGTCGGCCGGCGAGAAGCAGTTGTTTCGCCGGCTGGCGATCTTCGCTGGAGGTTTCACGCTCGAGGCGGCCGAAGGAGTCGTCGTTGGACAGCCGTCTGCCGTTGCCGAACACGCGACTGCCGAACTAATGATCGAAGCGCTCGAAGGGATTACATCTTTGGTCGATAAGAGCCTGCTTGTGCCAAGACCGCAATCCGACGGCGAAGTGCGCTTTCGGATGCTGGAAGTCGTCCGTGAATACGCACTCGATCGTTTGGAGGCAAGCAGCGAGGCCGAACAGATGCGGCGTCGTCACGCCGCTTACTTTCTTGGAATCGCCGAAGAAGCCGATCCGCATTTGCACGGCCCGCAACCGGCGAAGTGGCTGCGACGCCTGGAGGAGGAACACGGCAACATACGAGCGGCCCTGCGGTGGTCGTTGGCTTGCGACGCGGGGATGGCGGCACGCTTGGGCGCGGCGATTCGATACTTTTGGGTCTTCCAGGGACATTTGGCTGAGGGCTTTGCGGTGTCGCAAGAGATATTGATGCTCTGCGACCGGGCTCCCACTATCGTGCGGTGGAAATTGTTATCCATGGCGGGCAACCTGGCGAGGTACCAAGGCGATTACAGGACGGCCAGAAGGCTGTATGAAGAAGGCCTGTCCGATGGGCGTTCCGTCCACGACTTGCGGCAAGTCTCATTGTCTTGCAGAGGCTTGGGGGGATTAGCGTTTGAACAGGGCGACTACTCCACTGCGCGCGGATTCGCCGAGGAAGCATTGTCCGTCGCCCGCCAGTCGAACGATCGGTATGGCATCGCCCGATCGCTCAATATGATTGGAGATTTGGCTCGAGCGCAGGGCGAGGATGCGGCGGCGCGCCCCCTCTATGAGGAATCCATAGCAATCTGCAGGCAACTCGATAATAATTATGCTATCGCCAACATCCTCACGAATTTAGCGGCGGCTGAGTTCGGCGAGGGCAACTACAGCGCCGCACACGCACACTTCACGGAGGGATTGACGATGCTTCGGGAATCAAGCGGCGAAATCGTAGGCGACAAGATATCTGTTTCTTACTTACTCGATGGGCTTGCGGCTCTGGCTGCCCAGCGCGGTGAAACAGAATTGGCGGCTACAGTAGCCGGTGGGGCAGAGCACCTGAGAGAATCGATTAATTACAATGTAGAACCTGCCGAACGCCGCTTCCGCGATGCTTACATGGGTGCCCTGCGCACCGCGCTCTCCGAAGAGGATTTCTCCAGAGCCTATGGACAGGGACGCAAACTGAAACTCGATGAGTGTGTTGCGCTGGCCCTGGGAGAGAATGCGAGCTAGTACATCGTCCGGTTAGTGTTTATAGAATCGACTTCCAGTGCACGCTACAACAGGCGGAGCGGGGCGGATGATTTTAGTGCCGACGAGGTGGGGCGGAGCCGCGACCGTCAGGGCACTCACCAAAGTCTGCGCCAGAGTGGGGCTGGTGGCGGTGGGGATAGCGGCCACCACACCCTCGCCGCCCCCGTCAAAATCCCCGATGAACGCGACGGCGCCATTCTCGTTGATGGATGGCGGAGACATATAAGTCAATGGCGCGTTCGCATTCGGCGGCGTCTGGCCGGTTATCGACAAGATCCGCCATTGGTACATCATGCCCGGGATTGTGCCGGCGGGAGCCCCCGACAGCTTTCCGCTGCGCACACTTGCCTCGTCAAGTACATCTCGGAAACTTATGTGGGTTTCGTTGCCTTCTGTTTCGTGCTAACGCTGATGCTGGACCTTGCGCTCCTGCCTGCTAACTCAAAACCAGACGCTTCATTGAGCCGGCCATTATTGGATTGGACACAGTTTTCGCCTGGGTGGCTAACGCGGTGATTGTCGTGGTTCTTCTCATACTCGTCCGGCACTGCTAGCGCAGCATAACTTTCCTTCTTGTCACGTTGAGCGGAAGGGCGGCCAGCCCAGGCGTGCGAATGGCTCGCTGCCAGCTTCCCATAATCGGGGACTATGTAAACTTTCCCAGCGGCCGCGCTCGGCCGGCTCGTTTTCGCGCGGGAAGCGCCCGGATGGGTCGGAGAGCCGGACCCGCGGCCGAGCGGGGGACTCGAGGATTGGCCCGAGTTCCCCTACAGCAGAGCCGTTATCAGACCCGTGGCGATCAGCGTCGCGACCCAGACGAGATCCACGTTCAACCAGGCTTTGCGTAATATTCCGACACCGAGCTTCTCGAACACAATCAGCGCCGCGGCAGCCGTGATCAGCAGGTAGCCAGCGGCGTGTAGCAACGTTGCAAGTAGCGCCGCCGTCGGTGTGGATGCCGCCACAGCATGGCACGGCGCTTGGTTGGACACACCTCCCAACGCAAGAAATACGGGTACGACCATCAGTCCTGCTCCGTGAGCGGATGCCATCAGAAAAGACCAAACGGTCAGTCCGCCGATTCCGACGCGCATCCCAACCCACCGCGGATGCCGGTGCCGAAACAACCGGGATAGACCGAGAGCCACCAGGAACGCGGCAACGGGCCAGCGCAGATTGCGCATAGGAATGATCGCGCCAAACACCACCGCTACGCCTACAGCGGCGGCGATGGCTAGCGCGTGGCCTATCCCAAGTGGTAGCAATGCCCTCCAAACAGCCGAACGGCGGCGCTCCTGCATCCCCAGGGCGACCGCGAATAGCCACCCCATGCCGGGATTGATGCCGTGAAAGGCTCCGAGGCCAACCAGCACGGCTCCGGATGACAATGACATCGTCATTTGGGCAGTCATCGTTCACCTCACGAAAAGCAATATGAGTCGGAGGAGGCATCGCCGCCCTCCAATCGCACCTGGTGCGGCCGCATGTCGTCCATTTGGAGGAAGAGTTTTG
>Ga0181532_10001894_pt1 | contig 19827 bp, 30 predicted proteins | sample PEATcosm2014_Bin_33_FD_119768 | JGI IMG/M metagenome (GOLD analysis project Ga0181532, IMG submission 119768) | Peatland microbial communities from MTU Mesocosm Facility, Houghton, MI, USA - PEATcosm2014_Bin11_30_metaG | ecosystem: Environmental > Terrestrial > Soil > Wetlands > Peat | place... | reverse complement strand
TTTCCCGCTGCTTGCGCGTCCCCATCGCCATACCCGCATTCTACGAATCCTACCTGTGGATCCTTCAAACTCTTTTGCTTACGCATCCGGACTTACACCCCGGGCTGCTAACCTGAAGCGCGACCACATCACCCCTCAGTTAAAGAAAAAGGGGATGAAGTGGAACGGGTGGCACGCTTTTCGCCGCGGCCTGGCCACCAACTTGCACGAGATGGGAGTTCCTACTAAAGTTATACAGAGGGTATGCCGTCACGGCGACGAAGGAACGACGAAGAAGCACTACATCCATGCCACAGAACCCGGCGTGCGGAGCGGGATGCAAAAGCTGGAAGCGTCGATAACACGAGAGAAACACGAGAGGCGCCAAAACAGCACGTTGTAAGTTATTGATTGTAAAGGGTGCCGACGTAGCTCAGTTGGTAGAGCAGCCGATTCGTAATCGGCAGGTCACCAGTTCAACTCTGGTCGTCGGCTCCATAACTTTAGCCAGTAAACATGCAGGTGTCAAGCGCTCCAAGCTATTTGGAGCGTTTTTTATTGCTGCCCATTTGCTGCCCAACCAGTGCTTTTTCAAGCCGTTTCATTGCGGCTGCACCTTCGCGGCGCTGCTGCAATTTGATGTAGTGCCTGCGCGTGGTGGCGCTGTCGCCGTGCCGCAAAATCAGTGCGGCCGTCTCTACATCTACCCCCAGCCCAAACAATACGGTGGCCAGCCCGCGCCTAAAAGCGTGCCAGCCATGCCAGCGGTCGCCTAGCTTTGGCCGAATCTCGCGACGGCAGAGGTTGTCCAAGTTCAGCGCAAATTTGTTTTTCGGTCCTTGGAAAATCCAAGTGTTGCCGCTGCTGGCCAGCCTGTGTGCGTCGAGCACTTTGCGCAGCGGCGCAATCACTGGCACCTTGGCTTTGGATTCTGGCGTTTTAGTATCGCCAACGTTCTTGCGCCACACGCTGCGCCGCACGTACAGCATGGTGCCGTCGTAGTCGGTCCACTGAAGCCCTTTTAGCTCCGCAAGGCGCAGGCCAGTAAAAGCGCATACGGCACACACAACGCGTGCCACACCTGTAACCTTGCTTAAAATAAATTCCACGTCTTCCGCTGTGTAGGCAGCACCTTCGAAGTTCGTTTTCTTGCCTTCCGGTTTGGCCGCATATACAGGGTTAACGCCGTTGAGGTACCCCAGCCGCAATGCAAGGCTGAACATGGCACTCATGCCAGTTTTAATACCACGTAAGCTGGACAGGGAAAGCGTAATACCGTCAAGTGTTCGCTGGGCGTCAACGGTGCGGAAGTCACAAAGAGCAATAGTACCGATGCTGGTGCGCAAGTGGTTCTCAAACAAATCCGAGTAAAACTTGTACGTGCTGGCCGTGCGCTTGGCCTTAATGGTTGGCAGGAAGTAGGTATCTGCAAATTCGGCAATGGTGAGCGTGCCTTCCGCCGCACTGCCTTGATTAAGTGGTCCGAGAATTTCTTGCACCTTTGAATCAAGGTCGCCTTCGCTGCGGTGCCACTTGTCCACGGATGCCAACCGCTTCGTAATGCGCCGCCGCACCGGCTTGCCGCCAGCTAGTTCGTCGCGGTAGTAGCGAAGAAACCATGCTCCGTGCGATTTAAATACTTGGCCGTTTTGCATACGGCACCATTATACGGAGGGAGCCGTGGCAAGTTGAGCCAAATTCTCCTTGTAACTGGCTGTGGTAACTGCTAAGATATATGTAAGTAAGCAGGTGCGCGGGGCATTGGAACCCCAAATCGAGGCGCATCTGGCTACCACGCGGCTGCACCATTCAGCCTGTAAGAGTCCCGGAGCGTTATCCGGACGTAAGCTTCCAAAACCACAGGGAGCTTATGGCCACTACAAATCAATCTGACATTTTGACGCCTGAAGATGTAGCCGAGTTGCTGCACGTTTCGCTGCGCTGGGTCTACGAAAAATGCCGCCGCCGCCAGCGCAATCCACTTCCCGTTTTTCGCCCCGGTCGCTACCTCCGCTTTAGCCGCACCGCAGTTTTGAAGTGGCTGGAAGCTACCGCCAATCCCGTACATAAAAAGGTTGCACGCGCGTAACTAGCGTGCGCGCAGGTACCGTGATACCAAACTTGTAAAGGAGCAGTCATGACGAAAAACCAACTGCTGAAAAAGTTGGACGCAGTAATGACCGAAGCCGAACGTACGAATATGTGGGGCGAAATTACCATCGACGTACGCAAAGGCGAAGCTGTTTTGCTACGCAAGACCACAACCGAGAAGCTAAATCCTGAGGAGAAGTACTCCTATGACAACCACAACCGATAAAACCAAAGCGCTGGAACAATTCACGCGTGCACTTAATGCGCAAATTCGCACTGGTGTGCGCCGCGTAAATCAGGATGATGAGATAGCGCCGCTCCACTGCTGCGCCGAGTGGCATTTTAGTCGCATGGAAGGTGCAGGCGTTACACTGGTGCCGTTGCTGTACGGCATAAGCTGGCACTTAGCTGGTGACCCGGAAAAAGACCCGCAAGCGTCTGGTGATTTTTACTTAAACCTGCGCGACCTTGCACAGTTTTTGGAGGCGGACGAAGATGATATTTATGCTGCGGCAACTTTGTTGCGTGTGGCTGGTTGGTGGCAAGTGTTGGAAGAAAAACTTGGCAAGCCAACACACTACCGGCCAGTTGGCCATACAGAGTGGTCCGCTGCGCATTCTGATTGCTGCGTTATAAAGCAGGAATTTCCGCACCAAGAAAAAACTGAGCTGCAAATGCTAGGCCGCCAACTGCACAAATTCCTAGGTGGTGCAAAGTTGTTTGATAACGTGGTGCGTGGCTGGCGTAAGCTCGCTCCTAGCGATGATGCACTGTGTGCGGCGGCCAAGGCGTTTATGCAAACGGACCGTGGCCAAGGTGCCGGCGCTGGCCGCCACCAGCGCTTTGGTGCCTACCTGCGCGCGCTGGCAAAGCCAAAAAGTTAGTGGTGCCGTACCGGCGAATCCCCGGTACACCGTACCGGCGAAACACCGGTACGGAAACTGGCCGTACCGGCGAAAGGCAGGTACAGCCGTACCGGCGAATCCCCGGTACACGTACCGGCGAATCCCCGGGCCTAGTTTTCAATCTTAGTTTTACGATAATAAGGTTTCGATGTTGCTTCTGGCCGCGCGCCTAGCGCGCGCCGCAGGCGCAGCCAAAACCAGCCATCCAGAGTAGATACCAATACCGGCAGGCCGGGCCGTGGGGCAGGTGAATGGGGCACATCCGTAAGGGCTGCCGCCCTTACAAACCCGCAGAAGCAACACCATGGCCGCAAAATGGAAGCCGTAACACTTGTGTAGTTTTGTATGGACAACACCAGCATGTTAAACATCCGCGTACCTGCCGCCACCGCAGCGTGGCTTAAAAAGCGTTCGGAAGAAACGTTGGTGCCAACCAGTGCATATATTCGTAAGCTAATTGCAGACGACAAAGCAAAGGCAGAAAGTGGCACACAATGACAGCCCTAAATGTTGAAACGGCCCGCTTGCGCTGGCCCGACTGCACCATTACAGGTGACGGCCGTGTGGCTGTCCATTGCTGGATATGTAAAACCGTCCAGCTTTGCGCCAGCCCAATGTTGGCACGCGCAGTGGCCAACGAAAAGTGTGGCACCAACCACACGCCACAAATACGCGTGCTGGACGACCCAACAACGCACCGTTACTTTCCGGGCCAACTAACCGTGCCGGGCTATGGCCGTGATGAATAACGTACAGCCACAGTGGGCACCATATAGCGGTTGGTGCGGTAGCCTGCCAGTACGTTTACAGGAGCAAAGTAAACATGAAACCACGCATCACACCGGGCGGTGGCAGCAACAAAGCAATCCGCCGCGCGCCAATAACAGACTTACACCGCTACCGGAAACTGGCCAAGGCAAAGCCACCGCAACAGGTGCCACCAACAACCATGCAAGGCCCACCGTTAAAGTAGTACGCCAGCGCCGCAGCGCCAGCACGCACCGGCACAACGCCGCCCGGCTGGCTAGGCTTCGCAGGCAAAGCAAAACCGCCGACAAACGGTAGACACCCCAACAGCAAACCCACACACACAAACACCTAAGCCATAAAACACAGCTAATAGCCTTGGCCGTTGTCGCGTTGCCAACGCGCCAGCCCTAGCTCTCCATAGCTCGCGCGCTGCGGGCCTGCCAGCGCCGCCACCAGTGGTACAAACACCAGCACCGTGAAACCTATCCGCTACTGGCCGCCTATTGGTGGCTTTCTGCTGCATTACAGCGCCATACACGTGCAGACAATGCGGTTTTGGTACAGCCTGCCGTTGGTGGTACACACAGCCTTGGCAGCGCTGCTGTGCAACGCGTGGCTGCAAACTACTGACAGCACAGCACTTGCAGGTGCGACGTTACCAGTTGTGCACTGCGGCTGGCTTTGGCTGCCTGTAACCTATTGATTCTAAAGACCCCGTATGGCCTCCTCTTTCGGAAAGAGGCATTGCCCAAAAACCACGCTCAGTCCAAATTCTTGTGCGTGCCTTATGATTCAGCGAGATACAAGGCCCCTCCAGCCTACATTCGGCAGGCCAACAGCGCCACGGCCTGCACTTTAGGCCACTTGCGCCTGCCTTTACCCGGCCTGCACCGGGCATGTCTTAAGCGCTTAGGAGCCGTAACAGGCAAGCGCTTAGGTATGCCCGACACAGAAATCCACGCCGCTGCTGTAGCGCTTGGGCGCAAAGGTGGCCGCAGCACCAGCCCACGTAAGCAGGCCGCCAGCCGCCGCAACGTTGCCAAGGCAACGGCTGCGCGGAAACCTGCGCTTGTAAAACAGCCAACTTTGTTTGTACCAAAAACTACGGAGGCAAAATGAAGCCGTGCTTACCTGACGAATTACACGCACTGCGCGGCACACAGAAAACACGCCGCTCGCGCGCTAAGGAAGAAGTTGTTGTGCCACTTGTTGGTGGCAGGCCGCGTATGCCAAAGGATATGCCAGCGCAGGCGCAGGAAAAGTGGAAGGAATTAGTTGCCATACTGCGCAAGCGCGGCACGCTAACAAAAGGCGACGGCCCAATTCTGGAGCTGGCCTGCACCACATATGCGCGTTGGCGCGCGGCGCTGCTGGATTTGGATACGCGCGGCACCATGATTGACGTTGAATATTTTGCCAACGAGCGCACGTACACAAAAACGGTGCTTAACCCGGTGGCAAAAATCGCAGCGCAACTGGAGAGCAGGTTGTGCCAGCTATACATTCAGCTTGGCGTTACACCAACCACGCGGCTTAAGGCAAAGCAGGTGGCTGCACCACCGCCAAAAGAAAAAGTTAACTTGGGGCCTGACGGAAGGCCGCTGGTGCGCATTTAGGAGACGTTATGGGCATTGCGGAGCAGTACGAAGCGCAGGTGCACTGGCAGCAGCTTTTGTTTGCCGTTGGTTTTGAAACAGACGGCCGCCCGGCCAAGGTGTACGAGCTGGCCACGCTGGTAATGGCCGACAAGGAATTGGAGCGGCTGGTGCTGGCGCACAAGGCCACCAAGCCGCTGCCGCTTAGCGCACTTAGTGACAACCCACCAGAGCGCGAGCCGCTTTGCACGGATTACTTCGACGTGCTGGCCTGCATGGCACCGTATCTAAAAGAATTGTTGCGGCAGCGTGTTGTTACGTTGTACCAGCAGAAGCAACAAACGGAGGTGAAGTGATGTACCAACGCAACCGCAAACACAAAGGCCCAATGGCGGAATGCAAGACTTGTATGGCGCGTATGTCCGCACAAGATGCAGCGTACACGGCAAGGGTAAGCCGCGAAGCGCTGCGGCAGGCACAAATTGCCAACCGCATTTCGCGGCGGCGCATTGAGCGCGCGCAGCAACAAAGCTGCGGCATTGAAAAGTTTATATGACACGCTGGCAGCACTGGTGGCACATTTTGTTTGACAAGGCTTACCGCAAGCAGTGCCGGTTGCAGGCGCTGTGCCGTCGTGTGGAAGCTAAGATTTTGCGCGGCGAAATGCCGTAACAGTAATTTGTAAGTTTGGTGCGGCACCTAGCCGCAGAGGAGGAAAATTGTATGGACATCCGTGTACTGAAAACCCAAAACATTTTCTACGAAATTAACAGCGGTGTTGCAGCCGTGCTTATCGACGCTGGCATTGCCGAGCAGTTTGTGCACGTGCCAAAACCAAAAGCTGCGCTGCCCACGTGGAGCACGGTGTTAATACCGCCGTTTAACCGGCCTGCCATAAGGCACGTGCAGGGCAACCGCGAAGATTTCTGGAGCGGCGCTGCCGCAAATGTTGCGGACGCCTTTAAGGTGTACCGCTGGAATGGTGCCGCGCAAAAATCTCTTTGGGACGATTTGTACGGCCCGGTGCCTAAGCAAATTCAGGAAGATTACTGCGCCTTGCTAACCATGGACGAAGCCGAAAAGTGGGCCGCCATTATGGCGCAGGAGCGCCGCAACAATCCGCAAACGCTCGAGGAAGCGCTGCGCCAACGGGGCCGCTAACACACCCGGCACAGCAATTGGTAATGGTGCAACAGCAAAGGAGTTCTGATATGGCAACCACAAAACAGTTTTCAATAGGCGCGTACCAGCGGTACGTTAGCGCCGCGCGCCGCGCAGGCATGGCGGAAAAAGAGATTTACAGCATCGAAGAGTACACCGAAAAAATGTGTGGCCGCAAAATGCCGATTGCTGCGATGCGCGCGCTGCGCACCGCCACCAAGGGCACGTACTTGCAGCAGGTGCGCAAGCGCTTGGCCAAGGCTATGGCACCGCGCCCAGCTACACGTGCACTGTTGCCGTGGGAAATTGCCGCTGGCAAAGAAGAAACGCGCAAACTGCTGGCGCACATTAAAGCCGGTGGGGCCGTGGTTATTGGCGACGACAACAAAGTACGCGCTGTTACGGAAGACGAGTACCGCCGCGCGCGCGTAATTTCCAGCATTGTCGAGCAGGTGGAAGCGGAGCGCAGCCTTAAGCACAAGGAAGTCGACGAATGGCGGCGCACGAATAAATTCTAACCTTGGAGGTGCTTACTATGGCACTTACCTACAAACAACTGGCAGCAAATTTTGAAGCGGCAATGCCGAACTTGCAGCCGCTGGCAGGTGAAGGTTTTGAAGAGATGTTTGTGCAGTGCAATTACGTGCTAACGCTGTTGCAGACAAAAGCTGCACGCGAGCATGAATTTATACCGCCGCAGGACGGCGCAATGGGATAAAACCATGAACATGAACAAGTTTTACGACGCGGTTCGTTCGTTGCCCGCGCGGCTGGAAGCTTTGGAAAACGAATTTGCTGTGCACAAGCAGCAACTGGCTAGCGGCGTGTTTAACGGCAAGGATGGACGGCCGGGCGTTGATGGCCGCAATGGCCGCGATGGTAAAGATGGCCAACGCGGTGCCGCAGGTGAGCGTGGTGCTACTGGCGCACAGGGGCCAGCAGGCCGCGATGGTACCAACGCACAAAACGTGCCGGTGCCGGGGCCGCAAGGCCCGCAAGGCCCGCAGGGCGTGCCGGGCAATGATACGGCACTGCTTTTGGAAGTGCGCACAATGCTGCAAGGCTTTTATGACATGAATACCAAGGCCGCTAATTACCTTGCATTCTTAAAAGCGCAGGTGGCCAAAAATGGCAAGTGACGCCGACTTACTAACAGCCAAGCGCAAAGAAGTGTTGGCCGCGCTGGTAAACCACTTGGACGCCAAGGACGACGGCGCAGGTTTGGAATTGCTTTTGGAGCTGCTTGAAATTTCGAATATCCAGTACACAATTGTTGCCGACAGAATGGCAGCCATAGGAGCCAAATTATGAATACCGCAGAAGCTGCAATCGAGCGCAACAAAGAAAAACATCCAAACTGGCAGGCTAACGTGCGCGCCAAAATGCGCGTGCAGCAGGGCCTTGTGCCAGAGCATGCCGCGCCACTTACCAACTTACAGCGTGCCACGCGTATTACGTACGTGGCCGGTTGCAGCGGACTAACACCGCTGTTTGTGGAGTTGCTGGACCGTTTGGATACGCTGGCTGCCGACAACCATCGCGCGCACGCGCGCATTGCTGATTTGGAATTGGTTAACGCCGAAAAATCAGCACGCCGCAAAACGGCGTAGAAAGGAGTAACCGCTATGGAAAAACGACATTTTTATCCTTGGGAAAGCCAAGGCAATGCACCAGCTACACCGGCCAAAGCACCGGCCACGCAGGCGCTCCCAAAACCACCGGCTAACACTGGTGGCGCACCGGGCAAACAAATGCCCATTGGCCAGCCCAACAAATAAAGTTTAACGCTGCACGCAGGCGCTGGCATACACGGTAACGTGGTGCCGGGTATTGCGTGGCCAAGTCTTCAGCGTACTCGGGTTTCAAAAAGCGCTGGCAGCCGGTGCGCAGGCGCACCAAATTAAACTCCTTGTACCCGGTGCCACGGTTTTCCCCTTTCGTTACCGTGGCACCAATTTTTTGAATGAGGTGCCCACTCATGCAACAAGTACCGGTGCAAAAATGCCCACCTGCCTATGCGCATGGCTACGAATCTTTCGACCAACACATTTTTGCCAACCGCCATCAAATGCCCACTAGCGCCGTGTATTGCCGCCAAGACGACGGTACCTTGGCATACACCAGCACCGGAATTTCCTACGACAATTATCAGCGCATGTCGACGCACCAGCGCAAGCCTGCTGGCTTCCGCAGCAACGCCGTGCCGCAATGGTGTTTACAGCCTGAGCGATTGCGCGACGTTATCGTCACCGCCATGGTGAAAAGAGCCTTTATGAATAAGTACGCGGTGAAAATGCTGGAGCCGCTTACACCGCTCGAGCGCCTGCGCTGCGCACAGGCACAGCTTGCCAGCCATGGCCGCAATCAACTGGTTGCACAAATTGGGCGGCTGTGCGAGCAGTATGTCAGCATTAAAAACCTGCCGCCAAGTGCGGTGCGCACCGAGCTGCTACGCGATTACGAAATCGAAATCGAAAACTGCGATACGCGGTTACGCATGATTGAGCGCCAAGCAGAATTTTATTGCGGTGTGGTTTATTATTACTGGCACTGCGGGCGGCCGTCACCACAGGTGGCTGCGGCACTGAAAGTCAAACCGCCGTTGGTACGTGTTACGCTGTGGAGACTTCAGAAAACCGCCGCCGAGCTTGGCTACCAGAATTAAATCGGCCACCTCGCGGTGGCCGATTAGTTCCTGCAAGTTGTTCCGTCAAACGCCAAGCGCTTTTTTCAATTCCTCCACGCCATTCTTGCTCAGCAAAATCACGGTTAAGGCTGTGTGCTGACGGACGCTAAGCGTCGCCACCAGCACTTCCGCGTGGCGCTGCAACTGTGTAATGTAGTCGTCCAGTAGATTGGCTTCAAGGTTGGCCATTATTTCACCGCCTTGGTTCGCTTGCCATACCGCTTGGCGCTGGCCGCAAAATGTGCCTTAGCCGCCGCGCAATTTCTTACCAGCAACGACCGCGTAAAGTTCATGCCAGTACCCTTCGGCCGTCCCGTCACCTTGACGGCAAGGTCCGTCAAAGTAATTTCGCCAGCCTTTAATTGTGGAAACAGTTTTACGGCCTGCGCCGCCATCTTCGATTTGTCTTTGGTTGCCGCCATATTGGATTGCCTCCGTGACGAAATTTCACAGGAGACTCCTCCGAGATGGCGAGTCCTAACTTCGGTGTCTTATCAGAAGCTTCCAAAGCGTTGTTGTTTCTAGCTCGGTGCAGATGGTGGTAGAATCCGGCGGCAGGTTACCCACAAGAAGGCAATGAAGACATTCGGGTTTGTGATTGTCGCTTTGGCCGCATCGATGTTCTTGAGCTGCGACGACGTCCCTCGGCGGCGCGTTGCTGCGTCGCAAACAGAAGCGGCAGATGTATCGCAGGGGATTACAAAGGGCGGTCAGCAGCCCCGAAAGGAAGCTGTTATCGCTCTTTCTTACGGGGAATTGACTTCCAATCCAAAACTTTATGCCGGTAAGCGCGTCACTGTGAACGAAAAGTTGACGCTGTGGTCAATTCAAAGCTGGTACGAAATTGTTTGCGGCAACTGGCCGGTCGATGCTCCGGGGCCTTGCATTCCGAGCGGAGGGCCACACAATCCCCGCTGCGAGTATAGGGTTAGTCTGCAAGTATTTGCGCCGAATGCTCCAGTAATTGAAGGGTGTGTTCCGCGCTCCAAAGTCGATTCTTTAGCGGGCGCTTGGGGCGGCGAGACGGGCGTCCGATTTATTGGTACGGTTGCACCAGCGTCCTCCCAAGGAACAAAAGGTTGGGCGGTTATTCGAGACATGGAGATTATTCAACCAAGTCAAAATACTGACGAGCGATGGCCCGACGAGCGTCCTGCTAGTCCCCCGAAAACTGTAATGCTTACCGTGGTCATAACTGAAGCTGGTATCCGTGGAAGAGACGCGGATGGCAATATTTCGCGCAAGGCAAAAGGCTATGCGACTGGTCAGCCGAACATAGAGCTTGAACTGATATGCGATGAATCGTGGCCCACTTGTTTTCCTTTGCAACCGGGGCAAACCTACCAATTAAAACAAATTCATCACGGCGAACCGAATTATACCTATGGTTTTTCCTTCCATGTTCACGGACAAAACGAAGGAAAGTCGTTCGATGCGGTATACGCCGTCGGACCTTGTCTACAGTGCCAGCAATTTTAGCTGCTATTTTAGCTGGCCGCTAGCTTGGCAATGGCAGTGATGACCTTTCGATTCGCTGGCGCAGGTTAAATGCGTGCTTGCGGAAGCCGGTGTACAGTTGGCCCGGCCCTTGCCCCTTAAACTCCCTGCCATTTTGCACGCGCAGCCTTACCTCTACCTGCAAGCAGTCAGCCAACGAATTTATCTTTGGTACTGGCGCGCCATCCAGAACGGCAATTGTGCCCGGCTTTAGTTCGTGGCCCCAAAGTGATTTGTTGTCGAAGGTGATTATTTCTTTGCCGTTGTTTCTTGTATACGCGATATTGCCAATCACGTAGGTTTTCGAGCTTGAGCGATTTCGGATATCAAAATTTGGATGGAATTCTTTGCCTCGCCAACTCCAGTTGTAGCCAACCTCCACATCTGTCTTGAGCAGGAACCAGCGGTACACGAACAGCGAGACGGAGGCAGCGCCAGCGGCAGCGGCAGAAATGCATCCAAGAACTTGGTGCATTGCCCGCATTTTACGCCAGCAGCCGCGACACCACGGTAATGCGCCGCCGTCCGGTCACCTTAACGGCCTTCAAGAGCTAGAATCCCGTAACACGCACAGGCTAAAGGGAATAGTGAGGCCAGTGCTCTATTTCGCGAAACGAAATTGACCCGAAGTGCACTATCGAGAAGGGCGTCTTTTCGGGTATAGTTGGGCATCCCTCAAGAAAATTATTACAAAAATTTAACGCCCGAAATGGTCGTTTTGTAATAATGTTGTGTCGGGCGCTATTAGATTATGCACCATCTGGTACCCAGCAGCAGGGCTTGCGGTCGCCACTCTGGGGCGTAAAGTTGGCCTTGCGGAGAGACAAACTTGTCCAGTAGTGCGACAGTCGTTTCGCCGCAGACCATTTCAAAGTGCATGGTCGTGCCGCCTTCGGGAAACCGTGGCGACGGCGGAAAGTTGCTATTTTGAAGGTGGCGGGGAGGGCAGGAAGTGAGCCGTGCCTGCCACTCGGGTTTTTGAAACTCGCTTTCGAGGAGACTTTGGGCGACCGTTTCGATGTTTGGAGGATTAGTCATGCCATTAAATCTGGAGCTAGCTAACCAACTGAACAACTTTCTGAGCGGAAGTCTGGCCCTGTCGGCCTACCGAGAGGCAATGATGCGAGTTCGTGTCGAAAAGCTAGAATCACTGTTGCTCCGGGACAAAAATTTCGTGTATGAATTTGAAACCCGCTATGCCCAACTTAAAGCGGAGGCGTTAACGGAGTATCAATTCAAAGAGCTGTTGACGTATGCCGCTGTCTCCGAATCTGCGGCGACGACTTCGCAGCCAGAGGTCTGGTTCTACCCCGATCCACAAGAGGAAAAAGCCAGAGTGGACACGAAAGCGGAAGCGCAGACAGCGAATTATTCCGAACTAGTCTGCGCCTAGCCGTGGTCCCCCCAACATACCTCCTCCCGGAGCCGTTTGCTGCTGGGGCGTGATATTCAGCAGTATATTGAACGAGTGCGTGATTGGCTCGCGTGCGTCGTCAATGCGCAGGCTGAACGTATAAGCTCCAGCACCGGCAAACTGGATTGGGCCGACCCTGATTGGAATCGCGACCATGCCCGGTCGATGTGTTTGAAATCCGCCCATACCTTGCGCAATGACTTGCCCCGTTTCTAGATGCTGCAAGGATAACCTGAACTGATGCTGATCTGGTCTATCATCCATCATTACCACGAAGAAAGTGAGGGCGGGCACGACGATTGGTAATTGTCCCACCGCCATATCGGGCGTATAGACGCCAAGCAGTATGTACTTGCCGTTGAGTTCCTGCCGTACCTCGTCGCACAACACAATATACTTTTCTTGTAGGGCCATGCATCCCCCTCATCCAAACAGAATTTTACTCTGATTAAGCGCTCCAACACCACCGTAACTTGCCCGGTGCAGGCGGCCTGCGGTCAAGCATTGAAGCTGATTAAGATTAGGGTTTTGGTCGCTTGTATTGAGCTCTGACTTCGTCGAACGACTTGCCTTGAGCAAACAACTCGGCATCCCGCTTCATCAATCGCCCGAGGTTTTGCTCTGCATCGTGCTGCAATCGGACTGTACGAGCTAAAACGTCAATCAGACCAATTATTTGCATAAGTGCGGCGAGGCCGGACACAACCACAGTGACCCAACCCACACCACGCCAGAAACCACTCCGAGTGATTGCGAGCCAAAGGCCGCCCACCGCAACGGCGCACGTCGGAACGAATATACGCAAGAACGTTCTGGGCAACTGTTTTAACATTGTCGTCTGGGTAGGATAAACAATACCACCGTAACCTGCCCGGTGCAGGCGGCCCTGTCAATGATTTCCGAGTAGCAGAACAGTCTCCGACTGCCACTGGCCGCGAATCATAAAGCCAAGTTTGATTTTGTCGCCAGCCGCATGGCTGGCTAATTCCGCCGCCAGTTCCATTGGAGTCCCTACTGGCTTGCCATCCACCGCGTTAATCACGTCGCCGGGGTGCAGGTTTGCCAAGGCCGCAACACCGTTGGGCGCTTCATCGGTAATCTCTGCCCCCGGATTGCTACCGACGGCCACCGTAACACCGAGCAAAGGAATTGCCATGGCAGCACCTGTAGAGCGCGGCGCACTTGCTTTGCGTGGTGCTGCGCCTGTAGTGCGTGGTGGTGTTGCTTGGCGCGGCGCTGCGCTGGTGTACCCTCTGCGACCAAAGCTGTAAACGATGCCAACTGAGGCGCGCACGTTGTTCTGTGTCACCGACGAACCACCAAGAATGTTGTGGCGGGTAAAAACATAATCGGCAGATGCACGAACTGACCACGGTCCTGAAACCTTCCATTGCACGCCACCGCCAAAGGCTCCGGCAAGGCTATCCTGCGAAGCCGATACGCCTAGAGCACCGGCGCTAAGGTGGTCGCCGCCAATCAAAGCGTGCACGAACACAGGCTTGAAATTGAAGCGTGGGCCAGCGGCATAGGAATAATCACTTACGTTAACGCTGACACCTGCAATGTCGTAGGTTTTGTAGTACCCCGCGACATCGGCCTCCGCTGCAAACCACTTGTTAAAGTTGCCAGATATGGATGCTTCCCAACCGTTCGCATTCTGCCGGGAGCTAAGGCCGTTTGTATCGATGTTCAGATACGAGTAGCCGCCGAACAAATCCGCTCGCGAATCTTGGCCAAAAGCGAAGTTGGAAACGGCAAGACAAAACAGCAAGGCACAGACGTGGCGCATGGTCATTCCTTTGTTTTTAATTGTCCGGGGGAAGGAATTGTGCCAAGTAAAAGACCCCACAGCCTACACATAAAATGGTTGCGTGTCTAGTACGGCAAAACCATACGGTGCGCCGCCAACCGAGACACCACCGTAACTTGCCCGGTGCAGGCGGCCTGCGGCACCATGGCAGGCATGGCACACAACAAACAGCAAGACGAAGCAATTAAGAATTTACTGGCCGCGCTACTGGCAACACGGTACGTTGGCTTAACACCGGGCGACATCGGTAATGCTGTTGCCACTTTTTTATTCCACAGCGGTTTTGACGAAGGGCATATTGACGGTATGGCCGACGCGCAAACAAGCCGCGTGGCGTACAGGCACCAGCACGGCTGCTTTGCAGAGCCGGATGGCAAAGGCGGCGCACGTACGGTGGTGCCCAAAAAGTCAAAGGCCGCTAAGGCGGGCCAGTAGCCATGGTAGCCATCAAAATAACTGTGGTGCAGTGGAACGGAACAATCACCGACGAGCATGGCAACCCCGCTATGAATTTGTGCCAGTATGCGTGCGGCCACGCGAAGAGCACCGTCTTGGTTTCCGACATTTGGCAATGCAACGGCAAAGCCGTTGTATTGTGCAAAGCATGTGCTCGCCTGCGAAACACGGTCGGCGCAGTGTTTGTTATAAGTGCAAAGGCAGGCAAGGCAGGCGGCTAGGCCGCTGCACGCGCAGACTGGTACAACTTAGACCGCTCGTGCTTGCTCGTATCCAACTATTTCCACCATCGGCATCTTGGTGTTGGGAATGGAAACGCTACCTTGTTCATGTACCTGCTTAATCCACTCCTTCGCGGCGTTCTGCTCGAAGCGAATCTCAAGCAAATAGGCTTCCAACCCATCCTTGCCCACTCGCAGCTTGTGCGGCTGTGCGCCGCCGATGAAGCCTTTGTATCGCTGAAAGCGCAGCCGGTATCTAGGCGTAGCTGTTGGATGGGTTCGGTTTTCCCACTCAATTTCTAGTGTGCCTTCGATTGCGTCCATGGTTTGATTGTACTCCGCTGTTTGCAGGCGGTGATAAAATCGCAGCCAACGAGGTATTTATGGAGACGGAAGACCCTGCAAAGAAACCATCCGCAACACTAGAACTGTCCGATGCAAACCTTACCCTATGGCGAGGCTGCACATTTAAGGGCGCGCCGCAGCAATGGCGCACGGGCGACCGCATGATTATTAAAGACAAATGTACTGGTGCTGAAGAGGATGTTTTGGTAGTTGGTGCAGGTGCACAACGCACCGTCAAAGGCTTGGTGATGCAAATTGAAATGGCGACAGGCAGAAGCGGTTATTCATTTGCAGAATTGGATGCGGCCAATCAAAAGCGGCTGCTAACCATCTACAAAATGTTCGACGGCAAAAACTAGGCCAGTTTGTCTGCTGCCCATTTTGCTGCCCAAAACGGTGCCGAGGGTGGCCAAAATGCACCAAATGGCACCTACTAGGCCACGCCAAAGTGTTGCAAACGCTGGTAGCCGGTTGATAGCTTGCGGCTTCGTAATCGGCAGGTCATCAGTTCAAGTCTGATCGTCGGCTCCATTCTTTCATAAGCTTACCGATCAGTTCACCGAAACCTGTTGCACAAGTGTTGCACAAGCAATCGTTGATTCCAGTTGTTTCATGGCGTCGGTCACGATGCGCGTAGGCGTCTTGATGTAGCTACGCTGAGTCGTGCTCACGTCCTCGTGCCGCAGAATCGCCTGAATCGTCTTATCATCGACGCCCAGAGCGTGCAGGTTCGTCGCGAGACCACGGCGATAGGCGTGCCAGCCTTTCCACACGAGATCCTCCGCTCGGAACCGCGGCTTTATTACACGCTGGGCGAGGTTCTGTAGATTGAGGGGACCGCCAATTTTGTTGGGGAATAGTCAGCCGCTGGCTCGCTTGACCCGATCGAGAAGAAAACGAAGCGGACGGATGATGCGTACCGCACGTGGGTCCTCTTCATCTTCCTCGGTCTTGGTGTCTTTGACGATCGTCCTCCACACTGAACGCCGTATCTTGAGCACGTCGCCCTCGTCCTAAGCCGATCTACCAGATTCGTTCGCTCTACCCTCAACTCCGACACAAAAGACGCCAGCCCGCTTAGATTTGCCAACACTGTTCGCGATGTCGTTCTCCGGGAAGCATTGAATCTCACTAGAGCACGTTCCGACCGTCGGCAGTGCTTCATCGGTTAATGGTTCGCGGCCACTCGCGCCGCGCCGCAACGGGGACCGACAGACCAACGCGCGCTCGATCCGTACTGGAAAGGACCCCACATGGCGGCTGTCGTCGAGCGTTGCCTACCGCTTGAAGCCGTGACGAGCGACAGTTAGGATAGTCAGCTGCGGACCTGTTTTGACAAAACTGTTAAGTCGTTTTGGGGCTATTCAAGTCGCGACTGGAGGAATACTTGTGGACACCGTGGACGACAGCCAAATCAAGGTTCCCTATAATGGCGATCTGAAGGCGTTGGAAGGCGTCCTGGCGGCAGTGCGGCGGCCGGGCGATTTTTTCGTGCGTGGCGCGCTGGAAGCGCCAATGCCTCGCGTCGAAATCGATGGTGTGGGCATGATTTCCTTTCCCATACCGCATTCACAGATCCAGGAAATCATCAAGCACGCCGAGCGCGCTCCCTACGGTCGCGGCGGTGAAACGATCCTGAACACTTCTGTTCGAAACACGTGGCAGTTGGCGCCCGTAAATGTCCGCATCGGGGGCAAGTCGTGGGAGCGTTCATTTCAACACATCCTCTCGACCGTTACCGATGGACTCGGTTGTAGCGGAATGAACGTGTCGGCCGAATTCTACAAGCTGCTCATCTACGAAGAGGGCGGCTTTTTCCTTCCGCATCGCGACACGGAAAAGACGGACGGCATGTTCGGCACATTGACAATCGTGCTTCCGTCGGTTCATTGCGGCGGTGAACTGGTCATCCGCCATTCGGGGCGCGAAGTCACGGTGGACCTGAGCAACGAGGAAACTTCCGAACTGACGTTTGCCTCGTTCTATGCAGACTGCGAGCACGCGATCAAACCGATCACGCAAGGCAGCCGTGTGTGCCTGACCTACAACCTCCTGCAGCGCAGAACCGGAAAGAAAAACGAAGCGATTACAGCGCCTCTCTACGACTCAGAGGCGGATCGAGCGGGGGCGATTCTGGAACAGACTTTCAAGAAATCCGACGCGCCGGCGAAGCTGACCTGGCTGCTCGAACATCAGTACAGCCCGGCAGGACTTTCGTTTTCCGGACTCAAGGGCAAGGACGCTGCGCTCGCAAAGGTGATGCGGCATGCTGCGCGCCGAGCGGAGTTGGCCCTGCACCTTGGCATGGTGCATATCGAAGAATCGGGTGCGGCCGAACCTTATTTCGATACAGATTACGGGCGGCGACGCTACTACGACGATGACGATACGGTCGAGGAGTCTGAGACCGACGAATTCGAGGTAATCGAAGTTTTCGATAGTTCGCGACACATCGATCAATGGATCGACACGAATGACCACGCGGTGCAATTCGGGTCGCTGCCGATTAGGGAAGGTGAAATCCTGCCTGCTGGTGCGCTGGATGGCGAAGCGCCCGATCAACAACGGCTGACGGAAGCCACCGGTAACGAAGGTGCGAGTTTCGAGCGTTCCTACCATCGCGCTGCATTGGTCATTTGGCCTCAGGATCGTTTTGTGGACGTGCTACTGCAGGCGGGCTCTACTGCTGCATTGCCCTACTTCAAAGACCGCGTTCAGGCCTCGAATTCTCCTTCGGCGCCAGCTGCGGAACGAGAAACGGTACGTTCCATAGCGGAGCGGATTATCGCCGTGTGGGAAGCCGCCGAGAATGGCGGTTATCGGGACCGGGGCAAGGAGTCGGATCGGAGCGACATGATCTCATTGCTTGGGCAACTTGCCGACGCGCCGCTCCTCGGACGGTTCGTCGCTGGGGTCGTGACGCGAGAATACGATGGTACCGAAAACGAGGCCTTGGCCGTCAATGTTCGGTATCTAGGGCCGATTCAGGCGGCTCAGTTCCTGTCGCGCCTGGCGATCGAAAATATGCGCTTCTTTCCTGCGGCTTGTGTGAATCTTCTCTCGCGGTTAACCCGCGAATTAGGATTGAACCCAACCGCAGATTGGAATGCGGCACTGCGAGAGATTGGCGCAGCCGTTGTGGGGGCTTTACCGGACCTTAAACGGCGCCAGCCGGACCAGTCGGATCGGGAGTGGTGGCCGACTCGAAAGGCCAAGCCAATGGACGGCTCTACGGTCGCGGATCTCATGGAAGCGCTGGCTGCGTTGAACGCGAACGCTCTTCGTGACGCCGCCTGCAACTCCATTGCCGCAAATCCGAAGATGTTTGACCCCGCCAAGCTGATTGTTCCGGCTCTCCAACTCCTTCGCGAGCGCAACGGCGATGTCGTCCCCAGCGATAAGGAGTTCCAGCGGTTCTGGCTCCATTGCGCCGAGTTCCTGCTGGCCCGCAGCGAGCGACCTCCCGAATCGCCCAAAGACTGGCGACAAGACGTGAAGATTGTCTGCCGATGCGACGATTGTCGTGAACTGCGGGCCTTCGCTCTCGGTCCCGCCACCCAAACGCATCGCTTCCGCGTGAGGAAGGATCGCCGTCAGCACCTGCACCAACAGATCGACCGGCATCGCCTGGACATGACGCACGTGACCGAACGCACCGGGTCGCCCCAAACCTTGGTCTGCGAGAAGACTCGCGCCACGTATGAACGCCAGTGCCGTCAATACAACGAGGACCTCGCTTCGATGGCAGAACTCTGCCCACTCATCGGGAAGACGGATGGAGACCTGCAGACGCATCGAGAGCGCTTGGATGCCGCCAGACAACGGCAGCCCCGGCGTGCTCGGCAGCAACCATAGCTCGAATTTTTGTGAGGACTAGCTTAACCATGAACATGAAAGGGAACGGTAACGTCGGAAGCCCTCGGTGGATCACAGCCGAGGGAACGATCGATCTCGCCCAATTGCCGATCGATAACATCTTGAAGCAGGCAATCGATCCCGAATTCGAATGGTTTCGCTCCGCGTGTGCGCTTCTCGGCTGCATGGCTAGGGGTGGACGGCTGGAGGCTGGGCTCTATCTGATTGGCCTGCTGGGCTGGTACGCGTCCGATTTGCAGAGGCTTGGGGTGATAGCGGAGCAGCTTGCGCATTTCCCCCACGAGTCGTCCGCGAACGCACTCTTGGCGGAGATCCGGCGCGTCAGGAGTTCGAATACCACTCGGCGATACTTGGACCGGGTGCTCCGATCTCTTGCCGTGCTTCCGTTCGATCTCGTCGAATCCGGACTGGAAGTCCTCGCTGAGGACACTTCCTTTTCATCCAAGATGCGTGCCAAGTTTCGTAACTGTTGCGAGAGGACTTGGATTTGACCGTGCTCAGAAGATTGTCCCCTCCAGAGGGGGAGGATGCTCAATAAATTGGGAGGAGCATAGCTTGACATCGCTTTTCGGCTTTCGGATTTATTTAAGTAGGTCAAAATTTTGCGCACCCGGGCCGTTTGGAGGATCTCGATTGCTTGTTTGTAGTCACGGCAACGAGTCCCGTCAGCCGGCGCTGCCAGCGCTTGTTTAACACATGCTGCGCATTCGATGGCCACCGTTTCGACGGCCACCGTCCACCACGAATGGGCCGTCTGCCAGTGTTGTCCTTCATCGGTAATGCGTCACGAAAGAGGTTTGTGTTGTCATCATTGAGGTGGAGTTTCGTCTCTGTATCCGGATGCCCTCGATCAAGATCACTCACCTCCACGAATTGCTGCACGGCAACTGGAAACCCGAATCGGGGTCGGGAGGCTAACCGCAAGTTCTCACTAAAAAAATAGGAAAGGCTGTCGTTTCGTGGCATAACAGCTATTGAGAGTAGAAGTTAGGCCAACGAAGGAGGACAGCCTTATGACCACAGAGTGTAACCAAGAACCGT
>Ga0181532_10001887_pt1 | contig 19862 bp, 21 predicted proteins | sample PEATcosm2014_Bin_33_FD_119768 | JGI IMG/M metagenome (GOLD analysis project Ga0181532, IMG submission 119768) | Peatland microbial communities from MTU Mesocosm Facility, Houghton, MI, USA - PEATcosm2014_Bin11_30_metaG | ecosystem: Environmental > Terrestrial > Soil > Wetlands > Peat | place... | reverse complement strand
CCGTCTTCGATGATTTCTTTCTTCGGTTGCGTAGTGACGCATGCTCGTGCGCTGCCAGTTAGGTGGCTATTTTCCTCCGCCGTGGCCGCCAGCCCTCACATTGGTCTTGGTTTTCAGGGCGAACTCCTTTCGTGAATCTTGAAACTAACGCCGACGTCCAGCTTTTACATTGGTCTTGGTTTTCATGGCCTTGCTCCTTTCCGGAGATTCTTCCGGAGGTTCAGCATCTGAAGTGATTGTCATCCTGCCCCCGCTCGAGTAGAAGTCCATGGAGGCCAGTGTGAAGCCATCTGAATTGATATGAAGAAATGTTCTTCAGAACCAATAATCGACCCGCGAGAGCCGGTCATTTTTTATCTGGAATCAGGGAAGGGATTTCAGATATCATCCGCCCCAAAACGACCTCAGAATTCTCGTTTCGTCGCACGTCGCCAGGAGAAGAGGTCAAGACATGCTAAAATCGGGCCTCGGAGAGTGTAAGCACTCTGGAATCAGCAAGCCAATCTTAGGACGGTGGGTTACAAACACATTTTTTTGCCACCCGTTTACTGAGGAGGAGATCTTTACGTGAGCGACCCTCTCCAAACTCCGTTTGATAGCGTCGAGAACGCCCACCAATACGTGCGCCTTCTGGTCGAGGCCATCGCCGATGCGAAAAGCGAAATCGCGGCCGACCTTGACGCACCCGTCCCGGCCAAGCCCGATCGCCGCGTGGAAGCTCTGCGCGTGGTTCAATTCAAGCTGGACAAACTGGAGCAGCACTTGAAGACCAGCAGCCGCCTGCTCAACGATCTGCGCACCCTGCGCCGCCTTCTGTTCGAGGAAAGACCCGAGGAACGGCCCGAACCTACCGCGGCCGGTCAGGACCCTGCTGCCTGAATTTAACGAGATTTCGTGAGTCTGAATTTCGCGAGTATAGCCTTCCTGAGCCTGGATTTCGCGCGTAGAGCTGGCTCACGCTCTCAGTTTTTCGGCAAACTTTTTTTCCAATTTCGCCAGCTTCGGCGAGATCACAAACATGCAATAAGGCTGGCGCGAATTTTCGTTGTAGTAGTTCTGATGGTAGCCTTCGGCCAGGTGAAATTCCTCGGCCGGCTCGACCGCGGTCACAATCGGTTCAGGAAATGCCTTGGCCGCCGTCAACTCCGCAATCGTATTCTCGGCGATCTTCTGCTGTTCTTCATCGTTGTAGAAAATGACCGACCGATATTGCTCGCCAGCGTCATTTCCCTGCCGATTCAGCGTAGTCGGATCGTGCACCGCGAAGAATACGTCCAGCAGATCTCGATAACTGATCAGATCAGGGTCGAAAGTAACGCGCGCGACTTCCACATGCCCGCTATCGCCGTCGCAAACCTGGCGATAAGTCGCCTGGTCGGCGCGTCCACCCATGTAGCCCGACTCAACGTGGGTCACGCCCGTAAGACGCTGAAAAACCGCCTCAATACACCAGAAACATCCGCCGCCAAAAACTGCTGTTTGCTCTTGAGCCATGGTGATTGGATGTTAGCCGCGCGTTCGAAGTTTCGCGGGGTTCCCGTGAACCTCTGTTCCCCTGTGGTAAAGAGCTCAGCCCTTAGACGGACACGGTGAACGAAGTTTCCGTGCGCGTAACCGGCCGATAGAGCGTGTCGCGCTCAATGGGTGCGCGTCCAGCTTCCGTGATCAACCGCACCAGGTCGTGCCGCCGCAAGCCTTGCGGAGTGGTCGCTCCGGCATCGTGGTAAATCTTTTCCTCCACGACGGTGCCATCAATATCGTCGGCTCCAAACCGCAGCGAGATCTGCGCAATCTTTGGAGTCATCATCTGCCAGTAAGACTTGATGTGCGGGAAGTTATCAAGCACCAGCCGGCTGACCGCAATCTGCTTGATGTCGAGCATGCCCGTGGTGGTAAAAAGATGCTGCAGCGGAGTGTTCGCCGGATGAAAAGCGAGTGGAATAAATGTCTGGAATCCGCCAGTCTCATCCTGCAAGGCGCGCAGCTTGAGCAGGTGATCGACGCGGTCTTCATCGTTCTCGATGTGCCCGTAAAGCATGGTGGCGTTCGACTTCAGTCCGATCTGGTGGGCGAGGCGCGCCGTATCGAGCCATTGATCGCCATCAATCTTATGATCGCAGATAATGTGCCGCACCCGGTCGGCAAAAATTTCAGCTCCGCCGCCGGGCAGCGAATCGACGCCCGCCTCTTTCATTTGTTCCAGCGTCTCGCGGATTGTCAGTTTAGCCCGCTTCGCCAGGTACGCGACTTCCACCATGGTGAAAGCCTTCATGTGGACGAGCGGAAAACGTTCTTTCAATCCGGAAACAAGATCAAGAAAATATTGAAACGGCAAATCCGGGTGCAGCCCGCCGACAATATGAAACTCCGTGACCGCCTCGGTGTAGCCGGAAGCGGCTGTCTCGAAAGCTTCTTCAAGCGCCATAGTGTAAGCGCCCGGAGTGTCTTTCTTGCGCCCAAAAGCGCACAAGCGACAAGCAGCCACGCAAACATTCGTCGGATTAATATGCCGGTTGACGTTGAAGTACGCTTTGTCGCCATGCATCCGCTCACGAATCCAGTTAGCCAGCCAACCCACGGCCAGGATGTCGCCCGTCCCATAAAGGACAAGCGCATCGCCCTCGTTCAGGCGCTCACCCGCGAGGACCTTATCTTTGATCGGAAGCAGGCGCGGATCGTCGGTCTGGAATGGGTGAGTGTTCGGCATCTGTTTAATAATAACCCAGTCTTTGCAAGGGATCCCATCGGTTTGCGAGGTGCGCGTGAACAACCACGTGTAGAGACGGGGCTTGCACCGTCTTCCAGGGAGAAGGCGTGGCCAGCCGCATCTCTACCTCCGCACCAGTCGGTCCGCGGCCACAAAGAAAAAGAACACCACCGAAATCACTCCATTCATAGTGAAGAACGCCGCATTCAGCTTACTCAAATCGTCGTGCCGCACCAGCGTATGTTCGTAGAGCAACAGCGCAGCCACGGCGATCACTCCGACGACCGCCAGTTTACCCAAGCCGAACGTGACGATCAGCGCGACCAGCAGCCCGAGCATCACAACGTGAAACACACGGGCAACGACGAGCGCATTCCTGATTCCGAGATAACGCGGCACAGAATGCAAGCCATGGCTCCGGTCGTAGTCATGATCCTGACAAGCGTAGATCACGTCGAATCCGCCGACCCAGAACGTCACGGCGGCAGTGAGCAGCAGAATCCGCGGATCGAGCGACCCGCGCACCGCGATCCACGCCGCCGCCGGAGCAATGCCGAGGGCAAACCCGAGAAACAGATGCGACCAGCGCGTAAATCGCTTCGTATAGGAATATAGAAGGATCACCCCGAGCGCCGCCGGCGAAAGCACCAGCGTCAAGCGGTTCAACTGGTAAGCAGCAAGAACAAAAACTCCGCACGAGACCAGAACGAACGCACTAACAAACGAAGGGGTCAGCAAGCCAACCGGCAGCGCGCGAGTTGCGGTGCGAGGATTGGCCGCGTCAATCGAAGCATCGGCCAGTCGGTTGAACGCCATAGCCGCCGACCGCGCCGAGACCATGGCGACGACAATCCACGCCAGTTGCCGCCACGCGGGCAAGCCTCCAGCGGCCAGCATAGCTCCGCAGAGCGCGAACGGGAGCGCAAAAATCGAGTGCTCCCACTTGATCATCTCCAGCGTGATCTTAAGATTTCGGAAAAACCCCACGAGACCATTGTAAAGCAGGGCTTAATGGAGAGCGGGCATGCCCGCCCGGCCGCGATGATGGACGGGCGAGACGCGCGTCGCTCCATCGCATAGCTCATCGCGCGATCACAGTACTAGCCACTCTCTACTGCCCCCTCTACCAGCGGGACAAACCGGCAACCTTCGAGAATCTTTACCTCCGCCCGGCCGCTGACTTTCGAGATCAGCTGCAACTCCTGGCTAGAGGGCGGACCGATCGGCACCATCATGCGTCCGCCTTCTCGCAACTGATCAAACAGCGCTAGTGGCATCTCAGCGGTTGCGGCGGAAACAAGAATGGCATCGAACGGGGCGAACTCCGCCCACCCCTGGCTGCCATCGCCGACTCTGATCCTCACATTGCGATAGTTCAACCGATCCAGCATGCTTTCCGCCAAGGCCGCCAATTGCGCGTGACGCTCCACCGAATACACCTCGTCCGAAAGCAGCGAAAGCAATGCCGTCACGTAGCCGGAACCGGTGCCGACTTCGAGGATGCGATCACCGGCCTGAAGCGCGAGATGCGCGAGCATCGCAGCCACAATGTAAGGCTGCGAGATGGTTTGCTCGGCACCGATGGGCAGCGGATGATCGTCGTAGGCGTGCTGCCGGAAAGCCTCCGGAACAAACTCATGCCGCGGTACGGTGCGCATGGCCTCGAGCACGCGACGGTCCCGGATTCCGCGCCCGGCGAGTTGCACGTGAACCATTTCTTCGCGCTGAGAAATAGAGTCCATGGAGGCTCCTGTCTAATCCTTTCACCACAGAGGACACAGAAAAACACAGAGGAAATCAAGGCGCGTTCCCCTGTGCCCCGCTGTGCTCCCCCTGGGCAAAGCGCTCGCATGTGGCGTCAAGAAAGTTTGCTGGATCAATCGACACCGTCATCTGACTTGCAAACGGACGGACCGCCGCGCTAGTACGGCCCGATGATGCCGCCAATATTCCGCGCAGTCAGCGCCTCCGGTCGCGCCTTCTTTTCTTGCGCTTCGATCATGTCGAGATACTTGTAGGCCGAGCCCGTGTTGAAGGCCACGACCTTGTCTTCGGCGCGGAAGAATCGGCTGGCGCGTAGCTTCTGATACGCAACCAGTGATGCGGCTCCCTCGGGCGCGGCGAACACGCCTTCCACACTGGCCCAGTGCCGCATCGCAGCAAGGATTTCCTCGTCGCTCGCCGCCACCGCAGTGCCGTGACTTTTCTTGAGAATGTCGAGAATCAGGTAGTCGCCATACGCTTTGGGCACGCGCAACCCGGCGGCGAAGGTTGCGGCGTCGAGCCACACTTCGGATGTGGCCTTCCCAGCTTCGAAGGCTTTCACAATCGGCGCACAGCCCGCCGCTTGCACGGTAATCATCTTCGGACGCTCGGACCCGATCCAGCCAAGTTCCTCCATCTCATCAAAGGCCTTCCACATGCCGATCATGCCCACGCCGCCGCCGGTCGGATAGATGATGCCCTGCGGAAGCTTCCAGCCAAGCTGTTCGGCAACCTCGTAGCCCATGGTTTTTTTGCCTTCGACGCGGAACGGCTCCTTCAGAGTCGAGACGTCGAAGCATTTTTCTTTGACCCAACTCTCTTTCTCCTTGAGCTCGGCAACCAGGCGGCCACAATCGCTGATCAGGCCGTCCACCAGCGTGACGTGCGCGCCGTAATAATCGCATTCCATGCGATTCGCGAGGGGCACATCTTTCGGCATAAAGATGTGAGCTTCAATGCCCGCCGCCGCCGCGTAAGCCGCCAGCGCACCGCCGGCGTTCCCGGCAGAAGGAGCGGCCAGTTTCTTCAGTCCGTAATGTCGAGCCATGGTCACAGCAGCCGACATGCCGCGCGCCTTGAACGACCCGGTGGGATTCAGCCCTTCGTCCTTAATGAAGACGTGGGCAAACTCGCGGCTGGGAAGCATGGGAGTAAATCCTTCGCCGAGCGTGACAGGATCAGCATCCGGCAGAACTTCAGCGTAACGCCACATGCTGGCCACGCGACCCGATAAATCTTCGCGCCGCAACTTCCCTTTCAGGCTGGCAAGATCGTAGCGGACGAAAAGCACGCCGCCATCTTTAGGACAAACATTCTGCGGGCGATCAGCGGAGAGATGCTCCCCGCAACGTGTGCATTCAAGGTAGGAAATTCGCATCGAGGGAAGGATAGCATTTTGGCTGTTGGCTCCTAGGACTGAGCTGTCAACACTAGCTTTTGCGCGGACCGGAAACGTCGTGCCAATCAATTGAAGATTGTTCGAAATGGCCGGCACTTAAACTTGTTCCCCTAACGGTGGTGATTCCGCGGTTCGTTCTAAAAATGCTAACCATGGCCGCGCTCAGAACTTTGCATCTTGGATGGTGTCTCTCACACAACGTTGCCAAACCAGCCAGTGATTTTCACGAAGCTGTTGTAGGTTTCTGCGGAAAGCTGCCTATTGTGTTCACCATAAAAGTCTGATGCGCAGGCGAAACTTTCAACCAGTTCCATGACTCTCCGAAAAGACTGATAGGCGTCGAATAAATCGACAACCTTAGGGGTAGAGAGCTGACGGTGGTGTGCGATCTCCGCCTTGGCCTCAACGCTCGTCCCAGACTTTCCAGCGTGTCCTTCCAGGTCTCACGAAACTCCGTTGTGGTCGCGTCATCGCAAATGAAAGCCGGGTGCAAGTTTTTGTTGATATTGATCCAGCACCTTGCTCGCTGCCGGCAGCAGAAGATCGACTGGTTCCCGACCGTGGGAGGGAACGGCTAAACGAACACTAGCAGCGCAGGGAAAAGTCGGTGCCGTTTCATCAGGCTCCTCCGACAAAGTTGAGTCTCATACCTTGTGGCCGCGCCCCGCAAAGAGATCGCCGCCCCGCGGACTTCGATCTTACTGCCAAGGCTGTGCAAAATCGGTAGCTGCTGCTAAAGCCACGACCCTAGTCTCAAGACGTCCGTAGTGGCAAGGGCTACATGCCGGTACTTCCTCACGCTGGCAATCTCTTGAGCACCTCCTTCGCCCGCCGAAACCAAGGCCGCTCCCGCCGCCGCAGATAGCCCGGCATAGTCGGCTTCTTATCGAGCACCTTCTGCGCCCACTCGCGGGCCTCGGCGTCGCGACCCTCGGAGGCCAGCAAATCCGCGAAATTCAAGCAAGTCTCCGACAATGTCGACGTGACCGTTACCCGCCGGAAGAGCGTCTCGGCTTTTTCTTTTTGTCCAGTCTGCGCATAGGCGTGCGCGAGCAATCCGGCGGCGCGTTGGAAATCGTAGTCGGGCTCTTTCGCGACCACCCGCTCCAGGTCAGGCAGCGCAGCCGCGGCGTCTCCCAACAGGATGGCGCAAACTCCGCGCCTGTAGAAGGGATCAAGCGTATCGGCACGGGCGGCAATGGCTTTGTCGAACGCCACTCGCGCCGACTGAAGATTGCCGTCGTCCATGTAAAGGCCGCCGAGATCCTCATAGTTTCCCGCTGATGGATTATCGCGAATCGCAGCTTCAAGTTCGCCAATGCGCTTGCGCCGCGGAAACACTTTGAAGGATTGTCCCAGCAGTCCAATGTCAGGAAGCGCCTCGACAAAAAGATAGATAATCGCACCAATCGGGCCAAGAAACAGAATGATGAAAATCCAGTAGTTATCCGGACGGCGCCGGATGAAGTGAACGATCGCCAATCCCTGGAGGAGGATGCCGATGAAACCAAAACGGTATAGGAGGTAACCTAGAAATCCCATGCGAGTCTTTGGCCTTACTCGGCCTAGCGTGAGATTACCATTTGTGGAAGATGGAGAAAGAGACTGCCGGGGTAGCAAGGAGTCGTATGTCGATTGAGAACGATAAGCAGCAGAACGATAAGATGCAGAAAGACGAACAGCAGATCCTGGCGCTGCACGAGGCCGGAGACCGGGCGTTGATGAGCGGCGATCTCGCCGTGCTGGCGCAGATCTTGGCCGACGACTACGTGCAATACAACGAGGCGGGCGAGGTCTTCACGAAGCAGGATGTGCTGAACAATTTTCGGACGGGGGCGATTCGTTACCCGTCGATCGTTCCCACCGGGCGAAAGATTCGCGTGTTCGGCGACACCGCGGTCGTGCACGGCTCGGAATCCGACGAAGTCGAAGTCAAGGGAAAACGTTCCGCCGTACGCTATGTCTACCTCGACGTGCTGCGGAAATGCGATGGCGAGTGGAAGTTAGTGGCGTCGCAGTTGGCTCGGCCGACGGCGGAATAGCGACGGAGGTTCAGGTTTTCCCTGGACCTCTGTTCTCCTTGTGGTAGAGAACTTCTTATTGACCACAGTAGACACAGAGGTTCACAGGGAAAAGCGAGCCCACGTTAGCCTTCGTCAGCGCGCAGCCGGTTCTGCCAGTGCGACCAGAGGAACCAGACGATCCCGGCCAGCAGAGACGCGCCGATCACGGCGTCGAATTTGTGGAAGTACTTTCCGAGCGAACGCCAGTTCTCTCCCAGTTTCATGCCAAAGTAGGCCAGCACAAAACACCAGGGCCACGATCCCAGAAAGGTATAGATGTGGAATTTGCCGCGAGGCATGCGGGCAATCCCCGCCGGCAGCGCGATGAACGTGCGAATCACTGGCAGCAGGCGCGCAATGAACACGGCCATGTCTCCCCAGCGCAGAAAAAAACGGTCGGCCCAGTCCAGTTCACGGTGCCCCATCAAAATCCAGCGTCCGTAGCGTTCGACCAGCGGGCGTCCGCCGTAGCAGCCAATTTCGTAGGCCACGAGCGAGCCCAGATTGCATCCGATGGCGCCAGCCGTTGCCGCCCATACCAGCTTCATCGCGCCGGTATAGACGAGGTAGCCGGCAAACGGCATGATCAGTTCCGAAGGCAGCGGAATGCAAGCGGACTCGATCGCCATGAGCAGCGCGATGCCGGCGTAGCCGGTTGCCGCTACCAGGGAATTAATAAAGACGAAAAGTAAGGTGAGGATTTTCTCGGTCATCGGTCATCGGTTATTGCAATCGGGTGATCGGATGATCGGACGATCGAGCCGTCTGGTCATCTAGCCTTCGGGTTTCAATCACCCGATGACCCGATGGTCAGTTCACCCGATGCCGTTCAGAACGTACCGTCCTGCGTGAAGCTGAAACCCGGCAAGGTTACGCCATCCCCCGACTTGGTGACCTTCACCTTCACCACCGGCGCGTCCGGCGCGGTGACCTCGGCGGGCCGCAGTACCGCGTATTGGGAGAACACTTCGCTGTACAACTTGGTGACCAGGTGATCCTGGCCGGTTGCGTCATGACGCCAGACCTGTCCGAGTTTGATGCCCTTCACGGCCACAAGTTTTTCCTTGGTTAACAGAGCTTAGTTCTCAGAGTACTCATCGGGCCACCAACCCGTCAATTGCAGCGAGGTTACTCTTGATCGTGCGGGCTGCCGCAAGCCAGCGACTTTGTTACCATGAACCCGCTGTTCAGGAGTGTTCAGGAGGAAACCGATGCCTCGCGGAAACGCACCGCGTCAACCCAGCCGCAGCGGACGACAGGAAGGTGCCCGCCGGGCCCTGGGTTCGCCATTATTGATGAAGAGTGCACAGCCAAAGGCAAAGCCCGCTCGAAAAAAGAAAGCCCCAGCGCGCCCCGTCGCCGGCCGAGCGGCGCTGAGCGCCAGCAAGGCGCCGAAGGCGGCAGCCGTGAAAAAGAAATCTGCGTCTGGATATGACCCTTTGGCCCCCGAGCGCATCCGTCAGATCATCGCCGGCCTCGACCAGCTTTATCCCAAAGCGACCTGCGCTCTCACTCACCGTAGCGCGTGGGAGTTGCTGGTGGCGACGATTCTTTCCGCCCAGTCTACCGACGTGCGGGTGAACATGGTCACGCCCGGTCTATTTGAAAAATATCCAACGGTCCAGGATTTCGCGGCGCTCGAGCCTGAACAGTTGCAGCCGGACATCTACTCGACCGGCTTCTTCCGCAACAAGTCGAAGTCAGTGGTGAGCGCGGCGCGGAAGGTGGTAGCAGACTTCGGCGGGAACGTTCCGCAAACGATGGAGGAGTTGCTGACCCTCCCCGGAGTGGCTCGCAAGACAGCCAACGTCGTGCTCGGAACGTGGTTCAAGAAAAATGAAGGAGTCGTCGTGGATACGCATGTGACGCGGATTTCGCGTCGCCTGGAGCTGACCAGGCAAGAGGACGCTAAGAAGATCGAAGAGGACTTGATGCAGATCATTCCTCGCGAGCGGTGGACGGACTTTTCTCACGAAGTGATCTGGCATGGGCGGAAGTTGTGCGTAGCGCGCGGTCCGAAGTGCGCGGATTGCGCGCTGGAGAAGCTGTGTCACGCCGCCGATAAGACATGGTCGACAGTTGAGATTCATGAAGAGGCGCAGCCATAGAATCGCCATGCTTCGCTCGTGCGGTGACGAGCGCTCGTGTGGTAACGGGGCTTCGCCCCGTCCAAGGTTGCGTAGGGACAGCCGCCCCCGGCTGTCCAAGCCGAGCACAGCGGGGGTCCCCGTCAAGCCCGGTGTTGGCTTTGACAGGGTAGAACAGCGTGGCTCCGCTGCGAGCATCATCTTCGCAGTCCCGCACGTCTTCACATCGAAAACTTTGAGCGTCGTGAAGAACCGGGCTTCGTACATCTGAAAAACGCGAGCTTCGTATTAGGGCACCGCTTTAGCGATGCCAAAAGGTATCGAAATCAGATGCCCCTTTAGGGGCTGGTCGTCGCAGCCCCTTGGACGGAACCAGAGCCCCGTCACCACACCCGCTAGCCGGTGTATGACAGTTCGACGACCGTGCAGTCGTCATTGAGCGGGGTGCCTCCGCAGAAATCGGCGACGGCAGCGAAGACATCTTCCATCGACTTACTCTTCCCCGCCACGTTCTCGAGACGCTCGTTGTCAAACATATCTCCGCGGGCGTTCTCGGCTTCGGTGACGCCATCGGTCACCAGGATCAACCGATCCCCAGGCCTCATCTGGCAGCGGTCGCTCGAGTACGTCGCATCCGTCAGCAGGCCGACGGGCAGGTTGCCGTGTGCTGGCCGAAGTACTTCGTTGCCGCAGATCCACACCGGCGGAATGTGCCCGCAGTTGACGTATTCGAGATCGCCGTCGTTACGCAGGCGCGTAATGATCATGGTCGCGTATTTCTCGCCGATGTGCTTGTAGGTAAAGAAGCGATTCACCGCGTCGACGACCTCCACCAGCGGCATGCCCGAAATGAGTTGCGAGTAGACCATGCCCTGAAGAATGGAAGCCAGCAACGCGGCCGAGACTCCCTTGCCGCTGACGTCGGCGAGAACCACGGCCAGACCCTGCGGCGTGTTCACCGCTTCGAAGAAATCGCCTCCGATTTCCTTGCAAGACAGGTTGCGCCCGTTGACCCGCGCAAAAGGCACTTCCGGCAGAGTCACCGCCAACAGACGCTGTTGAATGGAGGCTGCGATCGACAGTTCCTGCTGGTAACGGCGCCCGGCTTCTTCGGCCTGCACCAGGCGCGCGTTTTCCACCAGCTGAGCCGCTTCAGTCGCGATCGCCCGCAAAATATCGTGGCTGACGCTGGTGATATCGCGCGAGGCAAAGCGCGAGTCTACATAGAGCGCTCCCATCACTTCCCCACCGGCCGGCTGCTCGGCCCGCGTAGCCTGCACCAGCGGCTTGCGCAACGGCATACAGATCACCGTCCGCAGGTCGAAGGTGACAATGCTTTTCCGTTCTTTCACATCGAGCATCTGACTGGTGTCGGTGACCAGGTATTCCGAGTTCGAGGTCAACGCACCGTCCAGCACCGATCGAGAAATGGTCTTGTCGTCGAGCAGCGGCTCGCCCTTCGAGTTGCGCCCGGCGGCGAGCGTCAGGGTCCCGTCCAGGTCGCGCAGGAAGATGTACCCGCGTTCGGCGCGCGTCAGCTTGAGCGTGGCCTCGAGCAGCGTAACCAGGATTTCATCGAGCACGCCGATGGTGTTGAGTTTGCGCGCCGCTTCCATGAATAGTGTGAGTTTCTCGAGGTCGCTCGCCTCCGGAGCAATCTGGATGCCCGAGATCTGGCTGAGAAATTCGCGCGCCGTGTTCGAGGTGGTGTGCAGCGGATGGAAGATCAGGTAGGCGACATCGCGCGCGCCAAATTCCAGCCGGTCATTGCGTTGCAGCTTGTGGCGGTCCACCTTCTCGCCATTGACGAAGGTGCCGTGTTTGCTGCCCAGGTCCACGACAAAAAACTCGCCGTTTTCTGACACGATCGAAGCATGCTCGCGAGACACGCGCGGGTCGGCGATCACCAGGTCGCGATCCACCTTGCGCCCCACGGTGTAAGGAGTGTGATTCAGCGACAGCGTCTGCTGATCATTCCCCGATACGAAGATCGCGATGGGAAAGATGCTCGAAATGCTCGAATGCGACGAGGCCGACATGTACCCTGAACTCTCCTGCGGCCGTCATGCCAGGAAAAGATGCCAGCAAAAGCCGCCAGCGACCCGACACGGCCCCAGAGCATTCTACGACGAGCCCGGCCCGGCTGCCGCGGGAAATGTCTTTCGGTAGCTCATTATAAGGATCAGCGCCGCTACTACGACGGGCAAGTGGAGCACAGTCCAAAGAGGGACCGTCCACGCGGCTTGGACGGTCGGGGCCGGCAGAATGAAAGAAAGTCCTGCGAGCACGATGCTCGTGGCCCATTGCCACAACAGAAGAATGGCGGCGAGGGCGAGGAGCGCGCGGCCCATGCTATTCGTCGTCGCGTGCAGCTTGTAGTTACGTACCAGCATTAGCAGCGCGGGGAGCAGCATGACCTCGTTATATAGGGCGTAGCTCGGAATGACGATGATCGTTACGGTTAAAATGAGAACCACCGTCAGGGTGAAGGCGGCGGTGTCTTGCGCACACTTGCGGTTTTTCCAACCGACATGCAACGTCGCGGCTACGGCGAGCGCGCGCGTTATCCATGCCCAGGGTGGCACGAGGAGTTTGTCCAAAGTCGAGACGGCATCGGTGTAGGTTGGGTATTCGCGCATGGCCTGAATGAATTGGGGAATCCAATGGGGGAGATACCATTCTGCGGCGCCGCACAGGATGGTCATGGTGAACAGGAACGACGCGGCCCAGCGGTAGCGGCGACGCCAGTCGGCCAGGGTCCAGAGCATCAACCAGAACAACAACAGCCAGACTAGCTGCGGCTTGATGGTGGCCAAGGCCAGCGACACGCCGGCGGCAATCGGCTGGTGCGACGCTAGGAACGCAAGTCCGATGACCACAAAGGCAGCCACCAGAAGCGTCATTTGCTGGAGCTTGAGGCCCTGCATGACGGGAAGGCTGCCGAGGGTGAAGACGACCAGGCTCGCCTGTGTCCAGAGCGGTGGGGACCAGCGGAGCACGCGCAGCCACAGCGGGACGGTGGCTACGGTGAGCCAGAACGAGAACCAAAGGAATCCTTTACGCACGATCTCGAACGGAAGATGGACGGTGGGTGCAAGCAAAAAGGTGACGTAGACGGGATAGGCGAATCGCTGGTCTCTTGGATCTCCTGGGCGGGACGGGTCCAGGGGACGACCATAGTAGCCTTGCTGAATTTCGCGCGTCACGTCGGGACTGTAGGGATTGCGGCCGTTTAGGAGGAGTTCTCGCGCACCCACCCAGTGAAGATAAAGGTCGGAAAGATTTCCGCGCGGGCGACCTTGCGCAGCAGCGTCCGAAACTTGGTGCGGAATCAGCACACGGTTGGCATACAGCCAGACGCCCGCGGCACAGACTGCAGCGGCCAGAACCAGCCAAAGCGGCTTATAGGAAATGCCAGGTTGCATCGTGATATTGGCCGTGAAATCTAAGCATCTGGATGTTACCTCGCTGACGCCGCGCCATACCACTTAAGCCACCGGCACGGCCGCATCCCCGCATCCATACTTCCTGCAGATCCAAACCACCATCGGAATCCACCACCAGGGACTCAGCCATGGCCAGGTCCACGAGCCCATGAAGAGGATGGCGTACACCGCGATGAACAGGGCCACATCCACGCGCATCTCCGATCGCGTCGCCGCGCCGGGTGACGAGAATAACATGAGCACGACCGGCAGCAGCAGTGTCAGGTCATGGATCACTGCATGATAGCCAACCAGAATGCACGTCGCGCTTGCCACTGCGAACACCAAGCGAGTGTCGGTTGCTCGCCTCCCAACTTTCCACAACACGATCCCGAGCACGGCCGCAGCACACACAATCGCCGCCACGGTGACGAAGCTTCCACCGCTGTTCCCTGCAAGCTCCGCAATCGCCCCGTGGAGGTTTGGCATGGCCGCGATCTGTGTACCGGCTGCGCCATGATTCTCCCTATGAACAACGAAGCTCCCGTAGTCATTGATCCCATGCCATCCGGTCATCATCGCCCAGATGGCCACCAGCACTGCCGCCACTGGACAAAACCCCAACCACAGTCGCTGCCGTCGCACCGCCAGGATCAGCGCCAGCGGAAGCACCAGATGGAACTTGAACAACCCGCATCCGAGCACCGCACCCGCCAAAACAACGCGGCCCCTCGCCAGCAAAAACAGGCTTGAGGTCACCAGCAGCAGAAGCAGAACCGAATCCTGTCCTTGAATCAATGCCCTGACCGCCGGCGCGAAAGCGGCCACGCTCAAAATCAAGAACAGCGGACTGAGTCGTTCCGTTTCCGCGAATGTCTTTCTCACCATTCGCAGACTCACCATCATCATGACAACATTCAGGAAGGTCCAAACCAGGTACGCCGGAAAATAACTCAGGTATGTCAAAGGCACAAACAGCAGCTCTTCAAACGGAGGGTGTAAATCGTGCAGTTGCGCCGCCTGGCCCGCGCGGACCATCTCGGCCCCCTTGTAGAACACGGTAAAATCCTGATATCCATTTCGCAAGAACCAAACAAGATGCGACGTGCCGACGAAGCTAAGCAACGTCAGCGCGAGAACAACAATGCCCGCCAGTCGTTCCTTGTTTCGATTAAGTTCGGCTGGCGTCATGCGGAGTCTTTCAGAAATCTCCGATTCCATAATTGCCGGGTACAACATTCATGATCCTTCTTGCAGACAAGCGCCTGCTGTTCGCCGCGATCCTCTTCTTGGGTCTGCGGACCATGCCCGGCACCGATGCCCATCTTTCCCTTCTCAGTTCTGCACCGCGAGGCTCAGCCTGCGCGCCTAAGCGATGCCCAGCGGTCGAATTGAAGGCTTATTCTATTCTCAACTCGGTTCGGTTCCGACGCTTCGCGCTCGCAAGAATGTAGAGCAGAAACCAAGCTGGAACAGTCCACGCGTACCAGAACGTCGTGCGATGCTCGAGAATGAGCACCAGTGCGGCGGCGTTGATACCCAGGAACAACGCGGCAATGCCGATCAGCATTCCCCGGCGACCCATCATCGCCCAGGCAGCCGCCCGGAATACGCATGGCAAAAGGACGACCTGATCGAAGAACCAGCTGTACGAAATTGTCAATATCGAGATCAGCAGCAGCATCGGCATCTCATCCGGCCACCGCCATCGGCTTTCGGACCTTCTCCAATGGAAAAAGAACCATACCAATGCCAGAAGAGCCGGCAACAACTGCAGCGGATAGTACCGGCTCACCGCCAATCGCACCAAGCCACTTACGGTCGGAGTTACTTCCTCGATCACCCCGCTCTTCATAAGATTGAAATACTGACTGAAGATTGCGTGATCCAGGAACGCGGCGACGAAGCTTGCCAGCGCTGTTATTGAACACAATGCCGCTATAGTTCGGATCGTGCGCCCACGGATCGACCAACATAGAAGGGCCACCCACACCAGGAAAACGAGATGTGGCTTCAGTGCTACCAGGAATAAAAAGGCCCCGGCCAAGGCGAGTTTCTTTCGCTTTTCAAAATGGAGAAAGCCCGCTACGCCCAACAGAACGAGAGGGCTGATCTGCCCAATCGCAAGCGCCACAGCGACCGGCAAGAACGACCCCGTGCTTAACCCTGGGATCCACACTGATTCCGTCTCTGAGCCGTAGAGTTCCCACAACCATCGCCCCGCTAGGAATATCGCAATCAAGCCAAGCCCGAACCACAATTGTTGTGCCTTGTTGAAAGAGAGCAATCCGAGCGGGACGATCACCGGCACAATCCACGGTGGATTACGCATGATGAGCGCCCGCGATTGGACAAAACCAACCTGCCGCTCCAGGGTGAGCACCGGCCCAGCCGCGTAGGGATCAAGGCCGGCCAGTACCTGACGGGCCGCGGTCCAGTACTCAACGAAGTCGTTAACATTGCCGGGGCTTGCCTGTTGCCCAGGACGGGCCGCCACCGTGCCGAGAAATACAAGGAGCAGTGCCAGCAAGCGAGTGGAGGGTAGCGCGGGAAGAAAAAGGCATCCCGCCAATTTTTCCGTTCGGCCGCATTGGCGCCATGTCATGTCGAGTCTTGTCGAAACGCCCTCATTCTATAATTGCCAGGTCGCGCTTCCAATGAACATTCTCGCCAGCAAGCCCCCGCGCTTTGCCGCCATACTGCTCTTGGGTCTGCTGGCCATGACCGCCCGCAGTGCTACCGATCCTGATCTCTGGTGGCATCTGCGCACCGGGCAATGGATCGTCGAAACCGGCCACGTTCCGCATTCCGACCCTTTTTCCTTCACCCGTGCCGGGCATGCTTGGGTGTCGCATGAATGGCTGTCGGAGGTCGTGTTTTACGAACTCTGGAAACACGGTGGTGCCGCCGCCCTGATCGTGCTCTCCGCGATGGTTACGACCCTTGGCTTTATGCTGCTCTATCTGCGCTGTCTTCCCAGTGGAGGAAAGCGGCACTGGGCAGCCGCCGCCACTGCGCTTAGTGCTCTGGCTGCCGCTCCCTCATGGGGCGTCCGGCCGCAGATGTTCACCTTTACCTTGGCCAGCCTGCTCCTATGGCTGATCGAAGCTGGCGAAGTTCGTCCCAAACTAATGCTTTGGATACCGCCGCTCTTTCTCGTCTGGCTGAATCTGCACGCCGGATTCGCACTCGGCCCCGCGCTGCTGCTGGCCTATGGTGTCGGCCTGATTATGGAGACTGCCCTCGGCAACACACCATGGCAGCAAACGCGGCCCATCCTCCTGCGGGTGCTGCTGTTTCTCCTCGCTTGTCTGGCACTCGTGCCTCTCAACCCCAGCGGCTCTCAACTCTATCGTTATCCGTTCGATACTTTACGCTCGTCCGGGATGCGGTCCCTGATTGGCGAGTGGCACTCCCCGGATTTTCATGCGTCCATGTATCGTCCACTCTTGCTGGTATGGCTGCTGCTTCTAACCGCACTCGCCAGTTCCCGGTCGCGGCCCAGTGGGCGCGTGATCGTTCCCCTCGTCCTTGTTTCTTTCGCCGCTCTGGACGCCGTCCGCCACACTCCGATTTTCGTTTTGCTGGCAATACCGGTAATCGCCGCCGCTCTCCCGGCTTCAGCCGCAGCGGTCTCCGATCGGCGTCGCGTCGCGTCGCGGTTCCGGCCGTTTTTCAACGGGGCGGTGATCATTCTCTTCGCTGCCTTTGCCTTGGTGAAGTGGGTGAGTCTGGCCCGCAACCAGGATGCCCGAGAGGCGGAGCGGTTTCCCCAACAAGCTGTCGCGTTCTTGCAGACTACCGCGCCCAGCCCCGGAGAATCTTCGACTAACATCTTTGTTTACTATGACTGGGGAGGCTATGCGATCTGGAAACTCTATCCCGAATATCGCGTATTTGCGGACGGCCGCGCCGATCTTTATGCCGACGACCTCCTCCGCCAGTCGATTAAGACGGTGGTGGAACTCCGCCCCGGCTGGCGAGACGTTCTTGACCGCTGGAAGGTGGATGTGGTGCTGGTGCCTCCTTCCTGCGCGCTGGCTCAAGGCCTGCTCCTCGACCCCAATTGGCACGCTGAATTCAGCGACTCTAAGGCGATTGCCCTGCTCCGGACGCACCCCGCGCCGCCAACAATTTTGACGTTATCGAGAGAAGCGCCACCCAGGCAAGAAAGTGAAAAAATGTTTCCCAGAGCCATCCGAATCTGCGAGACTAAGGCGCACAGAGGAAAGAGGACTGGTTCCTGCGCTGGTTCTGGGGTTGAGAGTCTCGAGCGCAAGCCTGAAGGAGGCTAGGATGAAGGAATTGGCTAAACTCTTGTGGTGCAATGAGGAAGGTCAGGATATCGCGGAATACGCGGTGATGCTGGCCGTAATTCTGGTGATCGTGATTGGCACCGTTCAACTGATCGGCAGCAACGCGAACAACGTGTTCTCGTCGGTGGCGAGCTCACTCCAGTAGGCCGCCACGCGGAAATTAAGTGGCCGTAGCAACGAATGAGTCCGGAGTTGGTCCGCAAGGAGAGGAATGAACCGAAGCCGTTTGTTGATGATCGGTGGTCTGGCGCTGGCAGTTGGGCTGCTCGTCGCCTTTACCGTCTATAACCGGCTGCGCACCTTTGCAGGTTCAACCAGCAATGAGCCTGCGGTGGAGGTCGCGGTGGCCGCCCGCGATATTCAGGTCGGGGTCAAATTGGCAGCCGACGATGTCCACGTGGTTAAAGTGCCGCAATCGGCCGCCCCTCCGGGCTACTTTTCCGGAACATCGAAGATCGTGGGCCGCGGCGCGATTCTGCCGATCAGTAAGGGCGATTTTATTTTGCCCACTAAGCTGGCGGCGATGAACGCCGGTGCCGGTCTGCCCTCGCTGATCCCGACGGGAATGCGCGCGGTTTCGGTGCGCGTCAACGATGTGGTTTCGGTGGCCGGCTTCGTGCAACCGGGCACGCGCGTTGATGTGCTGGCGACCGGTGATCAAGGCACGGGCAACGACCGTCAAACCACCACCGTCCTCGAAAACGTCGCAGTCATCGCCGTGGGCAAGAGTTTGGACCGCAACGCGTCCGCGGACGCGCAAACCGCCCCCGTGATTACGCTCCTGGTTTCTCCAGACGACGCGCAGAAGCTGGCGCTGGTTTCGCAAGAAGGGCGGATTCAGCTGTCGTTGCGCAATCCGCTCGACACAAAAACAGGAGGCATCGGCGCTACTCGGACAAGTTCGCTCTACTTGGGCGGGACACCGGTGGCGACCGCATCTAAGCCCAAAGCGCGCAAGGTGGTAATGACAAGACTTCCGGCGCCTCCACCAGGAACTTATCAGGTAGAGATGATTCGCGGCAGCAAACGGGATGAGACCAAGTTTGAAGAAAACCAGTGATTTTGAGCCGTCGATACCGCAACCATCCGCGTCCGCTCATCGCCTCGATGGATTTGCCCGTGCATCCTCGCAGAGGTCCGACGTCATGAAAACTCTTGCGCTCGTCGCGGCGGTTTTGCTTCTCGGTGCGACAACCAGGTTCGCAACCGGAGTGTTCGCGCGCACCGCGACTCCCGCAGGCAATGCGCAGTCCGCTCCGGCAACCGCTTCTTCTCAGAACCAGAACTCTCCGAATCAGGATAATGCGCCCGCCGCGCAACCCTCCACCACCACCTCTACCTCCGGCCAGAACGTTACTCCGGGTGCCGCTCCCCTGCGAGTGATGGTGGGTAAATCGCTCTTGATTAACACCACCGAAAGACTGAAGCGCGTCTCGGTAACCGACCCCACGGTGGCGGACGCGCTGGTCGTCACGCCAACCCAAGTGCTGGTCAACGGACTCGCTCCGGGCGAGGTTTCGCTGCTGATCTGGGATGAATTGGAGCGCTCTCGCAGTTTCGATCTTCGCGTGGATGTCGATATCACTGCGGCCACCGAGGAAATGCATCGTCTGTTCCCCAATGAGCAGATCAACGTGACCCCTTCGCGTTCGGCCATTGTTCTCTCCGGCCACGTCACCACCGAGGACGTCGCCAAGCATGCTGGTGCGCTGGCCTCCGCGTATTCCAAGAATGTCGTCAACGTGTTGACGTTCGGCCCAGTCGGGGCGGAAGAAGTTCTGCTGGAAGTGAAGTTTGCGGAAGTGGATCGCACGGCCATGACCCAGATAGGGATCAATCTGTTTTCTACCGGCGCTGGAAACACCATCGGCACCATAAGTACCGGCCAGTTCGGCGGAATCAGCGGCATCGGGAACATCAACGATCAGGGAACGGGCAGCCCATCTTCCACTACGGCCACGGTGGCGAACACACTCAACATGTTCTTCTTTAACCCTCAGGTCCATCTGGGTGCGGTGATTGAGGCGCTCAAGACGCAAAATCTCTTGCAGATTCTGGCCGAGCCCAACCTGATCGCGGTCAATGGCAAGGAAGCCAGTTT
>Ga0181532_10001886_pt1 | contig 19881 bp, 19 predicted proteins | sample PEATcosm2014_Bin_33_FD_119768 | JGI IMG/M metagenome (GOLD analysis project Ga0181532, IMG submission 119768) | Peatland microbial communities from MTU Mesocosm Facility, Houghton, MI, USA - PEATcosm2014_Bin11_30_metaG | ecosystem: Environmental > Terrestrial > Soil > Wetlands > Peat | place... | reverse complement strand
CGGGTCAGGTGGTCTGCGTGGCCCGAACCTGGATAGCGTCGCGGTGCGCATGACGCACGACCAGCTCGTCCGCCAGGTGGTGCAGGGCGGCGGCAACATGCCGGCTTACGGCAAGAACCTGAATCCAGCGGAAGTTGCGGCCGTCGTCTCGTTCCTCGATACGCTGCATCCCGCCAATCAGCCTCCAGCCCGCGACGCCGCACAAGAGGCGATCGTGCACCCAGATCAGCACGGCGCCAATGGCGACGGCCATTAAGTCCTAAACTCTGGCGCGGACGTCAGTTTTTTGGGGCGAGCAAGCAACGCTTGCGATAAGGTGGATTTCTTGTGCCAGGTATCGGCCTAACCACGCCCTCCTGTTTTGACCGGCGCATGTTGTACCCTTGCGATCTTGCTTGGAGCGATTGTGGACTCAGATCTCAATAAATTGAATAACTCAGGTTCTTCCGGAGTCTCAATGAGACTATGGGGCCCGTATTTGAGCGAACGCCAATGGGGAACAGTAAGAGAAGACTATTCGCCGAACGGAGATGCGTGGAACTACTTCCCTCACGATCATGCTCGCTCCCGCGCCTACCGCTGGGGCGAAGATGGTTTGGCCGGAATCAGTGACGAAACTCAAACCCTGTGTTTCGCGCTAGCGCTTTGGAACGGGCAAGATCCGATCCTAAAAGAGCGGCTCTTTGGGTTGACCAACAGCGAAGGAAATCATGGCGAGGACGTCAAAGAATACTATTACTACCTCGACGCCACGCCGACACACTCTTATCTGAAGATGCTCTACAAGTATCCGCAGGCTGAATATCCCTACCTCGGCCTCTTGGAAGAGAACCGCAAGCGCGGACTCGCAGACAACGAGTACGAACTGATCGATACCGGCATCGTCGACGGCGACCGCTACTGGGATGTACAAGTCGAATATGCTAAAGCCGCAGGCGACGACATCCTCATTCAGGTTACAGTTCAGAACCGTGGCCCAGAGAGCGCTCGGATCTATGTTCTGCCGCAACTCTGGTTCCGCAACACCTGGTCCTGGGACGCATCGGCAACCAAGCCACGGATCAACGTCAATGAAAGTGGGGCCATCGTGGCACAGCATCCCACTCTAGGGACGTACTACCTGTATGTGGACGGCGACGCATCGAAACTATTCTGCGACAACGAAACCAACGGTCCACGGCTATACGGGCAGCATGCCAACGGGTATTTTAAAGACGCGTTCCATGATTTCGTCGTGCACAATAACCAGGCGGCGGTGAACCCGTCGCAGTACGGAACAAAAGCTGGAGTGCTTTTCAGCACCAGCGTCGGCGCCGGACAACAAGCGCGCTTTCGGCTAAGGTTGTCCGCCGCGGAGAATCTGAGTCCGTTTGAGGGCTTCGAAGAAGTTCTAAATGCACGGCGGCAAGAAGCAGATTCCTTCTACCGGAAGTTACAAGAGGGACAGGCCAACGAAGACGCCTGTCTCGTGCAGCGCCAAGCGTTTGCTGGCATGATTTGGAGCAAGCAGCACTATGGGTACGACGTTCGCCAGTGGCTCCAAGGGGATGAAGTTAATCCGCCGCCTTCCGCCGCTCGTCGAGCCGGGCGCAATTGCGACTGGGCCCACCTCGACGGCAATGGGATTTTCTCCATGCCCGACAAATGGGAATACCCGTGGTTTGCTGCGTGGGACCTCGCATTTCATGCCATAGCCTTTGCGCTCATCGACGCTGAATTCGCCAAACAGCAGCTCGTTCGATTGGGACATGCCTGGTATCTACACCCCAACGGCCAGATACCAGCGTATGAGTGGAACTTTGGAGATACGAATCCTCCCGTGCATGCCTGGGCCGCGTGGCGCGTGTTTCAGATTGATCGCAAGCAGAGGCGAATCCAGAATCCCTCCGATCCAGGAGACCTTCTCTTCCTGGAGCGCGTCTTCCAGAAGCTATTGCTTAATTTCACCTGGTGGGTGAACAAGAAAGATGTCCATGGCCGAAATCTCTTCCAGGGCGGGTTCCTCGGACTAGACAATATCGGGTGCTTTAATCGGGACAGGCCGCTGCCGGCTGGTGTTTATCTGAGCCAGTCCGATGGCACAAGCTGGATGGCGATGTATTCCCTCAACCTCTTGAGAATCGCGCTGGAGCTCGCACAGCATAACCACGCTTACGAAGATATGGCGACGAAGTTCTTTGAGCACTTTCTTTACATCGCGCAAGCCATGACCGATATGGGAGGAAAGGGAATTGGACTGTGGGACGAGAAAGACGGCTTCTATTATGACGTGCTGAATTTACCCGATGGTGAGACCGTTCCTCTGAAAGTCAGGTCGATGGTGGGACTGATGCCGCTTTTCGCAGTAGAGACTCTGGAACCCAAACTTCTGGCCAATGTTCCCCAGTTCACACAGCGCATGGAGTGGTTCCTGAAGTACCGGCCTGACATGGCGAACCTGGTGTCGCGATGGTCCGTACCCGGAATGGGAGAGCGCAGGCTCCTTTCTTTGCTGCGAGGGCATCGCATGAAGTCTCTGCTAAAAAGAATGCTCGATCCCGCGGAGTTTCTCTCCGATTATGGCGTCCGATCTGTTTCCCGTTTTCACGGCGAACATCCCTTCAGTCACTGGTCTGCTTTACTGGGGAAGGTGCTCAGCGTTGACTACGAGCCATCCGAATCGCGTTCCAGGTTGTTCGGGGGCAACTCTAATTGGCGCGGTCCCATCTGGTTTCCAGTCAATTTCCTTATCATTGAGTCGCTACAGAAATTTCATTGCTACTATGGCGATGACTTCAAGATCGAATGCCCCACCGGATCAGGTCGGTATGTGACGATCGATCAGGTCGCCGAGGTGATTACACAGCGGCTGGCCAGCATTTTTCTTAAGAACGCATCGGGAGTTCGCCAGGTAAACGCCCTTTACCCGAAATTCCAAAAGGATCCGAACTTTCGTGATTACATTCCGTTTCACGAATACTTCGACGGTGATACAGGTCGAGGTGTAGGAGCGTCTCATCAGACGGGCTGGACGGGCCTTATCGCAAAGTTATTGCAACCACGCGCTGGCTACTCCTTGGCGCATCAAGAGGTCCCAGGCACCGTGACTTCGCCTGAGTAACCTTGAGCCGTAAGTTGGACGGGAAAAAGACAACAGCGCATCATTTGGTTGAGTAATTGGGCGAAGGAGAGAGTCGCTGAGCTGGGCTACTTGACGTTGTGGCCCGACGGTATCAGCCAGCCCGTGGTTTCTACGCTGAACGCTTACGACGGAGCGGTCACCTCGAACATGGCGATTGTGCCGGCTGGCAACCAAGGCAAGGTCGATGCCTTTGCCCAGGGAACCATGAACTTACTTCTGGACATCTCCAGTTACGTCTTACGTCGCGCCGTAGTTCTTCTGATGGTCGAGGGCTTAGCCTGACCCTGCCACAGGCGGTTCAGGCGATCGGGCTCTTCAGGATGCACTGGTAGCTCCTTGCCGGAGGTCCAGCGATCCGAGAGCCTCTAACACGAAGACATTAGAAGCCCAGAAAAATCTGATTTCCGTCGGTCGGGAACTTTAGATCGATTCCACGTTCACGGTTGGCTGCGATGGTGGCGTCGATATTGAGTTTGTCGAGAGCGATGGTACGTTGCTGCCGGCCAATCTCAAGGCGCAAAGAGTCTGGCGTCAGCGTGTATCGACGTGCTTCCAGCTTGTCGCCATTCGCAAACACAAAAAGCGTGGGCAGATCAGGCTTAGATGTTGCGGCGTCTTTTGTGTCTGGCAGTTCAATCAGCTTGGGAGATTCGGGAACTCGTGCAGGCTGGCGGTTATCGTCGCGGCTTTGCAACACGACCACCGAAGGAGAAGCTCCTTCAGTCGGCGGTTCAGCGGAGTCGGGAAGGTCCCAGCCCCCATCCCAATACGGGTAATACCACGGAGCGAACCCCGACCCGTAGTTGCGATAGCGGGAGTAGCCGCGGCGGGGGCCGCTCGAAGAGCCGTGTCCTGCGCCTCCAGAGACCCGCGGGCCGCCGCCACCATGGAATCCACCACCTCGCGCCTGGCCTTGCGCAGGAGCGGTAATCAGGATGGAAATCGTCAGCAGAGCGAACAACAATACTAAGCGCTGCATAATTATATGATGATCCCTTTGCCGCAGAGATGCAACGGATTTATGCGCAGTCGATCTTGCTCTGCCACCTGGCGGCCGCTCTGGCTTTTGGAGAGCTTCATTTTGCAGCTGTGAGTATTATGTTGGTGAGGGTGTCCAATGAAGATAGCAGGATTCGTCGCAATAATGTTGTGGCCGTTGCTGGGCATGGGTCAAGAGATGCATGTGTCCCAGGGCAAAGGCATCGTTGTTATCAGCGTGTGGGCCCTGAAGCCCTATCAATTGATGTCCGGCGAGGAGAAGACCGCGATCTTCAGCGTGACCTGTGTCCAGAAAGGCAAGAAGACGGGACACCTTGTCAAGTTCATTCCCGGGGGCGACCTGGTTGCAGACAGTCCGGATGTAACCGCCAACAGCGCGGGATCGGTCTTCAACATGACAATAGGCGGCACTAAGCAAATGACGGAGTGGGTTCCCGCCGACACCGTGAGTTATTCCTATTACGCTAAGAGTGACGCCGACCGCTTGAAGTTCATCCAGGCATTGGTTAGCTCACCAACGGTTTCCATCGAGTTCAAGCCCTTCCTTAACGGTGAGGTAACGACCAGCACGTTCGACCTGACCAAATTTCGACAAGAGATGGGCAAGCATGCCGAGTGCGGCACGAACTAGGCTGAACACCCTCAGTTCAATTCGTTGTAGCGGTCGCACGGCTTCACCCTGGGCAGGCTCTTGCGCCAGTAGAAGCAAGCCTTGGTCGCGTGGGATTTTTGGAATACATCCTTGTAGGTGACGTATACGTAGTTTGCGGCGCGCAACCGATCTCGTGATAGACCGGCGACAGCATCAGGTGAGGTTGTGAACCAGACATCGGTTGTATATACCGCACCGGGCATCAAATTGCCTGCGGCGGCTGTTACGTTTGGCTCCTGCAGCGGACCGGATTGATCGATATCTTCAATCGTGGCGACGTCCGCAACCTGCAGGTCAAGTGCCGGCGTCTTGCCCGTGTTCTGCAGTTTGATGGTGAAGCCGCCGCCGTTGGCGGTCAGCGGGCGAACCGTTGCTTCTGTCAATCCTACCCATGCTCTCTGGTCAGTTCGCATTTCATCTTGCAACATCCGCGTCGTTGCCTCCGATGACTGGACCAGCTGAATATGCAACTTCCCGAGTTGCCTCTGCAGGCTAATACCGAAGCCAACCACGGCGATGGCGGCCACTAACGCTCCTATCGCAGTTATCCAGCTTGCGACCCTGCGCTGCCCGGACGGAAACGGGTCAGCCTCAGAACGCAGGGGAAGCATCGAGACATTGTTGAACGTGTTTCCATAAAACAGCGGGTTCGTGCCCACCAGTTCGCCGGAAGTCTGGGCCGTGTATTCCACCGCGGAAAGAGTAGAACCAGACTGCACAACCGCATCGGGCTCCAACGCAGGCTCGAGAGTCGAAACAGGGGTGTGCGGTTGCTCTGGACTACTCGGCTCTGCCGGTTTTGGTATCTTCTCCAGGAGGGCGTCAAGTTCCTCGCGATTTTGCCACGATGCCCCGGGCAACCCCTCGGATACCAACGCACGCAGGGCTTGGGCGGATTCTGCGGCCGTCTCAAGCTGCTGGATGATTTCTTCGATGTCGATTGATTTGGCGGCCCTGAGCTGCTCAACGCTTTCAAACGGCAGGACCAAAGAATCGTCCAGAGACGCAAGAGCCGAAGGCGGCAATGAACTCATGTCAAGCTCCTGATCCGGCATGTCGGTTTCGGCTGTTGACATCAAGAACTGATTACCAATCGCCATGGGTAAACTTCGCTCCTGCTGCCGACAGACGCTCTTTCAGTCCCCACCACAGCCCTGCCGGGCCACGGTTCAGTTCGCATTTTAGCAGTAGGCGCACCTTTACCCTCCGTACCCAGAATGGTTCGCCGCATAGCCGCTTGCCACTGCGATCCAGCGCTCCTACACCATCCTGCGGAGAACGTGCAGTAGCACGTCCCTCTGGCCGGGCCTCTTCGACCACTCGGCCGAGGAATGCGGTCAGCGCCGGGTCTTGTGGCGCTAGGCCGTGAAGGTCCGGCATCGCGGCTCAGCCACGCATCGATACGTGCCAAGGGGCCCAAACGTGACAGCCCAAGGCGCCCTTTCGCGGCGTTTTCACTGCGAACATGTTGGGCGTTTGTTGTATATTTGAACCTCTAATCGTGCCCTGTTGGGTTGAGGAGATCCCATGAATAGTCCTGCTTACGCCGCCGAAACTGCGCCGCTGACCGAAGTGCCGAAAGCTCCCGAAACGGTTGTAGACGTTGGAGTGCCCCGAGCGATCCTGGAAGATCTGGCGCTAAAGAACCTTTACATAACCGGTTCTTCGTCATTGCGGGAGCTGGCGAAGAATATGCGGCTGACATTCCGAGTGGTTGACGAACTGTTTCGCCGGCTACGGGCAGACCAGCTCTGCGAAGTGACGGGAATGACCGGGAATGTTGCTGAGGTCGCCATCACTTCTCGGGGTAGATCCCGAGCATTGGAATTATTGTCCTTCAACCAGTACACCGGTGCCACTCCTGTTTCCTTGGACAGCTACGTGCAGCGGGTCCGTCACCAAAGCGTGGGCAACGTGGAAGTACATCCGCCCGAGGTCGAGCGTGCCTTCTCCCATCTCGTGCTTGACGCCAAAATGCTGGGAAAACTTGGCACCGCACTGAATTCGGGCACCTCGATTTTCTTGTACGGCCCAACCGGCGGGGGAAAAACCACGATTGCGATAGCTCTTTCGCATGCGGTTGCAACCGATCCGGTGTGGATACCATTTGCGGTAGAAGTCGACGGTCAAATTATTTGCGTCTATGACCCTCATGTCCATGCCAAAGTCAAGGGCGTCGTTTCCCACGGCAGTGATGAGCGTTGGGTACTTTGCCATCGTCCCACGGTCTTGGTCGGCGGGGAGCTCACCATTGAAATGCTGGAGCTGCAACTCAACGCGATCACACGATTTTATACGGCTCCTGTCCAGATGAAGGCCAACAACGGCATCCTCATCATCGATGACTTCGGACGTCAGCGCGTGCGACCCGAAGAACTGCTCAACCGGTGGGTCGTTCCGCTGGATCGCAGAATTGACTTCCTTGCACTGGCGGGAGGAAAAAAGGTCGAGATTCCGTTCGAGCTGTATGTTGTATTTGCTACCAATCTGGAGCCGTCCCAACTGGCGGACGCCGCGTTCCTGCGCAGAATTCAGACCAAGATCAAAGTCGGCGAGGTGTCGGAGAAGCAATTCCACGAGATTTTTCGAAAAGTTTGCGGGGACCTCGGTCTCCAATGTGAGCCTGCGACCATCGATGAGTTAATCCATGTCATCCGAACCAAGTTTAAAGAACCGCTGCGAGCATGCCATCCTCGGGACATTGTGAATCAGGTACGCTGGGCGGCACGTTACGAGCGGAGGGAGCCTCGTGTGGATCGGGAAGCCCTCATGGTTGCGGTTAATACGTATTTTGTTTCTGGTAGCGACGACGACAACTGAATCGGCTGGCGTCTTGAATCTATTTTTCGTTGGAGAGTCATCGCTGCCCGCGCTTTGAAGCAGGGAGTGGCGCTAATCGGGCCAGTCACTCGCCAGGAATTTCGCGACAACTCCGTAAGAGGGGCCGGCGAACCTCTAAGGTCCTGGCCCGAGGTGCGTCGACCAGACATTGGCCGATGTATCTTCGACGATCGCCGGGCTAGGCACTTCTCATGCTGCTAAAGTATTCCCGGACGTCAGCGGCTACAGCCTCCGGGGTGCGGTCGAGGGCCGCTTCCCAATGCAGCCGCTCCAAGTACATCGAGTCGCTGCGATAAAACGGCGTCATCGCCGTTCGTGTGACCATCGTCAGGTTCACGCGATCTGCGCCGTCCTTGCCCAACTCACCGGAATACAGTGCCAGATTGAAGCTGTTGTACTGGATCGAGTCGTACCAGGCGAGTACTCGGCTGATGCCCGAAGCGAGCTTCTGAACGTCTGCGGACGAAAGGTCGAGGAGGGTTGCGCGTTCGCACAGGACGGCACGGACCTCGTTGAATCCCATGGGTGCGAAAGGCGTCATCCAGACGATCGGTCCGTCGCGGGAGATCAGGCGCTCCGCGCGTTCTGTCTCTTCTGAGACGAGATCGTTCCAGAAACAACGCCCGTTCGCGTCCCAGTAGGCCGCAACCGATACATGCCGCATTCGCATCATCGATGTCGGGAATGGGTCGACGTACAGTTGGCTATGCGGATGGGGAAGGGAACCACCGGAAGGATAAAGATAATTGATGTTGTAAGCGCAGAACCGCGCATCCGCATCGAACCTCGTGACGGCGCGGATGTAATCGAGCGAGGCAGCAAGGTTGTCGGCAATCAGGGCGGGGGTGAAATCGCGAAGATCCAGCCAATGCCGTGTTGTGAACACAGCGACACTGGCGTATTTCGAATACGGCACCAGGTTGGGAAACAGGACGGTATCGCCGACTCGAATGCGCCCGGCGGGCGTGATTTGCCCGGCGATGCGAGGCGTCACTTTGTCGATGCGTTCTGCGCAGAATGGGCAATTCGGGTCCGGCGTCCGAAATGGGCCCAGCGCGACGTCATCACTCGTTTGCAACTTCACGCCTTCAGCGATTCGGGCTGAGGTGCCGAGCAGCGGGTCAAAGCGGACCTGGAGCTTGCGCTCTGAGTACGCTTCATCGCCGGGGTTTTGGAAGCGCGACAACAGACTCTCGCATCGAAATTGAATCGCCATAACTACCGCCGTGTATGCGCATTGTACACATGGGGGCGGGACTCAAAAGATCTGTTGAACTGGCGATTCCCCTCGCCTGCGAAAAAGCCTTCACTAATTATTCCGGATGGCTCAATTGATCAAGCACCTCGCGGGCGGGTTCACGTTGCATGAACGTAGGTGCATCCTTCGCCTCTTTTTGTATGTCTTCTTTGAACTGGATCAGATGGAAGGTTCCAACGAACACGGACCACGGGGAGCGCAGTCCGGCCAGCGAAGACGTTCTTCTCTGATAAGCCCAACAGGGCACAGGCCAGATTCTCGGCACCGAGAACCAGCATAGCGACTGCAAATACCAGCCCGCCTTGTTGAATGACACGTTCCACCAGCATCTCAATTAGCCGGCTTCCACAAGGCCGCGCCCAGAACTCGACCTGGACCCGGCTCTTGCACGAACGCGATGATGCGAACGTTGTTGGCGTCCGTACCGGGGTTTAGTTTGACCTGAAAGTCCTGGCTGAAATGACCATTCTTACCCAGCTTGCCGATCTTCTTGATCTCTTGAACGACGGCGACGTGACTGAGATGTTTGCCGGAATTCTCTCCGCTCAGAACTTGCGACTCGGCGCGACCGAGGGCCACAGCAACGAACACATCGGCGTTGTGCTTGTCCGTCGTGCCATCGATATCGATGTGTCCGCTGACGTCCTGGGCTTTGCCGGCCCCAAGGTTCACGGAATCGATGTGCAAAGAGAGTTTGGGAGTAGCGACCTCGCCGCGGAGGGATTGGAGTATCTGCGCCTCGTCGCCCTGCAACACAGTGGTTCCGTCAACAATCATTTGCGGGGTATACGGTTCCTTCAACTTGAGAGCGCGCACATAGTCAATCTGCCGCTCGGTCAGGGAAGACGAGGAGTAAGGGTCCTTCCAGCCGTCGTGGTTCCAGTAATCCACATGTTCGCTGAGGACGATCAATTGAGCCCCCGAGAGCGGCTGAGTACTATCCATTTGCTGGACCAGCTTGTCCGCGGGAGGACAACTGGAACAACCTTCCGAAGTGAACAGTTCAAGGAGAATCGGCGTGGGGACGTTCTTCTGCGCATCCCCAGCCTGACTGCGAGCCGCTGGGGCGGCGATCATGAGCACAACGACAGCGATTCCCGCCAACTCCTTCACCGTGCTTCTCTTCGACTGTCGCGGGCTCAACCTTGCATCAATGCGGAACATAATTTCCTTCCTTTGCTCTTCTTCTTAGACGTCCTCGTCCGGTGTCAGTAATACTTAAGTTTGGCTTGGGGTTGTCGGAATCGGCGTCTTTCCACAAGGTGAAAAGGTTATTGAAGCTTTGCGTATTCGGCTTTGGCTTGAATGTAGATGGGAACGTCGGGGTCAGCATCTTTCCAGAGAGTTAGGAAGTCCTGGTAGGCGGCACGGGCCTGAGCCGCGTTTCCCTGCTCGGCGTAAGCTCGAGCCAGGCCGAGGCGGGCCAACGCGCCCCAAGGAAAGTTCACTACCAGTCCACGGTGGTCGATGAACTTCTGAAATTCCGCTTGCGCCGCGCTGCCGTCGTGCAGCGTGAGATAGGCTTCTCCCCGCAAATAAGCCGGACACAGGAATACAGCGAAGCTTCCGCTGGGTTGGCTCAACTCAATCGCGCTGGCCGCCTTCAATAGTTCGACGGCGCGGTTAGGGTCTTTCTGCTCCAGGGCGACCCCCGCTCGGATCACGGGTAGCCAATACCTCTGGATCAGTGTGTCCAGCGGGAATGTCTGGTCAAGTTCGGCAGCCAGCTTCTCTGCCCCTGCCCTGTCGCCTGCCCGCGCCAGCGCCAGCGCAGCCATGGCGCGCACGTCGCGGTTCGGGGCCAGTTTCATTGCTGCATCGGCATCAACGAGCGCCTGCTTCCGGTTCCCCACTTCCGGTTCCCCACTTCCACTTCCCGCAGCGCCGCCGCTGCCTGAAATTTAGCGGCAGCCTCTTTGGCGTCACTGTGCTCGGGCTGAATCCATCGCGTGCCACGTCAGTTCGCGCGCGCGATTCAACTTCCCATACCAACCCGCCGGGAACGCCATAGGGACGTTTGATCCCTCCGCCTACGACAACCTCACATTGAATTCCGCCGGGGTCCCACTTCTGATTGGAACGCAGGAGACAGGCTTGGGAGGCGGCGAATTTTTCAACGGTGGGCTGGATGAACTGGAAATCTTCAACCGGGCACTGAACGCGACCGAGGTGCAGTCGCTGTTTAATGCCGGCTCGGCTGGAAAGTGCAAGTGATGGATCGCGGGATGCTGAGTACCCATAACTAATTCGGCGTCGGTCAACTACGATCTTCGCCACATTGCGAACCCGCCCTTTGGTGAAACCAGAGGGTGGGTTTTTTCACTCCGTCGTTCCCTCGACGACTTGGCACACGAGATCCGGGGCTTGGATCACCAATATCTGCGACAACTCCAAACCCTCAGACATCGAAAGGAAGGGTATTCCTTGCCGTCGAAGCGCTGGGCGGTCGGGGAAGAGCGGTAAAAGTCAGGCAAATCAAATCAGCAAGGAGCGAATTCATGAAGAAATCGAATGCAGCAATACAAGAAGAGGAGCGCATACAACTGGCTCCCTTAGCCACTCCTACGGACTTGAAAACGGCGGCGACGAGAGATATCTCGGGAGCTATGAACGCCATTCTGGCCGATGTCTTTGCACTCTACATGAAGACCAAGAACTTCCATTGGCACATGAGCGGGCCGCACTTTCGGGACTACCACCTGCTGCTCGACGAGCACGCCGACCAGCTTTTCGCCATGACGGACGCGATTGCCGAGCGGGTACGCAAGGTAGGAGGAACCACGCTTCGATCGATCGGCCATATTGCCCGGACGCAACGCGTATTGGACAACGATGCCGAGTATGTCGAGCCGGAGGACATGCTTGCCGAGTTACGCGAGGACAACCAGACTCTGGCTGCACGTCTGCGCGAGGCCCACGGCGTTTGCGAAGATTATAACGACATCGCCACAGCCAGCCTGATCGAGGTCTGGATTGACGAAACAGAACGACGCACCTGGTTCCTGTTCGAGGCCAGCCGGCGCGGGGATTCCAGCGGACACTGAAGAGGACGGGACGTTCAGCGGAACAATCGGTCACCGGCCGCGGTGCTCCTCGTCACTGACGTCAAAATAGCAGGCAGAGGGCGGGCTGTCGTGCAGGATCGCGTAAACCTTCACTTCAGCCCCGGGCCTCGGTTGCCGCACATAACCTGCAAATCCCTCATAGCTGTTGCGGATTCCTGGGTCCGATACCCAGGTTTTGAGGGGCTTGTAGCCCACTGCGGCCAAGCCGGTGATTACTCCTTCGCTAGTCGCGACGATCTCACGCGGTGGCTGGCGGTGCTGGTTATCCCAAGCCCAGCCTGATACAAACCAACCCGGCTCGGCGGAATCCTTGAGCGGCGCGATCTCCAGCCGGCCTCTGCAATCATTGGGCGACGCAACGCGGAAGGCCCTATCCAGTGGACTTCCCAGCCAAGAAGAATCCCAGCCCGAGAAGAGCGATAGCTGATGATCTCTGAAGTAATCGACACCCAACAGCAGTTTGTCGCTGCGTTCCGCAATCCCTGTTAACAGTTCCGGGTCATAGACACCTGTTCGCAGGCCCATGCTGGCGAGATTGAGCCCAAAACCGTGCGCTCGCGCCTCTCCAATTGGATGATCGGCTAGAATCGCACCCCTCACCAACACCGCCAGAAGGCATATCTGGGCCGCGAGCAGACGGTATGGTTTTGCAGGAAGCGAAAAGACATATCCCAACAGCAGCAGCCCCAAACTGCACCAGAAAAGAAGTGCGAAGGTCTGATACCGGTTTTGCAATGCCTCCTTGACCCCGAAATTTAATCGTCCTGCTGCGGTAATAATGGCCGTTCCGACGCAGAAGGTACCGGTAAGGACAGCCAGGAGCGCGAACGCGCGAGATGTCCGGATATAGTTGGGCCTCTGCAAAAGCACAACGAGGGCAAGGGCCAATCCGATAACGCCGATCACTTCTGCCGCGACGATAGACCCAGTTACCCATGAGCTCCCGAAGTACACTGCCACATACTTTATGAGACGAAGGGGCGCACCGAGTGATGCAATGGGATCGGCGTGATAAGGCGGGCGAACGTAGTGATAAAAATAAAGGGACGTGTTGACCGTCCCCGTAACGGCATAACTCAGCACGGCAGAAGGACGCAATCTGAGCAAAAGGGCCGCTGCCACCAGCAACGGCCAGAGAAGATTTCCATTAGCCAGCGAATAGGTCCCACACAGAGCCGCCAGAATGGACAGCCAGAGAAATTTAGATGAGCCTGGTTTTCCGGGATCGCGCTGTGAATCAGTCCAATACAACAGCAGCCCGACAAACGACAGCGTGGCAAACAGCGGCGAAAGCACATAACAGACTTGAAATCCCATGGTGTAGTTCAGCCACGGGGCGGGACAGAAGATACAGAACGCCACCAAGCCCACGCCGCTGCGCCACAAAGCTCCCCGCCATCCACCCAGCACTCGCATGCTCCATCCCCACAGCCCCAAGTGCAGGAGTTGGATTACGACGATGCTGGCCAACAGAAATGCCTGACTGGCGTGAAACATCCTCAGATCTACCGCGAAAAACAGCTTCTGAATGACGAACCGGTGTTCGTTATGCTGGCGCCACAACCAACTGGCAGAGAGCGGACTCGCGCCTTTGGCAATGGCTGCGATGTATTCCCATGTGTCCCACCAGGGAAGGCTGGAGTAACTTACCCAGATTGTGTACACAGCGACAGCAATGGTGCACATCCCACCCACCAAAATGGCCCATGACAAACCGGCGCAGAGTCGTAGGTCTACATCCCCACGGCCTTTTGCCGCCAGGACATCGGTGGCCGATACTGTTGCCGAAGGCAGGTTCATTGGCGCACCATTCACGCTCGGTGAGTGATTCTTGCACGTCTGCCCTTAGTTGTCAGCTGACGTTGTCAGCTGACGCTTTCTTGACGGGCGATGCAAGCAGCGAAGGGCCAGGTGTGCTGCTGTTGAGGTCTCGGAAAACAGTAAATGTTGCGAGTCTTTGAAGGCGTAAGTTCATCTTTCGATGGAGGCGTCGAATGTATCGACTCTGTCTGAAACCCCGGTTCGCTTTGAGGACTTGTACAGCCGTGCTGGTCTGCATGACGATCGGTTCTATCGGAAGACCGGCGTCGCTACTGGCGGGAAATACTTTGCAAGGAAGCCAGCAGAATGCGCCGGCCGCCAGCATGTCTGATGGCAAGATGGCGCACATGTATATGACGTCGCTCAGACCGCCCAAGTCTGGCGACCTGGAGAAAGCCGACGCAATCGTGGCGGCGGCTAAAACAGCCATGGCTCCCTACCAGGATTATCGCAAGGCCCTGGCTGACGGCTTTGTAATCTTTCTTCCCAATATTCCGCAACCCAATATCACTTTACGAAGGGCGCGAACGGACTCGAGGCACGGTGGCGCTTTGATCCTCTAAAGCCGACCTCGCTGCTCTACAAGAAAACAGCGGACGGTGGATACAAGCTGGTAGGAGTGATGTACACAGATCGAGTTGACGCCAGTGAGGAGGAGTTGAATGAACGAATCCCGCTTAGCGTCGCGCGCTGGCATGAACACATCAATTTCTGCAAGGCGCCCGCTGGAAAAAAGTTCGAATATTTTGGCCCGTATGCGAAGTTCGGCCTGGTGGGTTCTATCGATACCAAGGAAGCTTGTGAGGCCGAGGGCGGGGGGTTTCGTGCTCATGTACTGGGATGGATGGTCCATGTATACCCGTATGAGACCGATCCGAAGAAAAGCTGGTCTACGGATGATGACGACCACGGCCACGACAATATGGACCACTCAGCTATGCCAGGGATGAAGATGAACTAAGAATGGCAGCCTCTGCTGTCTTAGGTGGCACAAAGCATGGGGAAGTGCCGAAAAGCATCACCGAGTTTATGCTGACTGGACGTTTTTTTAGGAGGTAGCGAGGGTATGGAATGGGAACGCTTGATCCGGTTTGTGCTGCTGGGCGGCAAGGAGCTAGAGGCATACGCGATCTTGGCGGTACGGGTTGCGCTGGGTCTGTTCTTCGCCATCTCTGGGGCAAACAAGCTGTTTGTCGCCCGGCGGGCTCAAGCCATGTACGAAACGCTTGTGGCAGCCAACGTCCCTCTCCCGCGACTGATGACTTACTTCGTATCTGGCGTCGAATTTGTCGGCGGTTGCCTGCTGACCGTGGGGTTCCTGTCGAGCCTGGCCTGCCTGTCTTTGCTGGTCGATATGCTGGTCGCCATCCTGACTACGAAGCTCCCCGCAATGCCCAAAGGCCTCTCACCCCTGAACTGGCTGGACGAATTTCTCTATCCTCCAGAAGTCCTGTACGCACTCTTCTTTGTCTGGCTGATCTGTTCCGGCCCAGGTAGATTCAGCATCGATTACTGGATGGCTGCCGGATTGCGTCCATGAGACCGCCTTGCGACGAAGCGGTAATCCGGTCGGGGCATGTCGAAGTTCCGTGTGCGGCAGAGACAAAGAGGTGGATACTCGCCGCGACCATTATCGGCTCCAGCATGGCGTTCATCGACAGCACCGTCGTCAATGTCGCTCTGCCTGCGCTGCAAGCCAGCTTTCATGCAACCGTAGTGGGAGTGCAATGGGTGGTCGAGTCTTACGGACTGTTTTTGGGCGCGCTGATTCTGGCGGGGGGCTCGCTCGGCGACTTGCTCGGGCGCCGCTTGATGTTCGTGCTCGGTGTGGCGACTTTCGCGTTGGCTTCCGCGGGCTGCGGGTTTGCCTCGAACATATATCAGTTGATCATTGCAAGAAGCATTCAAGGGGTCGGTGCCGCACTCCTCGTGCCCGGCAGCCTGGCGATTATCAGTACATCCTTCGATGAAAAAAGCCGCGGTCAGGCGATCGGCACGTGGTCCGGGTTCACGGCGATCACTACTGCGATTGGGCCCGTTCTCGGCGGCTGGCTGGTTCAGCATGCCTCCTGGCGCTGGGTATTCTTCATCAATCTTCCGCTGGCGGCGGTCGTAATAGCCATTTCGCTTTGGCATGTTCCCGGAAGTCGCAGCGCCGCTGGAGGTCACTTCGATTGGATCGGCGCACTGGTCGCTACTCTCGGATTAGGAGGCTTGGTTTCCGGGTTCATCGAATCGGTGAGCCTCGGTTGGAGAAATCCTTTGGTCGTTGCCAGCTTGACCGTGGGTTGCGCCTGTCTGGTTTTCCTGCTGTTGGTGGAAGCCAAGGTAACTTCACCGATGGTTCCACTGTCGCTCTTTGCATCCTCCAGCTTTAGTGGGGCCAATCTACTGACGCTGTTCCTCTACGCTGCGACTGGAATTGTCTTCTTCCTGTTTCCGTTGAATCTGATCCAAGTCCAGGGATATTCCGCAACCGCTATGGGTGCAGCTCTGCTCCCTTTCATTCTCCTGATCTTCTTGCTTTCCCGCTGGTCCGGCGGGCTGGTGACGCGTTACGGCCCCAGGCCTCCGTTGATCATCGGTCCACTGGTTGCTGGGTTGGGGTTTGTTCTGTTTGCCGTACCCTCTGTCGGCGGCAACTACTGGAAGATGTTTTTCCCTGCGGTGATTGTTCTTGGTCTGGGTATGGCGATTACCGTGGCTCCCCTCACCACGGTGGTCATGAATTCAGTGGGCCCGGACCGTGTCGGAGCAGCTTCTGGAATCAACAACGCCGTTGCGCGCGTCGCTGGAGTACTTGCGATTGCAGTGCTGGGAATTGTGATGGTGAACGCTTTTGCTTCTCGCCTGAATCGCAGTTTGGCCCAGGTCTTGCTGCCGCCCGGCGTTCTCCAGGAGGTTCACTCGAACGAAATCAAGCTTGCTGGCTTGCCGGTACCCGCTGGCCTCAGTCCCATTACGAAAGCTGCCGTCAGGGAAGCGATTGCGGAAGCATTTGTATTCGGATTCCGAGTGGTGATGTTGATCTGCGCAGGCCTGTCTGGAGCGAGTTCTGCGGTGGCATGGCTCATGATTCCGAAAGACACGATGCACCCTGCTTAAGCGTTGTAGCCGCTTTTATTTGCGCTTGGCATCAGCTAATCGCAGCTTTATGCCGCTTTGGCGGCATTCAGCGGCTCGTGAAGCGTTCTTATCGTTGCCATAGAATGCGAGCAGATTCCAACGGAACCTTCACTCCTGAGTGCTGAGGTATCACTCGCACCGTGTAGTCTGTCGCAGGACGGGCAGTGGGTACGGTTGCGCGATAGATGAAGCCGCCGTGGGATGCGTCCGCAGTCGGTCGGTCGCACTTCATTTCTACTCGCACGGGATCGGCGCCGTTGGTCCCGTCCGCATAGAGCTCAACACGCACCGCATTCAGGTCGAGATCATTCAGAAAGACTTCGATTTCAAACACGTTCTGATCTGCGTTGGTTTCCACCCGCAAGCTTCCGAAGCGCAGCGAATCCCACTTCCGATCCAATTCATGCTGCCAGTCGACCACTTGCCTGCCTACTGCGCCTTTGTTCGCGGCGCGCTCACGGTAGGCGGTCGCAGCCGGAAGGTAATGTTGCTCGGTGTATTGCCCCACCGCGCGGCTTGCGGAATATTGCGGTGTCAGCCGCGCCATGCTCTCCCGCATCCGCTGGACCCATGCAGCCGGAATACCGCTCGCGTTTCGCGTATAAAATTCCGGGACCACCTCGTGTTCAAGCAGGTCGTAGAGTGTATTGGCTTCGGCCGCGTCCCATGCGGGATCGTCGCCATGTTCCTGACCGTCCCCCAAAGCCCACCCCACTTCGGGCGTGTAAGCTTCCGCCCACCAGCCGTCCAATTCCGAAAGATTGATGCCTCCATTGACGAGGACTTTCATACCGCTGGTCCCGCAAGCCTCCCAGGGCCGGCGTGGTGTGTTGATCCAGAGATCCACGCCCTGTACCAGGTGCTCGGTCAGCAGCATGTCGTAATCGCTGAGGAAGATCACATGAGGGCGTGCCTCCGGCCGCCGGATGAAGTTCATCCATTCATGGATCAGGGCCTGCCCCGGCAGGTCCGCCGGATGGGCTTTTCCGGCAATGATGAGTTGCACCGGACGCTGCGCGTTGGTCAACAGACGAAGCAGCCGCTCAGGGTCGTGCAGCAGCAGGTTCGGTCGCTTGTAGGTGGCGAAGCGTCGGGCAAAGCCTAGGGTCAACGCGTTGGGATCGAACAGATGTTTCGCCCTCTCAATCGCCTCGACCGACGCGCCTCTGGCGGCCAGTTGCCGGGACAATCGTTCGCGAGCGTATTCCACCAGAGATTTGCCGGCAGCGGTGCGAAATTGCCAGAGCCTGGCATCGGAGACCCGGCGAATGTTCTGCTCCAGGTTTTCCGTCGTTCCCAGCCAGCGGTCCTTGCCGCAGGCTTCTGTCCAAAGATCATCGGAAGGGCCGGAGTCCCAGGTCGGCATGTGGACTCCGTTGGTCACGTATCCGATCGGGACTTCCTCCTCCGGCCAGCGCGGAAACAGAGATAGAAAAAGTTGCCGGCTGACTTTTCCATGCAAGCGACTCACTCCGTTGACCGCCCCGCTTCCGCGGATCGCCAGATACGCCATGTTGAAACTCTCCGACGAGTCGTCCGGATTCTGGCGGCCAAGGGCAAGCACATCGTTGAGGGGTATACCGAGCCTCTTGTCGGCGTACCACCCGAGATATTGACCGATAAGCGCGGGATCGAAACGATCAAAGCCGGCAGCCACCGCCGTGTGGGTGGTAAAAAGATTACCGGCTCGCGTGACGGCCAGCGCCACTTCGAAGGGCTGTCCGGTCTCTTCCATGAAGTTACGCGCACGTTCCAGAACGGCGAACGCCGCGTGCCCTTCATTCAAGTGACAGACCTCGGGTTTGATCCCGAGAGCGTGGAGGAGTCGCCATCCGCCGATCCCCAGCAGCAGTTCCTGCTTAAGGCGCAATTCCGGCCCGCCTCCATAGAGCTCGCTGGTAATCCCCCGATGAGCAGGGAAGTTAGCCGCATCGTTGCTGTCCAGCAGGTACAGCTTCACCCTGCCGACCTGGACTTGCCAGGCGCGCAGCCAGACTGAGTATCCTGGCAACGCGATCTCCAACCGCAACCACTCTCCATTTGGTTGGCGCACCGGCGTGATCGGCAACTGTCCGGGATCGTTGTACGGGTAAAGCGCCTGTTGCTCTCCGTTCTTGTCGATCACCTGGCGAAAGTAGCCCTGCTGGTAGAGCAATCCCACGCCGACTACCGGCACACCCAGATCGCTGGCAGTTTTAAGCTGGTCCCCGGCCACATTGCCAAGTCCGCCCGAGTAAATCGGCAGAGCTTCGCTCAGCATGAATTCCATGCTGAAATACGCGACGCAGATCAAGGGGGATTGCGGATGCTTTTGCTGAAACCATGCAGGCGTCACCGCCAGCTGACGTTTTGCCCGCAGCAGGTCATCAACGTTCTTACGGAAAGCAGGATCGGCCAACGCACGCTCGATCTGGTCGCGCCCGGCCGTCTGCAGGACTACCCAAGGATTTTGAGTTAGGTCCCACAATGTGGGATCGAGCATGCGCCACACGGGGTCGGTGGTATGGTTCCACGACCAGCGCAGGTCCAGGGCCAGCTCTGCCAGGGAATCAAACCCCTCGATTTCGGTCGGTAAGAGGTCATAAAGGGGGGATCTGGCACTCGTTTGGTTACTCATGACTTCTCCCTCGGATCGTCCACGTCCATTTTCGTCGATCTTGCCGCTCGCCGGATCTTCTCGTGGTGCGACACAAAAACCTCCACGCTGCAAACACGAGGACGTCAATCAAAGTGATCGGATGTCACAAAACGCCACAGGGTTCGATTAGTCTAGAGGCGGATGACGGCCTTGCCGCGCAGGCCGCCGTTTGCGAAGCTTCTCTAGTATCTCACCCACGAGGTCAGGGTCGGGTAGGAGTCTTCGTTTTTAGCAAGTCAAGTAGAGTCGAGAACAGGCGCAGTGGCTGTAGTCTCCCGGTGGCTCATGGGCTGGGCTTTCGCCCGCCGCCTCAGTCCGGTTTGGCCTGGCTCTGTTTCCTGTTCCCGCTCATCGAACCGG
>Ga0181532_10001884_pt1 | contig 19886 bp, 16 predicted proteins | sample PEATcosm2014_Bin_33_FD_119768 | JGI IMG/M metagenome (GOLD analysis project Ga0181532, IMG submission 119768) | Peatland microbial communities from MTU Mesocosm Facility, Houghton, MI, USA - PEATcosm2014_Bin11_30_metaG | ecosystem: Environmental > Terrestrial > Soil > Wetlands > Peat | place... | reverse complement strand
TCGGTGACGAGCTCGACCGCCTCTTGACACACGATGTCCTTGCGTCGCCATGAGAGCATGGTTCAAGCCTTCGCTATTTCGGACTCCAAGACCTTCCACCCCGCCAACGCGAAGTGGTCATGCTGCGCGACATGGAAGGACTCTCCAGCGATGAGAGCCCGGCGCAGTGCCCTTTGCGATCTCCTTCGACCCGGCGGGGCACCTCCTCATCGCCGAGGCAGGGACCAATGCATTGGCGACCTTCACCCTGAACCCGAGCGGGACCGTGAGCCCGATAGACACCGTCAAGACCGGCCAAGGTGCGACGTGCTGGGTGGCCCAGGCGCAGGGGTTCTTCTACGCGTCCAACGCGATGAGTGGCTCCGTGAGCCAGTACTCGGATTCGCCCAGCGGCACCCTCGCCCTGGGCGGGCAGACCGGAACCGACCCCGGGAGGGTCGATGCCTCAGCCTCCGTCGACGGGCAGTACCTCGCTGTGCAGACCGGAGGGAACGGCATCGTCGACGAGTTCCACGTCAGCTCCAATGGGTCTTTGACTGAAATCGGATCCGTGACCGTGGCCGGCGCGGTTGGTGGGGAGGGCATCGTCGCGTTCTAGTCCTATTTCCGCTCTGTGACGGGCGGCGCCTCGGGCCATCCCGGGGCGCTGTCTTCACTCCCCGATCACTCTTGGGATACCCCAAGGCCCGACGATATGGCCTCCTGTCCATCACCAAAACGTGTGAACACACGTAGAGGGCACGCCGTGGCCAAGGGGGGTTGTTTGAGACACCGGCCGGTGGTCCGACGAGGGCATTCGTCTCGTGATCGATTCGTCTCCGGCCAAACCAAGGGCATAGACGATGCCGCGGAGCTGAATGATCGACTCGTCAATCTCGGTGATGACAGCGCCCCTACGCCTTGCTCGGTCGCCCTCACGAACTACTCCGGCATCCCTTGGAGTCTTAGACCCGCACCAAAGAGGCGCTGTATGACCGTATCGTGCAGATCACGCGCCAGTCGATCCTTCGTCGTAGACCGCGACTTCTTGGACACGTTGGTGCAGTCGTGCGTTCTCGATTGCTATTTCCGGCGGCGATGGCGAGTGCCCCGACCAAGGCCTGCTCCTCACGGGTGAACTCCGACCAGCCGACCTTGTCCGTCACGTAGAGGTTGCCGTAGATCTCGTCAATGCACTAGAGGGGGTGGGGTGTGTCGGCCTTGGAGTTGAACACCCGCTCCCGTGTCTGATTGTCGTGGGCCAAGCGGCCCTAGGGGAAGGGCCGTTAGAATCTGCGATTGACAACCTTCCGACAACAGGACCGTCAAAACGCTCAAACGCGCCATAACGCGTGCACCGAACAAGTTGGACGAGCCTTCCGCCGGGCCGCTTCCCGCTTGTGGCGCACCTCAAACTCCACGAACTGCTCAACCTCGTATGCAACGAGGACGCCGATCGCTATCAACATGAACCGTTTCATTACGGCGCTCCAGGCTCACCACCACCGCTGCCAATGTGGGTGACAAAGAGCAGAAACAGAGCAATGGCGGCGCCCCAGACGATGAGCCAGATGACGGCGCGCAACACTCGCCTCGTGATTATCATCCGCTCCGTATCTGGCGGCGAAGCCGAGCCCGGGCCGACAGCAGATCGAGCCAAGCGCTGAAGGTGTCATCCATGAGCCAGCATCCAGGCCCCCGACAGAGCCATGAGAGGACCTGATCTCCTTCGTGCCCGCCGCCGACAAAGCGTGAGCGCATCGGCACCCGATGCGTCCCCAATTTCGACTGCTCCCGCGTCGATCACGAAGGTGTTGACACCTTCGAAGATCAGGTCGTCGATTACCGAGAGGAGTGCAGATCTCGTAGTCCTGTCGAGCACGCCGGCCAGTCGGATTGCAACCGGAGATCTGTCGTAGTCAATCCAGATCTCCAAGACCGCCATGTAGTCATCGCTGACAAATCGCATGGATCCTTCGGCTAGCCAAGGAGACTCAGTGGTCATGAATAGGGAGAGCATATTTCGTGGTCACTCCCTCAGAAATGGGGCGCACCCTCAAAATTGTGGGGTTTACTCTGGTGATCTCCCCTGGAGACGCGTTGCGGGACTGTAAGAATGTCCAAGCCAAGCGCAGCTCGGCGTAGCTGTAGTGCAACACCGCCTATTGGATGCGCGAGGTCTTTCCTCCCGCCCCTCCCTGGGAGCGCCTATTTATGTCCGAAACACCAGCGGTGCTACGTGCCGTGATCGCCAGCGACAACTTCTTGACCCGGGAAGGCTTGGGTTGCCTGTTCCGGGGTGTTCGGAGCATAGAGGTTGTCGCTCGGGTGGACAGTCATCCCGAAACTCTCGGTGCCGTTCAGCAATACCAACCCGATGTCCTTATCGTCGGTATCCGTACCCCTCGAATAAACGCCGAGGCGACGTTCAAAGCCGCCCAGCGCCTACGTACCGAGTACCCGACGCTCGGAGTCGTGGTGCTGGCTGAATCTGGTGACGGGTTTGCACTCGAGCTCTTGCGCAATGGGGCAGCCCACGTTGGTTACCTGCTCGATGATCGCGTAGGGGATCTCGAAACGCTCGTCGGCGCCATACACGGCGCCCACGGCGGCGACACCGTACTTGATCCGTCCATTGTGAACGCTCTGGTTCGGCGGCAGCTACCCTCCAGGCTCGACGCGCTCTCAAAGCATGAGCTCGACGTACTCGAAGAGATATCACGCGGCTACACGAATGCCGAGATCGCAAGTCAGATCGGTGTGTCGAAGAAGGCGGTTGAGAGACACGTCACCAGTATTTTCCGCAAGTTGCATAGCGCCAATTCAAAGCGATTTGATCGCCGCGTGACTTCAGTGCTGATTTATCTGCAAGCTATGGGCGAACTCATCGACGAAACTCATTTGTAGCGAATCCGAGTTGCGCAACGTGCAGCTCGTCGGGCTGAGCCTCGGGTATGCCAGGCGAACGCTGGCCGCTGGGCCGGCTGCGGGCGCTCCACTCCAGCATCGGAGGTAGACGATCCTGCTGACTCAAGCTGCGCGGGGCCAATCATCGCAATCACTACGTCCGCGAATACGGCCTCACGCTTTTCAGGTCGGATTGGGTTAGATCCGGCATGAGTCGCATGGCCGGGGAAATTTGCCTACTCCCCAGTTCGGGGGCCGAATTCTGGCGATCATTTCGACCCCATTGCACCGCGCTGTTTCGCCCTGTCTCTCATTCGTAAGGGCGCGGTAAGGGCACGAAATTTGATAGATCTCAAGGATCTGAACCGATTTGAGGGATGAGATGACCTAAGTCGCCGAGGACTCAGTCAACGAGGCTTACTCGAGCTTTGGAAGTCAGCCTGCCCCGTACCCACAACTAGGGGCACCCGGGTGACGAGTTCCGTGGTGACCAATTCTACGAAGTTTTCGGGTGTGCCGAACCAGTCGGAGAGCGCTTCTCGCAGCCCGGGTACCGCCCTCCCGCAGAGCCGGTTCGCATTGGACGCCTGCTAGGTCGCGAACGCGAGTGGTCACTGGAACTCGGGCCGCGGGCGAGAGGCACCGAGGGCGGGATCGACAAGGAAATCGAGGTCGCATCCTTGGTCCGCTTGGAGGACGTGCTGCACGTAGAGCGCCTCGTAGCCGCGAGCCGGAACGGCTCCTCGAGTTCGGTGTTCGGTTGAGCGTCGGGCCAACTCACGTTCGTCGACGTGCAGGTCGAGTACGCCGTAGCGGGCATCCAGCGCAATTTCGTCGCCGTCACGAACGAGTCCGATGGGGCCACCGACACCGGCCTCCGGCGTGATGTGGAGAGCGACGGCACCAAACTGAGTGCCGCTCATCCGCCCGTCCGTGACACAGACCATGTCTCGCACGCCTGCTTGGCGCAGGGTGATGGGAACTGGGACGGTTTCGATCTCCGGCATGCCAGGGGCGCCCACCGGCCCAGCGTTCCGGACCACGAGCACTGTGTCGGGCGTGGCGTGCAGGCTCGAGTCGAGGGATCGCTCGAGCGTGGTAGATGGATCCTCGAACACCAGAGCCGGTCCTCGGTGGGTCCACAACGCAGAGGGCGCCGCGGATCTCTTGAAGATCGAGCCGCCGGGAGCGAGCGATCCGCGGAGGACGACGATCCCCCCGTCGGCCTCGAAGGGGTCCTCCAAGGAGCGCAGACAGTCGTTGGGCCGTCCGTCGGTGGTCTCGGCAACCTCGGCGAGGGTTCGCCCGTCTCCCATCGTCGCGTCTCGATGCAACAGTGGGGCCAACACTCGCAGCAAGGCGGGCACGCCGCCAGCATCGTCGAAGTCGTCCAGCGTGAACTCGCCCGAGGGTCGCACTCCGAGCACTCGCGGCGTCTCATGGCTGATCCGTTGCAGACGATCGAGGCCGAGTGGGATTCCGAGCCGCCGGGCAATCGCCTCGAGATGGATGACGGCATTAGTGGAGCCACCGATGGCCACCAGGACTCGCAAGGCGTTCTCAAACGCGTCTTCGCTGAGTAGCCGGTCCGGGGTTATTCCCTGCCGAGCGAGTTCGACGGCGCGCACACCGGTTCGCTCCCCGACATCGCTGCGCCGGGATTGTGTTGCGGGTACAACCGCCGAGCCCGGCAGAGCCATGCCGAGTGACTCGGCCATGACCGCCATCGTGTTCGCCGTGCCCATCACATTGCACACGCCGACGCCGGCGCAGAACGAATCCTCAAGCTGGTCCCACTCGTCGATGCTGAGCGTTTCCTCCAGGAGCTCGGGAACGATCGACCAGATGTCATCGGTCACGACGGGCTTCCCCCGGAACCGGGCGACGCTTCGGGGGCCGGCGGTCACCATGATTGCGGGCTTACCGGCGCTGGCTGCACCCATCAACTGAGCTGGGACGGTCTTGTCGCAGCCCGCCAGCAATACCACCCCATCGATCGGGCTGCAGCGGATCATCTCCTCGACATCCATCGACATCAGGTTCCGTAGCAGCATGGTCGTCGGAACTATGAGCTGCTCGTGTAACGAGATTGTCGGGAACACGACTGCAGTGCCACCGGCAGCCGTCACGCCCCGTCGGACCGACTCGGTCAGATCTCGCAATCCCATGTTGCACGGGGTCAGCTCGCTCCAGCTCGAACAGATGCCGATGACCGGCCGGCGGCGCACTGCCTCGCGACTCAACCCGCCGGCCCGGAGGAAGGCCCGCTTCGGCCACCCGGTGATGGGGTCGGCAAACGCCTCACCGGTGATCGGCGTCGACCTGCCGGCGATGTCAGCGCGGCTGGTCATAGGCCCTCCATCTCTCGGGTGCGCACCAGCCGAAGCCCAGACCGTAGTGGTCAAGCTGGCCTCCAGTGAATCAAGCGCGCATCGAAAACAACGTTCCCAGGGTATCCACCCAGAGCTTCCCGAGTTCTTCGATCCACTGCGCTCGACCTTGCTGGGCAGCGGCTCCTATGCTGCCGGCTCGAAGAGAGCCAGGAGCACTCAGAACTTTGCCGTTGGCGGGATCGACGACGAGCCGATGACCTCACTCTTCCAGGGCGGGAGTTCACCAGCCTACGAACGAGCCCTTCCGAGTTACATATGCCCTGGCCCGTGCATTCTCCGGTGGTCGGGACCGGCGTCGATCCGGTGACCTCACGCTTTTCAGAACGGAATGCAGAGAAAGAGAATCCCTGCAGCCGACCAGCTGGAGGAAGCAAGGAGGCAGGCAAATCCGAGAATTTCGGCCCTGCGGTGGTCCTCGGCGTCTTGCCGTGTTTTTCGCGTTCGTGTGGGCACGACGCTTGACGGATCCCAAATATCTGACGGCGAAGAACACCCAGGACGGGAGCCGCGAGGTCGCTAACCGTGATCTCCTGATGGCGCGCCCAGTACAAGGTCCTGATCGAGCGGGGTGTGGCCCGGGGCGAGGGCAGCGTCTCAGGATGAGGGACGCCCAGCATGCCGGCGCTGACCATGCCGATCTCGTATGTGAGCACGACGGCTTGGACCCGGTCCGCCAGGCCGAGCTTTGTGTGGGACGTCAGGGTTGCTTGGCTAGGCGGTGGCTCAGTGGCCGCGTACGCTTGAAGGTGTCGGCGAAGATCGCGGCGAGGTCGTCGTAGCGAGCCCGCTTCGCGGGATCGGGTTCGTACACGCCTTTGATCCGGAGGCGCTTGGTCAGGTCGGAAGCCGCGGCAATGCCCAGACGGTCGAACCCGAAGATCGCCGTGCCGATGGAGTTGGCGAAGCCCGCGTCAGCCAGCTGGTGCACGGGCTTGCCGAGGACGTCGGCCATAACGCTCGACCAGAGGTCGGAGCAGGCTCCGCCGCCGTAGAAGACGTAGTGGGTGATCCGGCGATGGATGAACTTCTCGACCGGGTCCTGGAGCCAGCGCAGGTTGAGGGCGACTCCCTCGAGCACGGCGCGGGCGAGGTCGCTGCGGGTCGTGTCGAGCCCCACGTTGAGGAACCCACCGCGCATTCCTCCGTCGCCCCGCGGGGCGAGTGAACCTCGGAGCCAAGGCAGGAAGAGGACGCCTCCCGCTCCTGGTTTCGAGGTCGCGGCCGCCGCGTTGAAGGCCCGGTAGCGGTCGTTGATCGTCTCGGGGGTCACGAAAGGGTCGTCGGGATACACCACGCTGTCCAGGAAGTAGTCGACAGCCACTCCGGCGACACCGTTCTCCGCCGAGAGCATGTGGGCGCTTCCCAGTGGACTTGGCATGGTGTAGAGCGACCGCAAGGGGTTGACCTTCTTCTTCTCCAGGTGGGTCACGATGACCGCGGTGGTGCCGAGCGCCAGGCCAGCATGCGTCCCCGAGAACGCGCCGGCGGCCACGCCGCCCGCCTGCGTGTCGTTGATGCCGGAGAGCACGGGTGTGTTCGCCGGGAGCCCGAGCGCGTCGGCGATCGTGGGCAGCACCGTGCCGACGACGCTGCCCACCGGCACCGATTCGGGTAGCTTGTCGGCGTCAATCATCGACGCCTCTATTAGGTCGTGATGCCAGCCGGCGCTGGGCACGCTGCGGTTGTCCGCCAGCATCTGCATGAACGAGGAACACTGGTTCGCCGTGGTGCGGCCGGTCAACCGGGCGGTCACGTAGTCGACTGGCTCGAGGAATGACGCGGTCCGCTCGTACAGGTGCGGATGCGCGTAGCGGAACCAGCGCATGTGATTCAGACTCATGCCCGACTCGAGCGGCGCCAACCCGTGCACGCGCAGGTACTGCGCCAGGGCCAGGGGCGAGTCACCGAATCTGGGATAGCCGGGCAGCCGCTTGAGGCGCTTGGGCGAGCTCCGCTGATCCATCCATGTGATCATGGGGGCGACGGGCGTGCCGTCGGCCCCAACTGGAACAATCGACGAGTACTGGGCGGAGGCCACGACCCCCACGATCGACGAGGGTTCGACCGTGGCGGCAAGCGCCCGCCGAGTAGCTTCAAGCGTCGCCTGCCAGACCAGTTCGGCATCCTGTTCGGCGGCGCCGTCCGGGCCGAAGTTCGTCGGCACCGACGCCCGAGCCGACCCGACGAGGGTGCCGTGGGTGGACACAACGGCGGCCTTGGGGCCACTGGTGCCGAGGTCGATCGTCAGGATGTGGTGATTGGTCATGTCGAATTCGCCGAACGCGAGCGGTCGGATCGGCCGTTTGCGTGTGCCACCCCGATCAGCGGATCAAAGGCGGCGTCCGCTCGCGATGGAGGTTCAGTCCGGGAATGATCCCATGTCGGCCTCCTCGACGGCGGCGTGGCCGCGTCCCGCGCACGAGGATCCGGCGGCGTGCGTGTCGGCAAGGGTCCCTCCCGGTGTCGGGACCGGCGTCCATCCGGTGACCTCACGCTTTTCAGGTCGGATCTGGCTCGGATGAGCCTATTGAAGATGGAAGATGCAAGAAAGCCCAGTTCGGGAGCCGAAAATTGAAGGCCGTTTCGAAGCTGTTGGACCGCACTATTCGGCGCTGCTTCGCGTTCGTTAGGGTACGCCAAGGGCACGAAACTTGATAGAACCAAAGTATTGCCCGAGGGACTCGGCACCGTTCCCAACGATCGACAGATGCGGCTATCCGAAATCGACACCATCGATGGGTGCTGCGGGTTTGATCTCTGGAAGGTGCCGCATCCGGAACGAGTTGACCAGACCAAGAAGTCCGGCAATGGCGGGGACCAGCAGCGCGACCTGGAGAGACCGGTTGCGGGCGTTGGCGTTGATGGCGAGGACAGCGTTCTGCACGTCCCTGGGTTCGTCGGCTATCTGCTGCTGGAGCTGCGTGTTGCTCATGATCTCTGCGTCGGTGTTCATCTCGGTAGCGATCTGCTGCTGCTGGGCAGGGGGGATCACGGCGCTCGCATAAGTCTGATTGGTAAAGCTCATGGCCAGGGCCCAGAGCATGATCCCGCCGGCCAAAGCGAGTCCGAACGACAGGCCGAACGATCCCGCAGCGGAGTTCACTCCGGCGGCTTCGCTGACGCGCTCTTCAGCGATGGGGGCCAGGGTGAAGTTATTGAGCTGGGAGACGAGCAGTCCCAACCCAGAGCCGGCGATGATCAGCGGGATCACCAGGTACCAGCCCGAGCTCACCCTCGGCACCAGGGGGATGATGGCGATCATGCCGACGGTGGCCAAGGCGAAGCCCGCCAGCACGATGTTGGCTGAGCGGTAGTTGCCCCCTTTCCGGCCGGCCAGGATGGCCATGCCGAACATCGACAGCGATAGCGGCGCCAGGGAAAGACCAGCCTGCATCGCGTTGTACTCCAATGTCATCTGCAGGAAAAGCGGTAGCGCGATCATGGCGCCACCCAGGGTGATCTGCTGGAACATTTGCTGGGAGATGCCTATCCGGAAGTTCAAGTGCCGGAATAGATCGGGGTCCAACAGGGTTGGTTTGCCGCGACGTTTGCGGCGGACGAGCCAGTACGCAAACGTGGCGAGTGTGACCGCGCCGACAGCGATGATGAGGCCGACATAGTCGCCGCCCTCTTGCCACACGAGGATTCCGAGGACGACACCACCCATGCCGACCACGGAAAGGAGAGCGCCCACCCAGTCGACCTTGCGCGGCCCGGTGTACGCGACATCCTTGACGAGGCGGATCTGGGACAGCACCACGAGAATGATCACGACTTCGAGTCCGAACCCGACGCGCCACGACAGGTAGGTGGTGACAAACCCGCCGAGAAGCGGGCCGATGGCAGCAGCGATCGCTGCCGAGGCACCCACCAGTGCGTAGGCTTTCTTCTGGGCGGACCCAGTGAAGTTGCCATGAATGAGTGATTGCATGGCTGGCAGCAGCAGCGAGGCACCGAGGCCCCCGATGATCGCCCAGAAGATAATCACCGGGATCAGGCTCTGGGTCAGCGTCATCGCGAGGGCACCAACGGCATAGGCGAGGAGGCCGATCACGTAGGCGCGCTTTCGGCCCATGAGATCACCCATCTTCGAGTTGATCAGGATGAAGGCGGCCGAAACCAGAGCCTCCAGGGCGATCGCCGACTGCACGCCACTGGCGGTCGTATGCAGGTCCTTCACGACCGCGGAGATCGAAACGTTCATAAACGACGTGTCCACCACCAGGACGAACATCGCTGCTGCCAATAGAAGCGCGAGGCGGGGGTTCGCACCGCCTTCGGCCTGCACCACTTCATCCGGTTCGGTGCTCACACCGGGGCGGTAGGTTCACCTAGTGCTGCTAGGAAATATCCGCGTACTTCGTTCATGTCGATGACGCGAAGCCTAGATGGCGGTCCATCCACTCTCCACCCCCCATCCGTGAGTCGACAGGGTCGTGCGACACCACACCCTGGGATTGCTCCGCTCTGCCCGTCCAGAACGGATACGGATCGGACGAGGAAGTCCGCTGTTTCCAGCCCATAGGGCACGGCCCGCCAGGATCACGAGATCGTGCCGTTCGTGCATGGCAGCCGATCACCCTCGTCGAGGAGCCTGCCACGGCCACAGGCGTCTGTGTCATCACTCCTCCAATCCGAAGTCCCGAACGAGCCTCTTGCACCGTGGCGCGCTCCATCCTCGGATGTTCTATGGAAATTGTGATGAACATCGGGTCGCCTCAGAGAGCGGCCATTTTCTCCGAGTCAAGTCCGTGGGCGATCAGTGTATAGATCACCAGGACGCCCAGACCCACGTAGGTCAGCGACCAGATCGGGTAGTACGGCACCCACCAGACGGCGCTGATGGAACACACGGCGGCAGCGACGACGCCGACCCAAATTCCGATCTGTGACGCGCTCATCACGGCGAACGCACAGAGGATCAAGACAATCCCCACTATCAGGTAGATCCAGCCATAGGTCTTGAGGCTGGTGCCGAAGATCGCGTCCTCGAGGTGCTGGGGCGACGAACCAGTCCCGCACAGCCGAAACGCGCACCGTAGTCATCGACCCTGCCATGAGCATTGGGTTTAGCGTGTGGACCTACGGAGACAGTTGTCCCCACCGCAGTACATGATGTGGACGTGCTGAATCGGTGCCTTCAATCACGATCGGAGAAGGATGACGGATGTGACGCAGCGACCAGACGCGGCGCCTCATGCCGTGCAGCACCTCACCGTCGAGGAGCGCGTCAAGCTTGGCAAGGGGGCCCGCGCTCGCACCCCCCGATCGTTCCATGCAGAGCTCAGTCATGCGACGAACCGTCCGGACCCGGTCAGCCTCCTCGAACAACAGGCCATTACCCGGGTGCCCGAACTGCTGCCGATCCGATATGGGCGAATGCTGGTCTCGCCGTTCACCTTCTTCCGTGGCGCCGCGCTCATCATGGCCTCCGACCTAGCCGCCACTCCCCGGTCGGGCTTCACTGCACAGGTATGCGGAGATGCCCATCTGTCGAACTTCGGACTCTTCGCGTCGCCGGAACGCAAACTGATGTTCGATGTCAATGACTTTGACGAGACCCTGCCGGGACCATGGGAGTGGGACCTCAAGCGGCTCGCCGCTAGCGCGGTGATCGCCGCCCGGGACCGCGAATTCACGGACAGCGAGGCGCGAACTGCGGCCCTCGAAGTTGGGCGGAGCTACCGCCGGGAGATGGTCCGCTTGGCGGGGCTGTCCACTCTCGAAGTCTGGTACTCCTACATTGACGTAGCCGGTCTGCTCGCCGAACTCGAGGCGACAGCCGCCAAGACGGGGTCCAGGGCCGCCAAGCGCATGGCGGCTCGCACCGCGCAGACGGTGGCCAAGGCCCGCACTCGGGACAGCCTCCAGGCGCTGGGCAAGCTGGCCTCCGTCGTCGACGGCCGACTCCGCATCGTGAGTGATCCGCCGCTCGTCGTGCCTACAGAGGACCTGTACCCCCAGGAGGTGAATGACGCCCTCCACCATTCGTTTCACCAGCTCGTGCGCGGCTACCGACTCAGCCTCCAGTCCGACCGGCGCCACCTCCTCGAGGAGTTCCAGTTCGTCCAGATCGCCCGCAAGGTGGTTGGTGTGGGAAGCGTGGGCACCCGAGCTTGGATTCTGCTCATGGTAGGTCTCGGCAACAGAGATCCCCTCTTCCTACAAGCCAAGGAGGCGGAGGCGTCCGTGCTCGAGGAGTTCGTTGGCAAGAGCGGTTACGCCAACCATGGGGCGCGGGTGGTGGCCGGCCAACATCTGATGCAGGCGGCCAGCGACATCTTCCTAGGCCACCAATCGTTCGAAGGTCCTGATGGCGTGACCCGCGACTTCTATCTCCGTCAGCTCCGGGATTGGAAGGGGAGCTTCGAGATCGAAGGGTCGATCCCGCCGGGCCTCGCTAAGTACGTCGCGGTCTGCGCCCAGGCGCTGGCCCGCGCTCATGCCCGCTCGGGCGACCGGGTCGCTATCGCCAGCTATCTCGGGAACGGACCGACCTTCGACCGGGCTCTTGCGGATTTCGCTGAGTCCTATGCCGACCAGAACGAACGCGACTACGAGGCTCTCCGGCAGGCTGCTTCCACCGGCCGGATCTCGGTGGAGTCGGGTAAGTAGATACTGCCTGAGCTCGGCATTGGCGCGTCGTTGCCTTGATGACCAAGACGCGTCTTGCTGAGCGAGGAGTCTCTGGCACCGTGCTGACCGGGCCGAACATGGCCGACAACGCCACGCCAAGCTCAGGTGACTGCCGGCTCCTCCACATGCCCCGGGGGAAGGGTGCCTGTAGCGGCCTCCCAGCCCATGGAGGCAATACGGTTGCTTACCACCCTGGCAATGCCGAGGCCGATGCCAGCCGCCGCTGCCCAAAGCAGGGCGTCGGGCCACGAAAAGCTGGCGTTGGTGGGATCGAAGGGCGAAGGAGCGCCAGCGTCCTTGCGAAAGGCCTGGAACCCCGCCCTCATGAGTTTCCGGGCGAGCAGCCCACCCAGCATGCCGATGCCGGTGGAGACCAGCTTCCACATCCGCTCTCGGGTCACTTTCAGAATCTACCGCGTCGTCATCTTGGTTGTGAGCCTGATTCCCGATTTGAGTCGAAGCACCTCGACATCGCACGCGACCACACGAGTTTCGTCTCTCAGGTTCTGCTGTGACCCCGGGTGCGTCGATCACGCATACCCGATGGTCGCCAATGTGAACATGCCCATCACGCTCTCCGTCGTGCGATCGACGGCCTTGGAACGCCGAACCGACAGGGGCGTACCCACCGGTTTCCCCCTATGACACGTAGAACCGTCAGTGCCTGACTCTGGCGTGCCAAGTTCAGATCCCTTCAGGAGGGTGGGCGACGACACCCTCCGGGCCGTACGTGAACCGCGCTGAATGGGCGACCAGCCAGGTGGTTCCCTCTGGTTGAAGGATCCGCACCGTGAGTTGTGCACCAGCCACCATTGGCCCCTCCAAGTCCAGCAGTGCGTATGCGTTCGCCACTCCTCGTGTCCTCCGACTGATGGCCGTGCCCGCGGTGGCCATCGGTCTCATTCAGGTTGTGATCTTGCTGTGCCGTGGGCGCCCGCTCGCAGTCGCACGGGGCACACCTAAAGAGCAACCGCGTCGCATTCCTTACGCCAGAAGACCCGGCCCGCTGACAGCGTCTTGTTAGGTTGCTCCACCGAGGCCAGCCGCGTGTCACCCCTCGCCGATGGCCGCCATGGCGGCCTCGAGTGTCGGGTAGAAGCGGTCGCGATCGAGTGTCTCGAAGAGACCGTAACGACGAACCAGGTTTTGGAGCCGGGTCCGCATCTCAACGAAAGCCATGTGGACTCCAGTGGCGTTGAGCTCACGGTCGAGCTGTTCGAGCATCCTTGCTGCCGACACGTCCACGTCGGTCATCGCCTCACACTGGACGACGACCCAGGAGGCGTGTTGGCCGCGAACGACGTGGCGGATCTGGGAGCGGAAAGCTGAGCAGTTCGCGAAGAACAGCGGCGCTTCCCAGCGGTAGACGACGATCCCCGGGACCTGGCGCGCCGCGGGATACCGATTCACGTTGTGCCACCCTGCCAGGCCCTCTACCTGGCCCAGGACTGCGCCGTGGGGTTGCCAGCTGCGCCGGAAGAACAGGAGCACGGCCAGTACCACGGCGATGACGATCCCCGGCAGGACCCCGAACACGATCACGCCAAGGCTGGCCACCACCGAAAGGACCAGGGCGCTCTTTCGGACCCGGTAGTAACGAACCAACGCCTCGAGGTCGAGCAGGGAAAGGGCGGCGGCGATCAGCACGGCGGCCAGAGCGGACTGGGGGAGGTCGGCCAGCAAGGAGTTGAAGAACAGCAGCAACGCGACCACGATGCCGGCGCCGACCAACGACGCCAGCTGCGACTTTGCCCCCGCCTGCTCGACGACCGCCGTACGCGACCCACTGGTCGACACTGCGAAGCCCTGGAGGAAGCCCGCCGCGAGGTTGGCCGCGCCGATACCGATCATCTCCTGGTTGGGGTCGATCTCCTCGCCACGACGGGCCCCGAAGCTTGAGGACGTGGCGATCGTGTCGGCCAGCGACACGAGTGTGATGCCCACGGCCGCGACCATCAAGGGTCCAACATCGGCGAACTTCGTCCAGGGCAGCGACGGCCTCGGGACTCCCCGCGGGAGCGTCCCGACAGTCGCCACGCCATGCGCGTGCAGGTCGAAGATGGCGGAGACGACGGTCGCGGCGACGATGCCGACGAGAACCGCAGGGACGACCTTGGTGAATCGGGACAGCACCAACAAGATGGCCAGCACCCCCAGACCAACCAAGAGCGCCGCTCCGACAGTGCCGTCGAGCCCGAGCACGAAGGCCTTGAGCTCGGGACCGAAGCCTTCGGCGTCCGTCGAGAACCCAAAGAGTTTGGGCAGCTGTCCCACGATAATGATGAGCGCGAGACCGTTCATGTAGCCGACCTGCACCTCGCTCGAGAGGAGGTCGGCGACGAAGCCGAGCTTCCCGATCCCGAGCCCGATCTCGATGAGCGCGACGATGACGGCGAGCATTCCGGCCAGAGCGATGGCTCGATGTACGTCGCCGCCCGCCAGCAATGGCATGAGGGCGGCGAAGATCATGGGCGAGATCGAAGAATCCGGACCCAGGACGAGGATCCGAGACGGTCCGAAGATCGCATAGCCAACAAGACATCCGATGGTCGTGTACAAGCCAGTCACGGGTGGGAGCCCAGCCAACTCGGCGTAGGCCAACCCCTGGGGCACGAGGATGGCGGCGAGAACGACGCCTGCGACGACGTCGGACCGGGTCCATTTCCTGTCGTAGGTTCGAACGGCCCGAAGACCCGGTATCCATCTGGTAATCCCCGAAGGACTTCCGTCCACCGCGCCCCCGTTCCTCTCGTGACCTCCAGCTGTCACGCCGTTCGTCCCGAACCTACAATGCGCTTCAAGACAAGACCAGGAAATGGTGCGCGGTGATGGCCACACCCGAGCGGCATGAGAGAACCCGTCGACCTCGTGACGCGAAGACGCGAGATTTTCGAGGCGCGCACTGGGGCCGCGGGGTGGTGACGCCAAGTGGGTGAGTTGGATCGCACCACTCCCGCTCGAGCTCGGGTTCTCGCCGTACTCTCGCTCGCCGCGGTCTTGCTCCTCGCTGTCGCGGTGATCGCTTTTCTGGTCCGCAATGGCGTGTACGTTGCCCTCGGTGCGGCCGGGTTCGCACTCGGCATTGCGAGCGGGTGGTGGGCGATCTCCAAGCGGGCGCCCCGCCGCTGGTACGGCGTCATCGGAATGGTCGTGGGCGCCGCCGCCCTGGTTATTGCGTTGCTCGGTGCCGGGAGCGAGGACTGGGAGTCGTTCGTGCGAGCGCTCATCTGCCTTGCACTCCTCGCTATAGGCGTTCTGGCGGCCCAGGCGGCTCTGACCGCCAGCCTCCGTACCACTGCCGCCGCTCAGGTCCACCGCGCCAGACGGCCGTTGTATCCGGTTCTGCTCTGCAACCCATGGTCGGGTGGCGGTAAGGTCGAAAAGTTCGGACTGGTGGAGCTGGCCACTTCGCTCGGGGTTCAGACTGTGATGCTCGACCACGGGCTCGACCTCGCGGAGCTCGCCCGAGATGCCATCGCGCGGGGCGCTGACTGCCTCGGGATGGCCGGTGGAGACGGCTCACAGGCACTGGTTGCCTCCATCGCCGTTGAGCACGATCTTCCCTTCGTCTGCGTGGCCGCGGGGACGAGGAACCACTTCGCCCTCGACCTCGGGCTGGATCGCACCAACCCCCGCCAGAGCCTGTACGCCTTCCGCGATGCCATCGAACGTCGAATCGACTATGCGACGGTCAACGACCGGTTCTTCGTCAACAACGTCTCGCTGGGCGTCTACGCCACCATCGTCCAACAGGAGGGCTACCGGGAGGCCAAGGCGGCGACGACCAAGCAGCTGCTCCCCGAGCTGTTGGGCAAGACCACACAGCCCTTCGATCTGCAGTTCGTGGCTCCCGACGGCACCGAGGTCGATGGGTCCTTTCTCGTCATGGTGTCGAACAACCCCTACGTGCTCGCCGCCTCGCCGAGCACATCTCAGCGCCTTCGTCTCGACACGGGGCGCCTCGGCGTGTTCGCCGTGACCGCGGCAACCGGCGCACAGGCGGCCGAAGTGGTCACCTTGGCCCTGGCCGGCCAAGGGGGCCGCAGCGGTCATGCCTTCGAGTTCGCCTGTGAGACGTTCGAGATCACATCCCACTCCGGCACGGCGTACGCCGGGGTCGATGGCGAGGCGCTCGAGCTCGAAACGCCGATGACCTTTCGCAGCCACCCGCAGGGCCTGCGCATGCTGGTCCCCGAAGGCAATATCGAGATCGCGCTGAGGCGTCAGTCTCGCGGCGTCCGTATACGCGAACTGGTCCTTCTGGCGAAGGGCACGCGGCCCAGCTAGTTGCGGTCTCACCCTCCGAGTCAGAAGCGCGACGGTACCTCGTGGGGGTGCGAGTGCGGCTCTCGGTAGTCGCCTTTCTTCTGGCGAGGCGGCAGGGTAACGGGCGCTTGCTCCTCGCGCTCGTACGGGACCATGTCGAGGATGTGGCTGATGACGTTGAGCCGGGCCCGGCGCTTGTCGTCGGCGTTTGCCACGTACCAAGGCGCAGTTTCGGTATCGGTAGCGGCGAACATGGCGTCACGTGCCTTGGAGTAGTCGTACCAGCGGCCATAGGAGTCAAGATCCATCTGTGAGAGCTTCCAGGTCTTGCGGCCGTCGTCTATGCGAGCAGTCAGGCGGCGGGTCTGCTCGCCTTGGCCAACCTCGAGCCAGTATTTGAGCAGGATCACTCCCGAGTCGACGATTGCCTGTTCGACGAAGGGAACGAGCTCGAGAAATCGAGCCGACTCCTCTTGGGTGCAAAATCCCATGACCGGCTCGACTCCGGCGCGGTTGTACCAGCTTCGATCGAAGATGACGACCTCACCGCCGGCGGGTAGGTGCGGTACGTAGCGCTGGATGTACATCTGCGAGCGTTCCCGGTCGTTCGGTGCCGGCAGAGCGACGACCCGGAAGACGCGGGGGCTGACCCGTTCGGTGAGCCTCTTGATGACCCCGCCCTTCCCAGCGGTATCCCGGCCCTCGAACACGATGCACACCTTGGCATGCTCCTCTACGATCCAGCGTTGCATCTGCACGAGTTCGACCTGCAAGCGTCGGAGCTGCTCCTCGTATTCCTTGCGTCGCATCTTGACCACCGCCTCTCCGCTCTCTCGCATTACGACGACCGCCTCATGCGCGCGCACCACCGGGGATCGCTTCAAGGGCGGGCAGAGGCCTGCCCTCGTAGCGCCGAGCGAAGAACTTGCCCAACTCCCAGACGATGAAGAGGCCGATGGCGGGTACTAGCGCCCAACCGAACTCGCGGACGTTGAGGTGGGTCGTATCGAGCAAGCGCCGCAAGGCATCCATCTGTGTAATCAAAACGGCCAAGATGACCTCGATGACTAGAGCCCGGTTCATTTGCTTGGAGTCGAAGGTGGCGGTGGTGAGGATGGTGCCGGTCTCCGATCGGCACTCGAGAGCCGCCACGACGAGGCAGAAGGCAAAGGTCGTGAGCGCGATCGAGTTTCCCACGGCCTCGGAGTGGAAGTGCTTGGTCCCGAGCTCGATCATCGTGAGGAGGCCGATCGTGATCACCAGGCCGGCTGCCCCGACGGTGACCATCATTCGAGGGGTGAGTACGGACTCACCCCTCGGTTTGGGGATGCGGTCCATGAGCCCCGGGGTTTCAAGGTCGAAGCCGAGGGCGAAGCCGAAGGCGGCGTTCACGAAGAAGTGGATCCACAGCACCTGGGCTGGATTGAAGGGTGCCCCCGCGGCGATGTTGAAGAGCGAGGCACCCAGGAACGTGAGGACGAAGACGACAAGGAGGACGAGCACGAAGCGGATGTACTTGGTGAGATTGTCGAAGATCTTGCGGCCCTGCTCGACCGCGTAGACGATGGTGGCAAAATTGTCGTCCGAGAGGATCATCCGCCCGGCGTTCTTGGCCACCTCGGTACCACTTCCCATGGCGATCCCGATGTCGGCCGACTTGATCGCCGGGGCATCGTTGACGCCGTCGCCAGTCATAGCCACGACTTCACCTTTCGCCTTGAGGGTCTCGACAAGCAGCACCTTGTGCTCGGGAGCGACCCGGCCGACGACGCCGATGTTGTCGATTCGGGCCAGGCGCTCGGTCTCGGACATGGCGGCGAAGTCCGCCCCCAAGATGGCCTCGCCGCCGATCCCGACCTGCTCGGCGATGGCGGCTCCGGTGGTGACGTCGTCCCCGGTGATCATCCGGACGCGGATGTGGGCTGCCTGGGCTTCGGCCACTGCCGCCTTGGACTCGGCCCGGGGCGGGTCGACCATGCCGACCAGCGCGGTCATCTGGAGCCTTTGGACGTGGGCCAGCAGGTCACCCGCAGGGTCGAACTCGACGAGGTCGAAGTCACGCTGGGCCGCAGCCATCACTCGCTGTCCGGCCCCGGCCATGCGTTCGACGTTGGCCTGCGCCCGGAAGGCCAGGTCTCCGTCCCATGGGATCACCGAGCCCGCCGAGAGCGCGGTCGTTGCCCGCTCCATGACGGCGGGCGCCGCTCCCTTCACGAAGCAGCGCACGAAGAAGTGGCCACCGACTTTGACCTGGTGAAAGGTGGCCATCAGTTTGTAGGTCGGGTCGAAAGGCAAGGTCGCCAAACGGGGAAGCGCCTGGCGGGTCCCTTCGATGTCGACCCCGGCCTTGGCCCCAAGCACGAGCAGTGCGCCCTCGGTCGGGTCTCCGACCACCGCGCCCTCGACCAGTGTGGCATCGTTGGCAATGAGGAAGGGCAAGACGGCCCCTTCGATCGTGGTGGTCTTCCCTGCTACATGCTCCACATGGCCCTCGAGGCTGTAGCCCGATCCGGTGATGGTGTAACGATCGGTCGGGTCGAGCACCTCAACGGCCGTCATCTGATTCAGGGTCAGTGTGCCGGTCTTGTCCGTGTTGATGGCTGAGGTGAAGCCGAGCGTCTCGACCGCAGGGAGTTCTTTGACCAGGGCATTTCGTTTGGCGAGCTCGACGCTGCCGAGCGACAAGATGACCTGGGTCACGGTCGGCAACGCCTCTGGGATCGCTGCAATGGCGAGCGAGACAGCGGCGACGAAGAGGACGTCCCAGGCCTCGTTACGGGCCCGTCCCAAGATGAACATCACCACCATGGTCAAGCCGGCTGCTGCCACGATCCACAGCGTGAGGGTGTTCAGCTCCTTGGTGAGCGGCGATTGCTCGACCTCGGTGGCCGAAAGCATTCCTGAGATCTTTCCCATCTCGGACTCCGCCGCGGTCGCGGTGACGATCATCACGCCGCTGCCATGCGTGACCGGGGTGTTCATGAAGGCCATGTTCACCTGATCGCCCGGTGCGAGAGCACTCCCTGAAAGTGTCGAGGTCTCCTTTTGCGCCGGGACGCTCTCACCGGTGAGAGCGGACTCGTCGATCTGCAACGCGGTCGCCGAAATGATGCGCCCGTCGGCGGGAACCTCGTCACCAGCGGCCAGGAGAACAATGTCACCGACGACGACCTCTTCGGCGGGGATCTCGAGTTCGGTGCCGCCTCGCCGCACCCGGGCCGTGATCTTCATCATCGACTTGAGCGCGTTCATGGCGCTCTCCGCCTTGCCTTCCTGTCGCAACCCCACGACCGCATTGAGGAGGGTCAGCACAATAAGCAAGATGGCGGTGTTCCACTCGCCGACCGCCGCGGACACGATGGCCGCGCCGATCAGGATCAGCTGCATATACGTGCGGTACTGGTCGATGAAGCGCAGCCACCCTGGCCTGGCCTTCTCCTCGGGAAGTGCGTTGGGCCCGTGTGCACTCAGCAGCGTAGTCGCCCGCTCGGTGCTGTGGCCGACCGCTGGGTCCACCGCGAGCGTCGACGCCACCTCAGCACCGTCGAGCGCATACCAGAGCACCGCGCCATCTCCCGACCCCGCACTCTGACCCGAGGCGACCTGCGTCATGACACGAGCCCGGCCGTCTGAGGCGTGGGGGGCCTAGGACTTCTGCGCTTCAGCCGCGTCGGCTTCGAGCTCCTTTTGGTCCGCTTTGAGCTG
>Ga0181532_10001881_pt1 | contig 19899 bp, 15 predicted proteins | sample PEATcosm2014_Bin_33_FD_119768 | JGI IMG/M metagenome (GOLD analysis project Ga0181532, IMG submission 119768) | Peatland microbial communities from MTU Mesocosm Facility, Houghton, MI, USA - PEATcosm2014_Bin11_30_metaG | ecosystem: Environmental > Terrestrial > Soil > Wetlands > Peat | place... | reverse complement strand
TGGGATTCCAGTCCTGCCCGTGCCCTCGGCCTTGAGTTTTTGCTCAGAATGCAGAATCCCAACGGAAGCTGGCCTGCGTTCAGTGGCGACGACTCCGAGGGTTCAGGTCTAACGGCCTTGGCCATGATCGCGCTCATCAACAACGGCGAGATGGCACTTCAAACAGAGCGCGGAGTCGAATGGCTGCTGAGATTGAAAGGAAGAGAAGCACACTGGTTTTGGAGATGGAAGTTTGAGACCACGGATACTCACGTCCGCTTTGACCCCAACAAGTTCGGCTGGCCGTGGCAGCCTGGAACTTGCAGTTGGGTCATTCCGACAGCCCTGTCAATGGTTGCACTGAAGCAGGCATTCGTGTGCTGCAAGCCAGAGCAGGTCAGCTTCCGAATCCGGCGCGGCGCGGAGATGTTGCTGGATCGCGCTTGCCCCGCCGGAGGCTGGAATGCCGGAAACGGTCTGGTTTACGGGGTTCCTCTGGCGCCACACCTGGATGCCACGGCCGTCGGCTTGCTCGCCCTGGGCGGAGTACAAAGGAATAATCACGCCGTAGCGTCGGCTGTGGACTGGCTTGAGCACACGGTGCAGACCTGCTCCGCGCCTTGGAGCCTGGCGTGGTCCGTCCTGGCTCTTGATGCCCACAGCCGGCCCATTGAAGGTTTAGTTGATCGCCTCTGCACTTCGAGGCATCAGGATCTCCTCGCGGATTCTGCCACGCTGGCCGCTGTAATTCTCGCCATTAATTGCCTGGGACAAGGCAACGTTTTCAAGGTGATCGCATGACACGAAGAAGCTTGCTAGCTGGCTCCGTCGGACTCGCTGCTGGAGCCGCGACTGCAGGTCCATTCCTCCTACCCAAATACGACCGAATACGGCGACCGGCCCGTTCACGCGTCGCCATCGTGCAGGCGGAAGGCTATTCGGAGCGGCTCGAGCAAGCCCTGATGAGCGCCCTCCCGTTATTTGATCTCAATGTCTGTGGAAAGACCGTGCTGCTAAAGCCGAATCTCGTGGACTTTGTGCCGGGAGTCGACATCAACACGAATGCCGTTCTAGTCAGTTCCGTCGCGGAGTGCCTCAGGCGACTGGGTGCCCGGTCCGTAACGGTTGCCGAAGGCCCCGGGCACCTGCGCGACACACAACTTCTACTTTTTGAAAGTGGATACCGAGACGAACTCGCTCAGCACCGAATCCCCTTTGTTGACCTTAATCGCGATGAGCTGGTTAAGATCAAGCTCAGCGCGAACTACACAGGTCTGGGCCATCTTTGGCTCCCACGCACGGTGCTCAGCCATGACTTCGTCGTTTCCATGCCCAAGGTGAAAACTCATCATTGGTCGGGTGTCACGCTGAGCATGAAGAACATGTTTGGCGTTGTGCCAGGCGGAAAGTACGGCTGGCCGAAGAACATCCTCCACTGGAATGGAATTCAACAAAGCATCCTCGATGTTTGTGCGACAGTGCCGATTCATTTCGTCATCGCTGATGCCATCGTTGCAATGGAAGGAAACGGCCCCCTTGCAGGAACCTCGCGGCCCCTCTACTGCTTCTTGCTTTCGGATGATCCTGTAGCTGCGGATGCAACGTGCGCGAGACTGATGGGATTTAAACCAGAAAGAATTCCCCACGTCAGTGAAGCTGCGAAATTCCTCGGCAACGCGTCAACGGAATTGATCGATCAGCTTGCCGGCCAGGTCACGGTGCCTGATACACCCTTCAAAGTCGTGCCGGAATTTGAGCACCTGCGCGCCCACTAGCGTCCACCGTGTCTGCTCACCTGGACCACCAATACTTATCCTGAGTTAAAATACCAAGAACATCGAAAGCGAGAGCCCCGATCTTCACGACTGCGGGGCTGAGGACGGGCAAACCTTTCTGGACGCGCACAGGCCGAGTTGCAAGGAGGTAAGATGGCAGAAGAAAACCGTTTCAAACAAAGATATAAATCAGGCGACACACTCTGGGATATTGGCAAACCCGACTTCAACTTGATTCAGACCGTAACCGGGATGCCTATAAATCCGTGTAGGGTATTGGAGATCGGATGCGGAACTGGCGATAACGCCATATGGCTTTCGCAACAAAACTTCCATGTGGTGGGAATTGATGCTTCGGAGGTTGCGATTGAGAAGGCGAGATCGAAAGCCGTAGAGGCCAATGTCAAATGCGCCTTCCTGGTGAGCGACATCCTCACGAGCCGCATCGACGGGGCACCATTTGGCTTTGCGTTCGATAGAGGGTGCTTTCACACGCTAGGTTCCGACAAAGAACGCAGAAGGTTTGCTGAAAAGGTTCATGGTCACTTAGGAGAAAATGGCCTATGGCTGAGTCTCCTTGGCAATGCTGATGAACAGCGCGACGGCCCGGGCCCGCCACAGAGGACTGCAAGAGATATCGTGAATGCTGTCGAGCCCCACTTCGAAATCCTCTCCCTCGTTTCGGGCTTTTTCGGTTCCAACCGCCCCAACCCGCCGAGAGCCTGGGTTTGCCTTATGCGGAAAGGGCCTTAGTCGATAATGGTTCTTCCAGGAATAGCACCGCGTCGCTGCTGATTTTGTCGTTGCCTCAGACTGCTGCAGCCTCGTAATTCCCTAAAACTCGCGAGTTCCTATTCGAGCCATTTTTCCGAGTACATGCACCGACATGCCGCCCATGGGCGTTCCCACGTGTTTTACGGCCACACGACGGGCACACGCTAACTTTCTCTAGATGTTTGAGGTTGCCGTTTCCATTCTTCGGCCGCTGTTCTGCCGGGACGAAACCCACGCAATCTTTCAGCCAGCGTTGCATCTCCCTATCGAGCGTGTCATAGTTTATTTCCGACCCGTGCTTACGACAGAATTCCTCGAAGGATTCATGAGTAATCCGCCCGTCGCGGCGCTCCAGGAACCCTGCCGCCTCCCAGCGCCGTACCGTCCTTGGGCTCACGCGTAGGTCCCGCGCCAGGTCCCCCTGCGAATAGTTGTCTTGAACCTTGCAGCTCGCGCCCAATCTTGCGAACCTCCACCGCACTGTCCTCTCGCTTCGGTGGAGCATGCGCGCAATCGTCTTCACCGATTGTTCTTGCGCGAAGTCGAGCAAATAGGCGTCGTCGGCAGCCGACCACGGCGGGCACCCCTGGACAAACCTTTGATCGAAGCCAAGCTCTTTCGCTCGCTCCCAGACATGGTGGCTGCGCCACTTCGGATGCAAACTCTGGATTTTGTTGATGGCTTCCCGTGCCCCAAGCCAGCCTCGGGAGTACCCCTCAAGAATGATCGCATTCAACTCCGGGGTCCAGACGACCGGATCTCGCCCGGAATCCGTCACCGTTGTGGCCCCGCTCAGCCCGGGACCGTCACTCTCATTTCCCTGCCCTTTCATACGACCTGCCCTTCCGCAAACTCTCTCGCCATGGCCCGACGGCCGACATATGCTCTCGGGTCAGCGAGTGAGCTCCAGCCGCTGCTTGCGGGGCGCCAGCGGCCCATTGCCCCACATTGAGAGAGGCTGAAAGGAGCGCCAAGCTTAAAAGGTGAGCATGAGTTCGCGCCTGTGGCATTCAAAGGAGGACACAAAGGCCGTGAAAAAAGAAAAATGAGGCATTAAGATTTAAGCAGTTCGTGGACTCACTTCTATTAGGGGGGAAGAACGTCTAAGTCCTGGTGTGGAAGATAGAATCCTTAGTCGATTGGACCGGAAAGGATGAAAGCCAACGATGTCTGGGGATTTCGAAGCTGACCCACCTGTCTGGATTTGGCAATCAGAAGGTTCTGGGGTTGCAGTTGAATCCGATCTGCTCGACGCGGCGCGGAGGAACTGGCCGAGAGTCCTTTCCTATGCCCAGCGTTACCAGCAGGATTTGTCGGTAACCGCGGACATACTCGAAGCCGTACTGCGCGCGACTTCGAGAGTCAAAAGAGCGCGCCAAAAGTCCGGCAACCCGATTCGAAACCTTGACACTTACGTGTATGTGGCTTTTGTTCGCAGGTTTAAGAGGTGCTTGGCCAGGCAGCCGATGATTCAATTCGTCGGTTCACTGCAAGATGTTGATAACCTTCATGGCATTCGAGCCAGCAAGTTCGCCCCCACTGTCGAGGATGAGATGCTCGTAAAAGAACTGCTGCAGTATATGAGCCAGCGGACGCGGCAGTCGTTCTACCTGAGAACGAACGGATACTCCTGGAAAGAAACCGCACGCTTTCTGAAAACCACAGCCAACAGCGCGCAAGTCCTTTTCCACAAGGAAATTGGGAAACTCCGCAGCCGTATCCTGAAAGTGAAAGGTTCAGGAAGGCGGCGAGGAGGCGAAGTCAATGAGTGAACAGCCTCTTACAAAACAAGAAGAAATACGATTGATCAGGGCGTATCAGCGACTCGTACTGGGCGGTGAGTTTCCAAATCCGAATCGCGCTGGATGCCCGGGCAGCGAGATTCTGAGGGCCATGGCATTCCGTAAACTCGACGAAGAACAGGTTCTAGACTGGGCCGAACATCTGGGCACGTGTAGCCCATGTTTCCGCGAGTACACCGAGTTTTGTAAGCAGGTCGAGTGGCGAAGGAACGCAGCGTACATAGGAGTTGCCGCTGCGGTCCTCGTTGTTCTTTCTTTCGCCTGGTGGGGATGGCGCTCAAGGCATTCCGCGGTGATTACTGCGCACAGCCACGTCGTAGCCGACCTGCGGAACCGGCTCACCTTGCGTGGAGAGCAAGGCACTGGATCCGGCGCGGGTCCCCTCATGTTCAAGCGAGGGATTGATGAAGTATCTGTATACCTTCCCGAAGGAAGCCGTGCGGGGACATATGAGGTGGCGGTCTTTCGTGAAGATTTGGGAGAACCGCTCGTTAGCGTAACTAGCCAAGCGACGTTGGAAAAGGACGTGACAGAGTTGAATGCCACCGTTGATCTTTCTCGTGTTCCCTCGGGCCGGTATCTATTTGGCATCCGGCTGCCGGGGATCGAGTGGAGTTACTACCCGATGGTCGTCGAGTGACCGCCTCGGAGGTTGCCTGCCTATTGCCCCGAGGGTGGCGAGGACGGCACGCGATGCCCAGGATCAGAGGACAAGAAAAGCAGCAGTGGGCCAGTTTGAGCGTTACGTCGGATAATTTCCCAGACTGTGGGTAAACGCTACACGTTGGCGCGGTTACTGGCCCATAGCGGGCCGCTGCGTCCTTACTAGTGCGGGCGGAAGACACGATCAAAAAGCCGCTGCTGCAGGGAAGGCCCCTAGAGGAGGGCAGACTGCGCCCGGCTCTGCGCTACCGGCATCTAAACCTCCCGGAACAAATCCTCTAATATCTCGCGCACGCGGCGGGCTTTGGCGGGCCAATCCAGCCCTTGATTTCCGATGCGATAGTAGTGTGGATGCCCGCGCCAAGCTTCGTGCAGCCAGTTGTCCAGCCAGATGGCTTCCTCCGGCTCCTCCGGGCGATGGGCATGCGGCCAGCGCGTGTAGGCCTGCGGCACGCCATCCGCAGACGTAACGAGATGAATCACTGCGGCGTATCGCCGGTAGTGATCTTTGCGCGTGGTACCCGTGAAGGCGAAGAACTCTTCCTCCGGCCAACCGCGCTCGAGCCAGAACGCCAAGGCATCGAGGCTGCCTCGATGACAGACGATAAAGCGCGAGTCTGCCGGGCCAAGCGCGCGCTTGAGCCCATCCTCCAGCCCCATGTGAAGGTGGACGAGGGCGCGCTGAAAGAGCTTATCCTGGGGTGAGATGTTGACGAACCGCGCGTACTGAACCGCCTCCGGCAAGGCCACGAACCGCCCGGCCCACCGAGCGTCTTGCCTTAAATCCTCGATCAATGTCGACTTGCCGCCGCCGGGACCGCCCGTCAGTGCGATCACCGACGTGCGCTTGAAAGGTTCGACTGGCGGTTCGTCCCAAATGGCTTTGTAGGGCTTTATGTCAAGAATTGGCGAGCCATTGAGAGCGTCCAATCCGACGACAGTGATGCTTGAGCCGCTGAGCGCCACGACGCGCGTCAACGTCACCCCGATAGGATTGGGGCGGCACGCCACACGTCGGATGAAAAGCTCCCTCATAGGTTCGTCTCGCCGGGGCGGCACGCGGTGAAGATGGTAGACGACTATGAGGTGTTGCCCCACTTCCAGCGCCGCGACGGCCGGGGCGAAACACGCCTCCAGCACCAACCGCGACTCTCCACCACGGATCTCTTCTGGCCGGAGAGTTTCATCAATTGAACACTCGACAAACCCGATGGGCCGATATTCAATCGTGGCCATACCCCTCACAGATTCCGCTTATTTGATATCTTCGACCACGCGGCGCAGGTCATATCGGAAACTCGACACCAATGCCGCGATCTGTGTGTACGGCACAGTCTGAAATCGCGGGGGTGGAATGATCGGTGTGACGCTCGGTTATGTTTTGCCGCTGGGCCAGAATGGCGCGTTTGCTGCTTTGGTCCAGATGGCCACACCTATAAAGCTCAACCAGCCCCCTGCCGGCCGCCTGGCGCAGGTACTTATCTGGGCCCTTGAGGGCAGCGAGGAGCGGCTCGACGGCGCGCGCGTCTCCGGTCTTGCCCAGCGCCTCGGCGGCCCTCTTGCGAGCCTCCTCCTTGGCATCTTTAAGGACGGCACAGAGCGGCTCCACCGCCGCTGCACCAAGTGCTGCACACTTGTCCCATTCGCGAACTGCCATCCAGTACCGCGCCCCGTTCTGATCATTCCCCGGCTTCCAGCCGATCTTGCCCAGCGCCCGGGCGGCCCTCTCGCGCGCATGCTCGCTGGTTTCCTTGAGCCCGGCGCAGAGCGGCTCCACCGCCGGTGCGCCGAGTGCTACACACTTTTCCCATTCGTCCATTGCTATCCAGTATCGCGCCTCGTTCTGATCATTCCCCGGTTTCCAGCCGATCTTACCCAGTGCCTCGGCGGCCGTGCGGCGCACATCCTTTCCTGTGTCTTTTAGGGCGGCACAGAGCGGTGCTATAGCCCGTGCGTCGCCGGTCTTGCCCAGCGCCTCGGCGGCCGTGCGGCGCACGTCCGCTTCTACATCTTTGAGGACGGCGCAGAGCGGCTGCACGGCTGGCGCGCCGATTCTCGCCAGCGCTTCAACGGCCGCGTTGCGTACGTTCCCAGCCCTATCTTTGAGGGCCGCGCAGAGCGGCTCCGTGGCGGGTGTGCCGATTCTCACCAGCACCTCCACAGCCCTCCTGCGCACGTCATGGTCCGTATCCTTGAGGGCGGCGCAGAGCGGCTGCACGGCGAGTGCGCCGATTCTCGCCAGCGCTTCGGCGGCCACGTCGCGGACGTTGCCAGCGTTATCTTTGAGGGCCGCGCAGAGCGGCTCCGCGGCGGGTGTGCCGATTCTCACCAGTACCTCGACAGCCGCACTGCCCACGTCATTGTCCGTATCCTTGAAGGCGGCACAGAGCGGCCGCACGGCGGCTGCGCCGATCCTCACCAGCGCCTCGGCGGCCTCCTCGCGCACGTCCTTTTCTGGCCCTTTGAGGGCCCCGCAGAGCCCGTCCACGGCCCGCCCGTCGCCCATCCTCATCAGCGCCTTGGCGGCATAAGTGCGCACCCACGCGTCCCTGTCTTCGAGGGCGGCATGGAGTGAAGCCACCGCCCAATAGTCGCCGACCTTGCCCAGCGCCTCGGCGGCCGTGCGGCGCACGTCCGCTTCTACATCTTTGAGGGCGGCGCAGAGCCCCTCCACAGCGCTCGTGCCCCCAGTCTGTCCCAGCGCTTCAGCGGCGCTTGACCGGATTACTTTGTCCTTGCGGCATCTCAACGCCTTAATTAGGCCGTGGACGTTGCGTTGGGCTTTCAGTTTTTCGATGTCGGGTGGGCCAAACAGCGCCTCTAAGTATGACATAACGTCCTCCGGTCTATACGCGAGAATGACCTCATTGCAATCCCCGAGTCGTCGCAGAATCCGGCAGTGGCAAGCCTGCCGCCAGCCAGCGCTCGGACCAAATCTCCAACCGCTCGAGTGCGCTCACCAGCAGCGAGCGGGCGCGCCGGTGCAGCGGCGAACAATCAAGCGGAGGCGGCGCATCCAGGTCGGTTTGGGCCGCCAGCGCCGCAACGGCCGGAGCGAAGCGCGCCTCCAGTATCAGCCGTGACTCTGCACTGCGGATGGCTTCGGGGCGGAGAGCTCCGTCATTCGGACACTCGACAAAGCCGATGGGCCGATGTTTGATGGTGACCAATGCCCCCCACGGTTTACCCTCGTTTCCTTCATCCATATCTTTGACCGTTAGCTGGGGGTCAGATGGGGAAGTCCACCCCGATGCCCGTGTCCCTGTGTTCTCTTACTGCATTGTCACCGTGTGTACAGTCCGAATACTGAGCGGCGTTATCGCTGTGACCAGAGACAATCACCTGCCCGTCGGTGTGTGTCTCCGTTATCGTCTCCCGCTGGGCTAGAATGACTCGCTTGTCACCATCACTAAGATTGCCAGACCTGTAAAGCCTAAGCAGCCCCACGGCGACAGATTGGCGCACCTCCTTTTCTGAGTGTTTGAGGCCGGCACAGAGCGGCTCCACCGCCGCAGCGCCGAGTGCTATACACTTGTCCCATTCATGCATTTCCATCCAGTACCACGCCCAGTTCTGATCATTGCCAGGCTGCCAGCCGATCTTGCCTAACGCGTTGGCTGCATTCGAGCGCACGGTTTCATTCGCATCTTTGAGTGCGGCACAGAGCGGCGCTATGGCCGGTGCGCCGACTGCTACGCACTTGTCCCATTCCCCCGAGGCCATCCAGAAGCACGCCGCCGTCTGATCCATACCGGGCTGCCAGCCAATCTTGCGCAGCGTTTCGGCGGCCGTCACGCACACGTCCCTACTAGGATGCTTAAGCGCGGCACAGAGCGGCTCCACGGCGCCGATCTTTACTAGCGCCTCGGCGGCCCCAGTTCGAACGTGTTCGTTTCTGTCTTCAAGGGCAACGCACAGTGGTGCCACAGCGGGTACGCCGATTCTCACCAGCGCCTCGACGGCCACCCCACGCACGTCTCGATAAGGTTCTTCGAGGGCGGCGCAGAGGGGCGCTACGGAGGGTGCGCCGATTTTCACCAGCGACTCGGTGGCCCTCTCCCGCACTTTCAAATCTGTGTCTTTGAGGGCGGCGCAGAGCGCTTCCACAGCCGCTGCACCAACTGCTACACACTTGTCCCATTCATGCATTGCCACCCAGTACCACGCCCCGTTCTCATCATTGCCCGGCTGCCAGCCTATCTTGGCCAGCGCCGCGGCGGCGGCGCGGGGCACACCATGTTCTCCGTCTCTAAGGGCGGCTAGGAGCGGCTCCACTGCGCGCCCGTCACCAATCTTACCCAGCGCCTCAACAGCCTGCCTGCGCACCCAATACTCTGTAGCTTTAAGCGCGGCGTACAGCGCCTCCACGGCCCGTCCGTCGCCGATCCTACCCAGCGCCTCGGCGGCCGCCGCGCACACATCTTCATCTCCGTCCTTGAGGGCATCGCAGAGCAACCCCACCGCGCGCGCGTCCCCGATCTTGCCCAGCGCCTCGGCAGCCCGCTTTCGCACGTCCTTGTCCGTGTCCTTGAGGGCGGCGCAGAGCGGCCTCACCGCGCGCACGTCCCCGATCTTGTCCAGCGCCTCAGCAGCCCGCTTTCGTACGTCTTTCTCCGTGTCTTTCAGAGCGACGCCGAGCGGTTCGACCGAGCGCGCGTCGCCGATCTTCCGCAGTGCCTCGGCCGCACACTTGCGCACGTCTCCATCCGTGTCTTTAAGGGCCGCACAAAGCGGCTCCACGGAACGCGCGTCGCCGATCTTGTCCAGCGCCTTAGCCGCCGCCTCGCGTACGTTCCTATCTCCGTCCTTAAGGGCGGCGCACAGCGGCGCTGCACTCTGTGCAAGCTTTAATTCACCCAGCGCATCAGCGGCACGACGCCGTATGCTCCAATCCTTCCTATATCGTAGTGCCTCGATCAGACCTCGCACGTTACGGCTGGCTTTCAGTTTATCAATGGTCGGTGGACCTAAAAATCCCTCTAGGAATGACACGGAGTCCTCCCTTCAACCGCGAAATATCCGTGCTCGATTCTTGCGAATTCTGCGGTCGCGCACCGAGAGTCAGATAGGGAAATCAACACCTATGCCCTGATCCGTGTGCCCGCCACAGTCTGAAGACACGTAGTCACTGTGACTCTTTGTTATATTTTGACGCTGGGCCAGAATCACGCGCTTGCTGCCATCCCCCAGATTGCCGGATTTGTAAAGTGCCACCAATCCCTTGGCGGCGGCTCGGCGCTCCGATATATGCTCGCCCCTCAGAGCTGCACAGAGCGGTTCCACCACGCGGGCATCGCCGACATTCTCCATCGCCTCAATGACCCCCAGGCGCACGTCCTCTTCTCCATCTTTTAGGGCAGCATAGAGTGCCTCCACGGCCCGTTCACTGCCGACCATCCCCAGCACCTTGGCGGCCTCCTTGCGCACGTTCTTATCTGGGTCTTCCATTTCGGCGCAGAGCGCCTCCACGGCACGCACGTCGCCGATCCTCCCCAATGGCTCAATGGCCCACCGGCGCATATCCTTTTCTCCGCCTTTGAGGGCAGCATAGAGTGCCTCGACGGCAGGTTCATTGCCGACCCTCCCCAGCGCCTCGACGGCCCGCCGGCGGACGTCCTCCTCTCCGTCTTTCAGGGCGGCACAGAGCGGCCCCACCGCGCGCGCGTCGCGCATGTTCCCTAGCGCTTCGGCAGCACACATTCGGACGCCCGAGTTTGCGTCTTTGAGGGCGGCGCAGAGCGTGTCAACCGCGGACGCGTCGCCGACCTTCGCGAGCGCCACGGCGACATAGCGACGCACCTTCTCGTCCTCATCTTTGAGGGCAACGCAGAGCGGTCCCACCGTGCGCGCGTCACCAAGCTTCCCCAGCGCCTTCGAAGCACTCCGACGCACACCCACGTCTGCGTCTTTGAGGGCCGCGCAAAGCGGCTCCAGGGCGCGGGCGCCTCCGATCTTCACCACTGCCTCAGCGGCCTTGTCGCGCACGTTCTCGTCCTTGTCTTTGAGACAGTCGCAAAGCGGGTCCACGGCACGGGAGTCCCCCACCTTCTCCAGCATCTTCGTGGCACTACGGCGCACATTCACGTCTGTGTCTTTGAGGGCCGCGCAAAGCGCTTGCATGGCGCCGGCGCCTCCGACCTTCACGAGCGCCTCAGCCGCCTTTTCGCGCACGTCCTCGTCCTTGTCTTTAAGGGCGGCGCAAAGCGGGTCCACGGCACGGGCGTCTCCGATCTTCCACAGCACCTTCGCGGCACTCCGGCGCAGCTTCACGTCTGCGGCTCCGAGGGCGACGCAGAGCGGCTTCACGGCGCGGGCATCGCCGACCTGCCACAGCGCCATCGCGGCAAACTGGCAAACCTGCTCATTGCTGTCTTTGAGTGCCGAGCAGAGCGGTTCGACAGCTTGTGTGGCATTCAATTCCATCAAAGCTTCAGCGGCACCAACTCGTACGTTGTAATCCCCGCGGTATTCTAGGGCCTTGATAAGGCCCTGGACGTTGCGGCTGGTTTTCAGTCTAAAGATGTTGGGTGGGCCAAAAAGCCTGTACAGGAATGACATTGGTTTCTCCCTTCATCTGCTAGATATCCGAGCCTGAATCTTCCAAATTCTCCGGCCGCGCACCGAGGCTCAGATGGGAAAATCAACACCGATGCCGCGATCTGTGTGCTCGCCACAGTCTGAAGAAACCATCTGAGTATGGTCGGTGTGACTCTCTGCCATGTTTTCCCGCTGGGCCAGAATCAGGCGTTTGCTGCTATCCCCCAGATTGCCGGACTCGTAAAGTGAGACTAACCCCCTGGCGGCAGCCTGGCGCGCGTACCGATGCTTGCCCCTCAGGGCTGTACAGAGCGGCTCCACCGCCCGCGCGTCGCCGATCTTCCCCAGCGCCTCGGCCGCCTTGACGCACACTCGCCAAGCTACGTCTGTAAGGGCTGCACAGAGCGGCTCCACCACCCATGCGTCGCCTATCGTCCCCAGCGTCTCGGCGACCGATTGGCGCTCGTCCTCGTCCCCCATTTTTAGTGTGGCGCAGAGCGGCTCCACCGCCGCTTCGCCGAGGGCTGCACACTGGTACCAATTGCGCGTTGCTATCCAGTACCACGCCCCATTCTGATCATTAGTCGGCTGCCAGCCAATCTCCCCTAATGCCTTGATGGCCGATTCGCGCTCGTGCCCCGTGTTTTTGAGGGCGGCGATGAGCGGCTCCACGGCACGCGCGTCGCCGATCTTCCCCAGCGCCTCGGCAGCTTTATAGCGAAAGGCCCAGCCTCTGTCCTTAAGTGCTTCGCAGAGCGGCTCCACCGCCTGTGCGTCCCCTATGTTCCCCACCGCCTCGGCGGCCTCCAGACGAACGTAATCTTCTGCGTCTTTGAGGGCGTCACAGAGCGCCTGCACTGCCCGCCCATCGCCGATCTTTCCCAACGCGACCGCGGCGCACCGGCGCACGCGCTCGTCGCTGGCCTTGAGGGCGTCACAGAGCGAGCCAACAACTGGCTCACCCATCTTCCTGAGAACCGCGACACCAGTCTTGCCCAGCTCCGCCTCTCGATCCAAGAACGTATATAGAAGCGGCATTACGGCGGGAGCCCCGATCTTCCCCAGCGCCTCGGCAGCATACCGGCGCACGTCCTCATCGCTGTCTTTGAGCGCGACGCAGAGCGGCCCAGCGGCACGAGCATCGCGGACGTTCACCATCGCCTCAGCCGCTTTCCGACGCACCAGCCCATTCGGGTGTTTGAGTCCGGCACAAAGAGGTTTAACGGCATGTTCAACGGCAATCTCGCTTAGCCCCTCAAAGGTATGCACGAGCGTTTCGATACCTTGGTGTTTGAACTCGTCGGCGATCTCCTGGACGGTCCGGGCCTCAAAGATCTTGCCTAACGCGTGGTCGACTTCTCTGTCTCCTATGCAGAAGAAGCGATTTCCGCCTCTGCGGGCCGAGAACAACAGAAGTGGCAGAACGGCACGGAGGTCAGCGATTTTCCCCAGTGCCTCAGCGACGCTTCCCGACATTTCCTCTCCTGCCTCAGCGCGGAGGATACTAAGGAGTGGTTCGACGGCCTCAGGCGCCTTGAGATCGCCCAATGCCGCGATAGCACGTTGCCGTACCCTATCATCTTTCTGATACCCTAGAGCTTTGATCAGGGCTTGCGTATTACGCTCAGCTTTCAGTTTATCGATGTTGGGTGGGCCAAAAAGCCCATCTAGGAATGACATAGGATCCTCCCGCGTCTGTTGAGATTAGCTTCCTTGCGATACCTAAGTCGGGAAAGAAACCGGCAGGGGCAAGCCTGCCGCCAGCCATTGCTCAGACGAAATCTCCAGTCGCTCGAGTGCGCTCACCAGCAGCGAGCGGGCGCGCCGGTGTAACGCCGAACAGTCCAGCGGAGGCGCATCCAAGTCGATTTGGGCTGAATCCGGTTGGCGACTCCAAGCCCGGCATGCCCCGCCACAGAGATAACGCAGCGGGCAATTCGCACACTGGCGGTTGGTCGAGACCGTGTGGCGCCCCAAGTCCTGGAAAGCGGCAGATTGAATGATGCTTTGCAGGCCTCCCTCAGCGTGAATGTTGCCCAGCCGCCACGATTCGCTGTGCCAGGCGTAACACGGGTAGGCTGCGCCGTCCGGCTCCACGTAGAGGTTTTGCCCGATGCCGCATGAGGCAACGGGATTGAATCCGTACTCCATCATGTCGCGGGGATCGATATGTCCCCACAACGTTTCCGGCACGATGTCGATATCGGATTCCACCGCCCGCCCCAAAGGCAGCAAGGGGCGGAAGCGCGTGCGCCGGATGCCCAACTCCTTCGCCAGCGCACGAACCGAGTCGCCCGGAGCGCCATTGGCTTGGCTGAGCGGAAGGACAGTGGCGAGCGAGAGGTCGGCAGTGCAACCCAATTCCACCAGCTTGCGCAGATTGCTTACCGTCAGGTCATACTGTCCCGCTCCACGCCGCCCGTCGTGCGTCTCGCGGTCCCCGTCCACGCTTACTACCACCTCGTCAGTACTGTGACCGATACGCCGCGGCAAGCTCTCGTCCATGGGCAGGGCGAGGTTGGTGCGCAGGACCGTGAGGAGAGGCTTAATCTCGTGGCGCAGCGCGGCCAGCGCATCTAACCAGACATCGCGTTGAGAATGCACCAGTGGTTCGCCTCCGGTGATCACCGCATGCCGAAAACCCAACACCGACGCCTCCCGCACGGCTCGAATCAGGCCGTCGGCGGCGAGCTCGCCCTTGCGTGGCGGACCGGCCTGGGCATAGCAGTGGGTACAACGCAGGTTGCAGGCGAAGGTAGTGTGTAGGTAAAGGTTATTCAGCCCTTGGACAGGTGCGGTCAAGCGGTCATAGTACGCTCGCAGGGCGGTTTGCATGCGCTCGGGGTTGGTCACTAATCCGAGGCTTTGCAGTTTGCGAGTCGCCTCGCTGGGAGAACCAGTGGCCGCAAGCGCCACCGCTGCCATGATGCGCCGGGCGTGCCGCGCACTTTCCCGTGGATGCGGGCTTTCTCGCATGATGGAAAGCAATCTGCCCCGCCGCAAGAGCCCATTTGGGGGATCCGCGCGGCGAACAACCTCGTCCAGGCTCTCTTCGGAGAACACTTCCTGCATCGCTCGATCCGTGATGTAGCTGAAAACGCGCTGGTAGGCCGGACAGTCCGGGTCGCGGAGGCCGGACGTTTTCCCAAAACTCGATAGGTTTTTCCCGTTTGCAACCAGCGCGTTGTAAGGACATCCGCCCCGGCAGATGTCCAACTGGGCGCAGCCCTTGCACTCTTCTTCAATGTTTTCCTGTCGCGCTTGGAACATCCGCCAAACCGGCAAGGCGGCCAAAACGTCCGTCGATGGGCAATCGTGAACATTGCCCAAGCGAAACTCCGGCATTCCGGCGAAACGCTGGCACGGATAAATCTCGCCCGCCGGCGCGACGGCCAGGTAGCCGCCCAGGCAGTCGCCAAAGGTGCAAATGCCACCGTGCCCGGCCGAAACGCTACGGCACATCGAGTCTAGGGTGCTGATGCGGATGCGGTCCAGGTTGTCCAGGTACCTGTCCAGCATGTCAATGAGCAATTCGCCGTGCGCCTCAGGAGAGAGCGACCAGCCACTGGCCCGCGGATAACGCAGCCGAGGAACCGCCGTGTGGACGGTAAAATCCAGTCCTTCGCCAAGGAAAAAGTCGAAAATCTCGTGGGCGCGCGGCGCGGACTGCGCCGTGAAGGTGCAAATGCAGCCCACATTGAGGCCGTGGGCACGGGCGCGCTTTATGCCGGCCATAGTGCGTCCGAAGTATCCCTGGCCGCGCTGCGCGTCGTTGATCTCCTCGGGGCCATCAAGACTCGTGCCCAGGGAGACACTGTACTCGCGAAAGAGCTCGCACAATTCGTCTGTCAGCAGCCACAGGTTGCTCTGCATGGCGAATTGCACGCGGCGAGGCGAAAGCCCTTGGCGCAACAACGACAAGGCCATGCGGTAGAACTCGACTCCCGGAACCAGAGGCTCGCCACCGTGGAAAGTGATCTCGAGCGCGTCTTGGCCGCCCAGGGCGTTCTGCCAACGTACAACGGCCTCCACAGTGTCCCGAGTCATGGGCGCACCGCCCTCGTGTGGACCGAAGCAATAGGTGCAACTGGCGGGACAGGCCAGGGAAGGAACGAGCATCAAATGGCGAGTCACAGGACCTCCGTTGGGGAAGGGCCTATTCAGAGCGAAGCACACTCTACCACAACCTAATGCCGACCTCTAGCCCAATTACGGTCGGCCCAAATGCGATCGCGCCAATTACGGTGGTGGGTAACAGGGTGTGCCCCTGGCGAGGTTTGTGATCGATTGCTGGAGTCTTGGTCAGAAGGTGATCGCCGACGAACCATCACCCAGCAATGTGAAGGCCGCCCAGTAGGTCGGTGCACGATCACCCAGCCTTTCCAGATAATCGAGTTTCGCATGCCGGAGCGCAGACGCTTTATCCTCTCCGTTTGCCAAGTGTGTGTAAAAGGTCCTCATCAACGTATCCGTGGCAGAATCGTCCACGTCCCAAAGCGCTCCGACCACACTTTTCGCGCCCGCCAGCAAGAAGGCCTCCGCCAGGCCGTCGATGCCCTCTTCACCCTCGAGCTTCCCGGTCGCCGTATCGCAAGCTGAGAGCGTCACCAAGTCGGCCGACAAAGAAAGCTGGATGATCTCTTGAAATTGAAGTAGGCCATCGTCGAGCGCATTTGGATCCCGTCCCAAAATGAGCGCTGCCCTTTCCGGGAATTGCGGGCTGGACACTCCGTGGACGGCGAAGTGGAGGATCTTGAAATTGCCCAGAGGCTGGGATTTGAACTTCGATTCTGTTGCGTTTGCGTCGAGTAGTAATACGCTGAGGTTGGGATGGTTGAGCGATCGTTCGGCGCCTATCACCTCCTGGCGCGACGCCGGTAGGCGATAGAGATGCGTCCCAGAGACATCGTAAACCCCACGCGAGACCGCGCGCATGATGCCGCGACTAGGGCCCCCGTCCTTTGGTTCCAGGTCGTACGGGACAGACCCGATGCCGAGGAATGCCATTTGCGGCTGAAGCGGGCGCCGGAGGGTTCTGAGGTAATACAGGACCGTACTAGAGGGCGCGTAGCTGACCGTGTGAGACTGGAGAACGTATTTGCCGTCGGGACCGCGCAACGTCTCTATGGGCAGCCTCCATAGGGTACCGTCCGGCACGATCGTCAATCGGGCGGTCCGCGGCAATTGCCGAACAGGGCCGAGAAGCACGTCGTACAATTCCCTTGCGTCTGTATTGTCACGCTTCTCTGCCTCGACCTGATTAAGGTAATGGTCCGTTGCTTCCTCGATTGCCTTTTGACCCACCGGAAGCGATACGATGAGTGCGCGCTTCTGATCAATGACCAAGCAAAATGAAGTCGGGTCGGCTAGGACATATTCCAGTAAGACCTCATCGGGAAGTAGAACGGTTCGCAGCTTCGCGAGGTCAACAGGGTGGGCCTGAAGGGTGGCGCCTTGCATCGCATTTATTGGCGGGGCCTGCGCGCCCATCAACTGTTCAGCCACCAACAGCTTATCCAGGAGCGCTCCTCGCTGGACCCGATCAGAAGTGCCCATCAAAGTGCGTTGGAGGTTATTGAATTCGGCTCTGGCGGCCTTTGCGCCCTCCGAAAGCTCGCCCTCCTGCGGTCGGGGCCGCCTAAGCGGATCGGCGATGGAACGCCCGCGTGCCGTTTCGACTATTCTGAAAGCATCAACTGTGTGACCCAACTTGGCGGCCAAACCGAAATTGCCCTTGTAGGTATCGCTCATAGTCGCGATGAGCGAACTCTTCACCTGCTCGCTCGGACTGTTCGCGAGGAGGCTCTCAGTAACGTCCGCAGCTTGGTCATAGAATTCCTGAGCGTTTGCAAAGTCCCCCTCTTTGGCTTTTAGATCAGCAAGCATGGCCAGGTGGAGCGGCAGGTGATATTTATCCGCGACCTCGCGCATGGCGTTCATCGCCTCAGCTTCGCACCGCTCCGCGTCAACGTATTGCCCTTCATCCCGATAAACCCTTGCAGCTTCGTACATGCTCCAAGCAATTGAGTGAATGAATCCACTCGCCCGACTCAGCCTGCCCGCCTCTTCAAAGTACTGAGTCGCCATGTGCGGACGTCCTGCTGCTGCTTCAACCTTCCCCAGCGCGACTAAAACTTGGGTCTGCTCTAACGGCATGTTTAACTGACGGGTTTTGTCCAATGTTTGCGCCAGAACCGCACGCGCATCTTCCACCCTGCCGAGGAGTGCAAGCGCCCGCCCCTTGCAGCCATACGCAAGAAAGGGGAACCCAATGTCCTTGACCACTCCCGCAATGTGTAGAGCCGCGTTGCAATATTCCAGTGCTTCACCGGCGCGGCCCATTTCGGCAAACCCATTGCCAACCGCCGATCCGTAGAGCACTAATGTTGGTAGATCACCTCTTGCGGTAGCTGAAGTGAATGCGGAGGTGAGCAGTTCTCTTGCCTTCTGGTCATTGCCACCCGTGATGAAGTCTATGATGGCCAGTTCCGCTTGCGCTCTCGCCTGCCATGGCTTGTCACCTAATCCTTGTGCCAGAGTGAGAGCCTCCTGCCAGGCTTGGGCCGCTGCATCGGGATGATCGTCTCGTAAAATGTCGCCTTGAGTCGCCAGGCAGCGAATCCTCAACCAGGAATCGCTTGCTGCGATAGGGTCGTTCAGGATATGGGTCAATTCTGCTGAAGTCTGTGGGATGGAATCTCCGCCTATGTTGGCTCGGCGCAGCCCACATATCGCATAGAACTCGTCTCGCTTGTCACCCTTCTGGATTGCAATTTGCTCTGCACGGGCGTAAAGCTCTCCCGCCCGCTGCCAATTCGAGAGCCAGGCGAAGTGGTCGGCTTGGGCAAGCAACTCCCGGGGCTCTTTTGGTTGAGAAACCGCAGGACGCAGAACCTTGATAAGCGCGAGGGAAGCCAAGAGCCCCAGTGTGAGAAACACTAGGCTCCCCCTGGTTGCCAGCCCAGTTGAGCGGTTCAAGTATGAAGACATTTCACGGTTCATGACGCACTACGTATGCCGAGGGAAATCCGACGACAGCACAGGAACGAGCGCATGGGCAAGGTGTCGCGCTGCTCTCGTGCTGGCTAGGTAGGCGCGTACCGCCAGCAGAGGGGAACCCAACATCACACGAAGAGCCATGCCGTTGTTGACGCTACCGTCCGGGTTCAGTGCGCGGTTGAAATCGGGGAGTTTGCGATCAAGCGAATCCGAGACGACGCGGACGACTATTGCGGGGACACCGAATTTGTGCGCTGCTGAGAGCACCTCGTAGGTTTCCATATCTACAACCTGTGCCCCCGTTCGAGCGAGCGCGAGTTTGTCATCCTTGGTACACGCTACGCGTGGAGATGTTATGCCCAAAACCGATCTGCACGCCACATGCTGAGCATTCAAAAGGGCAGTGACTTGTCCAGAGAGCTCGGAAGCGCAAGGACAGGTGGGCCCACCATTCATCGCCGAGAGGCAACTTGAGTACACAACGATGGCCGATTCGATAAGCGAAGCCATCAGGCTTCCGCAGAAACCAATTACGATTGCGACATCGGGTTTCTCGCCATGCTGGTCACCCAGCGGTCGCGCCTCGCGACCGTGAGAGAGTATTTGAGCAGCACGGTCCGCAGCTTGCTTGGGTCCCATTCCGGTGATGAAGAATTCGAGCTGATTCGCTCCTACTGTGATTGGACCGGCATGGGACCCAGAGTCCCAGCGTGGCACTCCGAGGAGCCGTGCGAGTGGATCTGCTTCCGTTTTCGCAGCCGCTAAGACGAAAATCTTGCTCATAGATTCTGAGTATGCGCCCTGAATGATTGAAAAGACCAATATAGGGGGAGAGTTACAGTAATGTCAATAAAGAGAACCTACTCACTGCACATCCCCGGACGCTACCGCGGCATCATGTCACCATGCCTAAGAACGATCTTACGCAAATGCCGGACAACAAATGTCCATGGCGCCGTGGGGGTACTGTCGCCACGTCTCCAAGTGACCACCATTTGATGTCCCCACGCGCTGGAGACAGCGGCAAACGAATTCCGTTCCAAGCGGGCGGAAGCTCATGCGCCTGCGGTCGCGCCCTGAGCCCTTTATGCACGAAAAGCAGGCGGAAGAAGCCCCAGGCCAGGCGCCTCCTCGACGGAGGATGCGGTCCCGAAATATCCCTGCCAACTCTAGGCCGGCGGTGTGGAGTTTCATCGTCCAGCGTGCTGACGAAGCATACCCTCTGCGCCGCTCTCCAGAAAAGCAGACAGAGGTTTGGGCGTCCGACCGCTTTCAAGATCGTCCAGGGCGTCGAGCAGGACCCGCCCGACGATCCCGAGGCTCACGGCGCTGCACTTTCCCACGGTGTCGAAGGGCGTGTGCCAGAAAAT
>Ga0181532_10001880_pt1 | contig 19911 bp, 20 predicted proteins | sample PEATcosm2014_Bin_33_FD_119768 | JGI IMG/M metagenome (GOLD analysis project Ga0181532, IMG submission 119768) | Peatland microbial communities from MTU Mesocosm Facility, Houghton, MI, USA - PEATcosm2014_Bin11_30_metaG | ecosystem: Environmental > Terrestrial > Soil > Wetlands > Peat | place... | reverse complement strand
TCCTTCCCAATCTGGCCTCCTGTGGAGACCTCTAGATTAGGGGACATTTCTATTGTCGTAACTTCGTCGCATGGGGACATTTCTATTGTCGCCGCATGGGGACATTATCAAAGTCGCGCGACACGTGGGCTGTTGTTGAAATATCGCGTTTACACTCACAACCCGGCCAAGATTTACGATTTCCGAAACTGTAAAGCCACGGCCACGGCGAACAAATGGCGCAAGCTTGTGCTAACGCCTGATAACGTCCGTTTATCTTGAAAGCCTCGCGTAGAGGTGCTTCAATCGCATTCTGTAGGCTTGGGACATGGGCAACTTCTATACGAACGTGACGTTGCGAACGACTGACCGACAGTCGGCAAGTCGGCAAGAGATGGGATTTCCGTGAAACAGAGGATCGGGAGAGAATCGTTACGTTTTTAGTGCCCGAGAGCGTGAGTCGACGGGGACTGTTGGCCCCTGAGGAGACGTGAGTGGCAGAACGGGGTTCGGTCGGGTGGGGTGTCCTTCACTTATTGAGTCGCTTCTGTTCGGCGTGGCGGATCCAAACAGAACCGTAGCGCATTGAGCGACTCCGACGGAGATTTAATCATTTGATCTGTGTGACCGGGAAGATCAAGAACGTGGCGGACACCAAGTTCATTGCATGTTTCATTGCATGATCGCAACCAACCTCGGCGTAACGCAACGTAGATGGTGCAGATTGGCGTAAACCATGTCGTTGAAAACAAAATAAGGCTATTGTTTTTAATGATTTAGCAAACCGCCGCCTTCAGCCTCTCGGCCACCTCTCCGGCGTTTGGTTTTCAACAGTTTAACATGCCCTACTCTAGTTTATTTGGTGCACTATCGGTGCACTCTGGCTCAAGACGTCCAACGTCGTTTCCAACTTCTTCATCGTAGCAAGCACAGCAGGATCAAATGCTTTGATGATAGCGTCCGCCGCGCCAGCGGCTTCGTCCAAATCCCGATTACACTAACTGGCTCGGTTCTGAGTATAGCCAGCGGGTTTCCTGCGTTAAACTCCGGGCATCCAGAGACTCGGGTTTGAAGGGTCCGCCTCTCTTTCTTCGCTGCCTGAGCTGAGCGTTAGCAATGACGAAAATGTACATCACAAAAACTGCCGTTGATCGCTATCAGGTCGAGATCAGAGACCCCTTTACTCACGATGAGGTCAACGGATTACAATTCCTCGGCATGGCCAGCGGGAGGACCAGCCCCATGCCAGCCCTAGAAATCCTTCGGCTCATGGATTCCCAGGTTGTCGGCTACACCGTGACGGTTGATTACGACTGCCCTGAAAACTGAACCCGGCACCAGAGCTGAGCCAACGCCGCCAATCGCACTGGGTATCGCCCGCCGGGGGTAGTGGTGCAGTTTGAATTAGGACAGCTTGGATTCATTACGATCATCGGCGACCGGGCTAAGAAGCCTTGGAAAGGGTCCGGCCTCGGGTTCGAGTTCTTGACGAAGTTGTTGGCCCAGAGTGTTCGCCACCGAATTCAAGTCGTTGGCGAGTGCGAGCCGCCACTTTTCCGTGGATTGCTGTGCGAGTTCCTCGAATTGCTGCACGATCGACTGCACGGCTCCCTCGCCCTGGGCTGTCACCGAAGCAGAAAAGGAGTCTTCAATACGGTTCTGGATGGTCCTCAGGTGGCCGCACATCTCGTTGAGCCTGGTTTCGACTTCATTCGAGCTGCGTGCTTGCAGGTTCTTGAGTGCCAGAGCTATAGCGCTCTCGATTTGAGCTTCCGCACCGGAGACGATTTCGGCGGCGACGCGCTCCAGGTGCGCGTCAAGATCCGACTCAAGCCGGCGCACGGACTCGTTCAGCGCAGCCATCCTCCGGCCAAGGTCCGACACTTCCGACTGAAGTTGGGACGCTTTCGCCGCGGCATCGGCCTGGACCTGCTCGATCTCACCACGGTGAACCTCGTGTGAGTCTGCAAGTTGCCCCTGCAAAGAACACAGGAGTCTTTCGCCTTGTGCGTCGAGATGTGCTCCCGTCTCCAAAGCCTGCCGCTGCAGATTCTCGATTCCGGAGCGAACCTGCTGTTGCGCCGTGGTGGTGAGTTCTTTTGACAATACCTGCGCCCGTTGTTCGACGGCGTGCAGTTCACCGGCAACACGGTGCCGAAACTCGGTCAGGGCTGCACTGATCTTTTGCTCGATCGCCGTTTTCGTCGCTCCGAGCATCTCTGCGGACTGTTCTCGCGTCTGCTGCAGGACGCGCGTCCCGAGGTCTTGCCGCAGACGCTCCCATAGCTTTTCCTCCAACTCAGGCGGGATATACCCAAGGGACACCTCGAAGCGGTTGCGCTTGGCATTCACGACCAGCTTCTCGCGGAGTTCGGTGACTTCCACCTGCAAGGGCCGAACGAGTTTGGCAAGTATGCCTCGTAAACGGTCCTCGGAGAGTTGCTCTTCGAGCTTGTCGAGAACGTCTCGCGAGGCCCGGGAAGGTGTTTGCGGTTGGTGCAGAACAACGGACTTGGCCGCCAGTTTTTGGGGAGATTTTTGAGCAGCAGGCGTGGGCATTTCGACTACCCGCCAATCATCGGGACAAGATGCCAATCCCCAAAAGTTTTCTGGCCGGTCGAGCTGTGCGCCCAGTCTGAAGCCATGTCCGTCGGGCCCCATTGGCTGGCAGAAAACTACGTACGCTGTGGCCTGCCGGCCTCCTCGGCTGTGCAGGCGCAGGGCGCTTCCAGTGTCCATCTTCAGGGGGAAGCGGAGCGCACAACCATGCGCGCTGACCACCAGGGTTTCACAGATCTCTGAGAACTGGGCATCGGGCTCCATGCTGGTGACGCGGATCGGAACTTTGATCGGTACTCTCGAACTGCGCCGTACCGTGTGACCGTTGGAAGCGGGCATAGTGATCCTCTGCTTGGCGAGGCTTGTTGCAGCAGACAGCCATTCGAGCCTCTGCATTAAAGTACTGCGAGGTAGTGGGTATGACATCTCTCAGGAGTGCGCTTCCGAAATGTTCGAGCGTACAAACGCCAGACTGACCGTTTGTCAGAACCGCGATGTACTTTGGATCGAACTCCGCTGGTTCCGCAGCACCTATGGCAGCGGAAATGCAGCATTCTGGAAATGAACACCGCTGGTTAATGCCATCATGACGATGGCGCAAAGCACGAGAAGAGTTCTTGGGGAAGAATTCTCAATGCTATGAAAGAGCGCCCGCTTCAGAAGGCGTCGAAGCTGGATGTGGCACCTGTTTTCGACAACTACCTACTAGTCCTGAAAACCCAAGTTCATCGGCTCGTCTGGCTTCAATCGCATTGCTCCATTAGTCGTCAGCACATCGGGCCAACAATCTCAAACCTCGCATCGCTGAGCCGCACCGTGCCAGTCCCGCTCAGTAGGACACCGAAGAATATGCCAGATGCATTTTGCGGCACATCTGGCACAACATCATATTTTTTCCACTCAGTTGTCCCTTTGATCGATCTGTCTTGCATATTGTCGAAGGCAAGTTGTTGTGACCCACTGTCTATCTATGCGCATCCACGAACCCGCCCAATCTTTTGCGCGTTCTGTCATTACGAACGCACTGAAACGGACTCTTTTCCCCCACATAGTGGTCCGCGCGGAGGTCCTGTATGAGAGTGCCAAATCCTTCGACGCTAGGCACTTTGGCCTTCAGATAGGCACTTGGATGACCGTTGAATGTCGCCAGTCTGCCGATTCCGGATTCATACTCTGTAGACTTGCTGCCAGCAACGAACCACCCTTCGGCGGTGCAACGACTAATCCGGCGTCACGCCCAGATATTCCTCATGACCTTCGAAAATGTCGCGCAACAGCACTTTGATTCGCTGACTTAGGCTCAAAGACTTATGCTCAAATACCGCTCCAAGATCTTGCTCCGCGGAACGTACACAATGTTCCCCGCCATCGGTGACGATCGATCCGATCCGAACGCTAACGCTAGTCATAAACCCCTCCTTTTACACCGAAAAAACCTGCGACATCCCCCTACTAACTAAATGGAAAAACGCCGGCAAGACAGATCATTGCCCGCAAGAGACTTCTACCTATATAAAGCGGAAAATGCAGCCAAAAAAACTCATCCCCCTAAGAAAAATCTCTCAACAGATACTCAGTGGAAAATCAGGAGGCACCCGGCGAAGAACCTGTTTTCGGTTCCTCCAATGGGTGGATATTGAGCCAAGTCGGTGAAGACGTCTATGGAGGAGGGCTGAATTGGCATGAATTTATCTGAAGAATTCCACGTTGGCCACTTTAGACCAGGCGACTTTGGTTTCAGCAGCTTTACCGAAGCGTCTTAATGATCGGTGAGATCGGATATCTAAGCCATGGCCCCGACGCTGCCAATGTTCTGTTCCATGTGGTGAATAATCGCCATTTCAGAAAACGGCCGCTGATCTTTACCACCAACAAGCCGCTCAGTGAGTGGGGAAAGGTATTGCACGACGAGGACTTGGCAGCTGCTATCCTCTATCGAGTCTTGGAACGTGGACGATTCATCCACCTTTATGGACCTCAGGACGGACACGTCATCTAAACTTGGAGTAGGCCCCGCCTTCCAAAGCCGAACAGCTCAGAATTTCCGGAATTAACGGCTCAGAATTTCAGAATTTCCGGAACCCACAGCAAGAATAGTGCTACCGAATCCCCAATTGATTCATTGCCATTCGGCGGAGTGCTCGCAGTTGTGGAAACAGGATTCGGGCGATGGCGGTGCGGTTTATCTCGCACAGGTTCTAACCGACTTAGTAAATGGTGAAGTAGTCCGACTCACCGCTGTTTACGACAAATCGGTATCGGCAGGGGAACTCCGTTCGGCCATCAACACCCTCTGTGGAAAGTGGTCATTTCTTGGCAGCCCGACCACAATATGGCGAGTTGAACCGAAGCAATTGGTCATCTCGATATCCGAGGACGGAAGCGCCGGGGCAAAGTAAGTGATCAACTTGAAACTTGGTACGTCTGGCTCTCTCGTACCATCCGCGCACATCTATCCTTCCGTAGAGACCGATTGCGGCAAATAGCTGTTGGTAATCCCCATTGCACTCATTGAGGTGCAGCTCTGATTCCACTCGGAGACTCTTGAAGATCGAGACGCACTTGTCGAAGTTTGGTGGCTTTCTCCGGGTCCATTCCGGGCCGCAATTCGGTTTCCTCTAGGAAATAGCGCCAACCCTCCCTTCGGCTTTCCTCGCTCTGACACCAATCGAAATCATTGAGAGTTTCTTGTGCGGCCTCAATTCCCTTGATGACGGCCACAACCCCGCCCGACTGGTAGGTCCGCTCGTTAAACCGAACGACCGCGAATGAACACTCAGATTTGTCTGTCATATCGCAACCCGCGTTGTTGTTCAGACGGCAAAGATGGGAACGAGCTGTAGTCGCTAACGCTAAGAGGGGAGAGAACTCCAGATGGGCTGACTTAGTTTCAGGGAATCTGAAAGAGGTGAAAGCCACCTCACTCTCGACGCTAGTCCCCTGGAACACTATTGTCAAACAGCCGGACCTCTATAACTGTTGAAACAATCCCCATACCCCTCATTGAGGGGTTTTGAGCGCCTGATTGCGACAGTTAGGACGCAACAACGTCGGCCTGATGGGGAAAAGCCGCCCGGACATCGGGCTGCGTTCGCAGGAAGCCACGATCTAGTAAACCATAACGCTCACCGGCGCGGACGGTATGCCGTTCGCCACGACCACTAGCGTGCTCGCCCCCTTTTCCATACGCGTCGGCACGTCGAAGTATGTCCACACGTGTTGCGAACCGGTAGCCACGCCCATCGTGCTGTGGTTATGGGTTGTTGCGTAAAACACGTGATTGGTCGTGTTGTTTGTAATTCGAACCAAAGGGTAATTCTCGGAGCACTGTTCTTCGTCTCCAAACGCACAGGCCTGCGACAACCCATTGAACTGCGTGCCGCTGATTCGGTACGTCGAGCCGCGACTTAGCTGGTGGCTTTGAATATGCGATATCATCGGCGCCCAGGAAGTCTGGTAGGTCCCTGAAGGAGTATAAGTTTGCGTTGGGTAGCCCGCCGCCACCGCCGGTGGGAGACCCCCCGCTAACACTTCACCAGTAGGGAGCACTAGGAGACTTCCCAAGTACTTATTCGTACTAGTGGTAAGAGTCAAGTTCGTCCCATCAAACTCATAACCCCACCCGGAATCGCCTTCAACCAACACGTTGCCACTGGTCAGCAGGACGGCAAAGGAGTCGCCAGCATTGTCGCCGAATCCGTCCGTGGTGGGGAAGACAGGACCCACCGTCCACGTGCCCGTGAGCGTGTCGTAGATGGCAGTGTTTCCAGGGCTGCCGAAGGTGTTGTTTGTATAGGATCCGGTAAAAAACACTGTGCCATCCGGACGCAGGATCGCTGGGCCAATTTCTCCAGGCGGGTAATAGCAAACGCCGTCTGGGGGATAGGGGATGCAGCCATCGGGCGACGGCGAATGCAAATCGACAATGGTGCTGCCAGTTGTTGCCCACTCTTTGGTCGAGGGCGTATAGATTTCAGAGTTAGGAGCATTCTTCACATCCGCCGTAAGCACGGTGCCGTTCGGTAACAACGTCCAGCCCTCCTCGGCATTGAAATCGCTCTTCCCCGTCGCATTTATCTTGATCCACTTCATCGTCGTTGGATCAAATTCAGTCACCTGTTCGGTGAGCTTGGGTCCTAGCAGAAACTTACCATTCGGAAGCACCACCGAAGGCGAATCGCCTATATGATCCACGTTTTCCGGCGGTTGAACTGTAGTCCAGCAACTGCAAGTGGGATCGTAGATGGCACCTTGATTGGTGAGGGTGAAATTGGAGTTGACGCCGCTGTATTCCCCGCCCTCAACGAGTACGCGCCCATCGGCCAAGACCGCTGCGGCAAAATACAGGGGCACATAGGAAAGACTCGCGAGCCGGGACCAAGTCCCATTAACATAACTCCCGTTGATGTCGGGGGTAAGCTTCCACCAACGTTCAGGATAGATGTAGTCCTGAGCCATCACGGTGCCGTCGGTCAAGAGAAAGGTGAGCTGAATTCCGTCGGGTGGTTGGTTGACGAGCGGCGTCAGCGTCTGCGCCAGGGAGGGGCGGGAAATGACCAGGAAGACCACGCCGGCGGCGAGCATTAATTTGGACAATCCTCTTTGCGACATTGGTATACCTCCGTCTGGATTGACGAGCGGCTGATGTGTTTCCCTGGACTCTCTTATGGCACAACAAAGTTCACAGACGTCCCCCAGTTTGCGTAACCATCCCTGGTTCCGTCGCAGGTCCCGAGTGTCAGAGCAAACTCAGAGCCGGTGCAGTTCGCGTACTGGATGAAGTTAGTGGCGAAGTAGATCTTACCTGAGCCGCAGAGGTAGATTGCATTACTGTAGTCTCCCCAGCGAGCTCGAGTAGGACCGGGATAGCCCGAGTACTCCGTAAAACCGTCTTGAGGCGATTGGCCTAAATCTACAATGTTGACCATCGACTTCAAGGGACCGTTCGAAGTGCTGGTTGGCCGGCCGTACGCGGTGCTGGGATAAACGGCCTTAGATTCGCCATTACTTGACAGCGTGAAGGTCATGATGGCTCCGCCGTTTCCTCCATCATTTAGAAGCCAAGAGATATGAATTGGGCCCTGGGGTTGACTGCTGCTGCAACAGGATCGCGTACGTGGATCGATTCCGTTTCTATGTCAGGGTCCACGACGGGGCCTGCACTCGGAAACTCATCCGGCCAACCGCGCGATAGTACTAGCGAGCCTAGTACTTGTCAAGATGATGTAGCGTCTCTTGATGCAGCGTCTTGCACTTCAATCTTCAAACCTGAGGATTTGTGGCGCGACTTGCAGTGGCAGTGATTTGGTCAACGAAGGTCTCTGCGGGTGAATGCGGATCTTCTTGGATACTCTGAAGCAAACTCTCAAAATAAGTTCCGAAAGATTTCAACCATTCGGTTCATGCCTCGCAGCCCGCAGGCGCAAGGTTCTTTCGCCAGTGTAGTTGGCGAAAAATCGATTACGCTCATCGAGGGGTTTTGAGCGTCATCTGATCTGGTTGCGACAACTGACAAAATCCGCAACCTTCGGTGCGGGACAAATCCTAAAGAGCTCAAGCTAACTTAGCGCTCGTTGATGTCGCAAATGTTACCCGAAGCGCGCAGATACACAACCGTGGTGTAGTACGGTGGACCGGTCGGCGTGACGCCCTCGATCGGGCGCGGCAAAGTGTCCCCCTGGACGCGCATGCCGACCAGCAGGTAGCCGTCGATATCGTTGCCTCCGAAGGCGCTGATGATGTAACCCTCCCCGGCCATGGTGGTTGCCGTAGCGCAAACTTCGTCGTGCGGAACCATGGTCGTTTGAGTCTGGTAGACGGTCGTCGTATCGCCTGTCCAACTGTACGAAATCAGATAGGCATTTCCCTGCGCGTCGAACGAGGCGGCCGTAACAATAGAAAGTCAAGTTCTCGGAAGGTCACCGAGGCCCCTGCAACAGGCGGAATCACCCCTTCTGCAATATGGCTACCCGGACCTGATTTCCTCAAGAGTGCAAACGCGGCGTGTGACCGGAACCCGAGCGTCACGCTAGCCTTGTGTCTCATCGATGAGATGGCCAAAGCCGGAGCCCGGCGAAGCGGTCCAGTTTAGTCGTCAACTTTATCGTGGGAACGGTGGCGAATTCGGCGTGATGTGGCGCTTTAAGACGCTCGGACCGGTCGATATGGCAAAGGTCTTTTATCCGCTGCGAGATGTGGAATATAAATATGCGGTCGGAGCCCGAAATTACGCATTGCTGTTGGTCAACGGCGATCCACCGATCATTGATGTGGATAACCTGAAGAAACTCGATAAACACGGGATGGAACAGGATGGCACTTACCAACTTCTCAAGCGGAGATTCCCCGATCTGGAGCTATGGGGTGGAGGACGTGGGGGAACGATGTGGGAACCAGTGCACAAACGGCCAGATGGCGGCCAGAGTTGCGAGATTTATTACGTACTTAATACGGGACGCCCCGCTGGTCGGTGGATGGGTGGCGCCGATTTCAATTGGAACTTCGATGCAAACGGAAAATTCTTGGGTACGAAGTTTACTGGCGGCGTGGGTCTACTTCCAGACTAGATCGCAAGAGTTTACGCAACTCTACCGGGGCGACCGACTGGCACGAAATGTTTCGCCTGTGAAACGGCAAGCCAATGAAAGCCGAGCAGTTGGCGGTGCCTAGAAAAAGATTGGCGAAACATCCCCATTATGTTAACTGACCGTCTCCTGTTGGCAACGGACTTCCAGCATTAAACTCCGGACAAAGTGAGACGCGGTTGGAAGTGTCCAGCTCTATTTCTTCCCTGCTCTAATCCTCGCCAATCTTGCCTTCTGTGCCGCTGCGATTCTCTTCCGGCCAGAAGCAGTGTGAGGTACGATTAGACATGGATCTTCCAATCATCCGATGTCGATACTGCGGTTCAACATTCATCGGGGAAGAAAGGACACTCTCTCCTCTGCGCAAGAGGGCTAAAGAATCTGGTTGGATGATCGCCACACCCGTGTGGATGACCGCTTCACCAGCCGTCACGAAGGAAGATTATTGGGCTGCGCATCCTGGTTCGAAACGGAAAACCGTCGATACGTGTCCGGCTTGTTGTCGTGAAAGGATGCGAGAAGCAAGTCGGAAATTTGAGGCGTACGCAGAAACGCAACTCTACTCAGGCATGCCAAAGCACATCATGTAAATGGGAGCAATCCAGACACAACAATGCCTGTTTTCAATGACAATCGAGGCAACCGTTTCTAGCACTGCGAAAGACGGAGCGCATTGCTCTCTCTAGACTCTGGAGCGAGCTAGCAGCGAAGGCCTGGGGCAGAGGTTCTTCTCGGGCCATTCGAATAATTGGCAGAGACAGGGCAACTCTCCGGTGCACTCTTGGTGCACTATGGCGTGCAAATGAGAATACATGGGCGCAAGTGAGAGTCGCTAACGCAAACGAAATACGTGGAAATCGGTGAGCGCGAACAGGGCAGGTAGATTTAGCAAACCGCCGCCTTCAGCCTCTCGGCTACCTCTCCGGCGTGCGGAATTATAGTTTACCATTGGTCTTTCCTTTTTATCCTGAAGCTGTGGCGTTGGTATGCGATTTTAAACACGATGCTTAACGATTAGTTCGTGAATGCAAACATCTGGCTACATCAGACATCAAAGTTCGCAGAGAGGAATTCGATGCGCAAGAGAGGCGTTGATGTAGTCGGCAGCAAGGGCGTGTGCTGCGACCGCCGCTTTGATTTCAGCGCGGGAGAACGATGGAATCGATCACCTTCATGATCTGGATTGGAAACTCGTTAGAGGGTAAAACAGGCTATTCATGACGCTCCAATTCCGGTCTGGACCCATAGTTCTTGCGCTGACCATTCTGGGTTGGACGTCGTTCTGCTTAGGACAGTCCCCTCAGCCAACGCCTGTGCCTGGTTTGGGGCATAGTTCGGAAAATAGCTCGCAACCGCCGGGGACAACCTCCGCCGGCGGCGGGCAACCGGCCGGTCAGCGATCCTCCGCACCATTGCCCGGAAACGTCAGCGGAACGGTGGTTGATCAAAGTGGAGCTGTCGTCGCCGGAGCTCGAGTGAGGCTTACTCGCTCTGGCACTGGCGATGCTCAATCCCTAAACCAAGAGGTGATATCAGACAGCGATGGGGAATTTTCCTTCGCCAACATCGCTCCCGGACCTTTCCAGCTCACAATTACGTCGGCGGGCTTTGCAGCGCAAACATTCTCTGGAACCCTACGTTCGGGGGAAAACTACATCGTCCCGCAAAACGCGCTGGCGGTCGCTAACAATGTCACTGATGTCGAGGTCGGACTCTCGCAGACGGAAGTGGCGGAAGAGCAGATCAAAATTGAGGAGAAGCAGCGCGTACTCGGCGTTCTTCCCAATTTCTATGTCAGCTACATAGCTAATGCGGCCCCCCTCAACTCCAAGCAAAAGTTCGAGCTTGCCTTTAGAACGGTGGTGGATCCATTCACGTTCATATTTGTAGGGGGCGTTGCGGGAGTTGAGCAGGCGCAAAATCACTTCGCCGGATACGGGCAAGGCGCGCAAGGTTATGGAAAGCGATTCGGTGCCGGCTATGCCGACACGGTGGCGGGTACGTTCGTCGGAGCCGCCATACTGCCATCGCTCCTGAAACAAGATCCGCGTTACTTCTACAAGGGAATCGGCAGCACGCCCTCACGAACTCTGTATGCGATTGCCAATGCAGTGATCTGCAAGGGCGACAATGGACACTGGCAGGTAAACTACTCGAACATCCTCGGAAGCCTCGCGGCGGGCGGTATCTCAAATCTGTACTATCCGGAGCAGGATCGCAATGGAGCCGGATTGACTTTCGCCAACGGGGCGATCGGGATTGGTGCAACTGCTGTCGCCAACCTGTTTCAGGAATTTGTCATCCGGAAGCTGACGCCGAAAGTTCCTAGCTCGGCCAAACCGTAATCCACGATCGGCAAGAACTACCGAATCCTTACGCTACTTCTACCACTGCCATCAAGCCTTACTTGGCGGTTGAGGCGACAGTTTGTTTCGTTGGCTTTTCAGCCTTGCTAGCCAGCTTCTCTGGATGCCCTTGAACCAATTGGTATCCCTGGCTCCCACTACCCGGAAAGACCTGCGACAACGCCAGCACATTCTTGTACTTATTGAAAACGACGTGACTCCCGCCTTGGGCCGAGTCGGGCTGAATTAAATTCGCCTCCACCATAACGCTAGGCTCGCCTTTGGCACTCGACACCTCGATGACCGTTTGTTCGGTCCCCTGGACCGGCCTAATCGTGTAACTCCCAGCCGGTAGTGTGGTATTGGCGACCGTAAACGGCTGCGTCGCATTGAAGTCGAGTTGACTCACTATCTGAGCGCGGCCCGCAGAAACCCCAATCGTCAACATGCCCAGCGCGAACACAACGAACTGTCCAATGACTGTTTTCATGACGTCTCCATCCGAGAACAACATCTCATGCCGGAGACTATTGGTTGTACCGAGCAACGTCCACTGTCAGATTTGACAGTTCGCGCGCACCGACTATGAGCGGCTGTCAGTCCGAGTCGCAGGCTCCATTGGTGAAACATCGCCCGTTCGCTCATCGAGCGAACGCATAGGAGCCGCATGGTTATAACAGCTAGCGGAAGACCTGACCCTGGAATTCAGGTGCGCGATTGCCGACTCAGAGCCGCGATGCCTTGGCACGCTTGCCTTCGGCGATTCGAAGCGCGACGGTGGAAGCCAGTTCCACGCGGTTCCTTCCTTTATTCTTGGCCCGATAGAGGGCCTGATCGGCTGCCTGGATCACCTGCTCGGGCTGGCGGTAGCGGGTGCTGGGCTCGGCCACGCCGATGCTAACCGTTACCGATAGACGATCGAGCGGCGGGTTGGAACTGGCGGCGGCGATTTTCTTTTTTGTCGACTTTCTGCGATCCGACTTACCCGAGCGAAGTTCGTTACGAAGTTCGCTACGAGAATCGCCTTCTCTCTCGGGCATTTTCTCGGCTCTTCTTTCGGAACCACGCACCTGAAACCTGGATTTCTCGATGATCTGGCGCAGCGCGTCCAGATGATCGAACGCTTCTTTGGCGGACGTGTTGCGAAAGACGATAGAGAACTCTTCACCTCCGCAGCGGAACGCTTGGCCGTCGCCGCCAACCTGCGATAGCCGCTTAGCCACCATGCACAGCACCTGGTCGCCCACGTCGTGTCCGTAGGTGTCGTTGAACTTCTTGAAATGGTCGATGTCGACTATGGCGATGGCATATTGTTGGTCGAGCGAATGCAGGGACTCGTTGAAGGCGCGGCGTCCGCGAATGCCGGTAAGTTCGTCGTGGTATGCGAGCACGTAGGAAGTCTCGATCAGCGAGGCGCCGAGGATCAGGGCGGCGGTGGCTACGTGGGCCTCCGACATTTTGCCGACTGGGGCGAACCGCAGCCACAGGAAAACCGCTGCTACGGACCAGACAAAGCCGGGCTCAATGGGCTTGCGCGTTTGAAAGAAACGCCGGACGAACACTGCTATGGCGGCTACAAAACTTAACAGAATCCAGAGCGGGATCGCGGCCGAACTGGGATGATGTGGATCGGCGGGTCTGTTTTCAGGCCGGCACATAACAGCGAAGACAACCGATTCGAGGAAGAGCAATCCGAAGCGGGGCGCGATTCCAGCCATGGCCAGGCCACGCTCGCGCATTAAGGCGAACACGATAAAGTTTAGCGGGATCAGCAGGGCGGAGAGCGCTACGGCCGTGCGCCCGGGTCCGGTATGAGCAGATCCAGTGACAACCTGACCGGCAGAAAAGAAGTCGACGGCGCGATGCGCGAGCAGCAAAACCAGTAAGGAAAACAGAACACGGCTGGAATTGAAACGCCAGGCAAGAAGCAATCCAGCGGCGAATACGCCAACGTAGTAGAAGGCCAGCGAGGGTGCGATCTGGGCGAACAGAGAGCTGTTGACAAGCGTGGCCGCCAGCGCCAATAACAAGCCGCCGGGCACCAGCCACGCCCTCCACGTTCTCCCGTTCACCTCTTCAGAATACGGCAGTCCGGGCCCGGAATCGGTTATGTTTCGAGCACTGGCGGGTGGTGTCCTTAATCGGGGGCGCTCCGCCCGTCCCGAGCACGCACCACAGAGACACAGAGAAGTTCACAGAATGGAAAAAACCCTGGGTCTTACAGATTTGAAGGTTGTCCCTGTGCCTCTGTGTCTCTGTGGTGAGGCTCTGGCTACTGCACAAGCCGCGAGCGGTGGTAGTCTTCCCTGTTCATCTTTCGGCATCCATGGCTCGCGTACCGCATTCCGCACCTCGCTCGGCATTTCGGGTCGCAATCGACACCGGAGGCACGTTCACCGACTGCGTGTGGGTGGAGGGTGGCAGTTTCAAAACTCTGAAAGTGTTTTCAACTCCCGATGATCCGTCCCGGGCGATTGCCGAAGCTCTGGGAAAAATTGGCGCTACAAGAAAGCCCGGCGCCGGAACCGCCGACGCGCTGCTGCACGGCACCACCGTCGGAACCAATGCTCTGCTGCAAAGAAAAGGCGCTCGCGTCGCGCTGATTACAACGTCGGGATTTGAAGACGTCGTTGAGATTGGGCGGCAGGCGCGTCCTCGCCTGTATGACTTTTTCTTCGACCGGGTGGCGCCGCTCGTCTGCCGGGACCAGCGATTCGGCGTTAAGGAGAGAACGGATGCCGAGGGACGGGTCTTGCAGCGGCCATCGGAAGTCGAGTTGGCCCGACTGCGGGAGGGACTGCGGCGTGCCGATCCCGATGCCATCGCTATTTCCCTGCTCTTCTCGTTCGCCAACCCAGAGAACGAAGCGGCCGTGACTGACGCCGTGAAAGACCTTGATAAACCGCTGTCCGTGTCTCATCGGATTCTGCCCGAATTCCGGGAACACGAGCGCACCAGCACGGTGGTGGTGAACGCCTACCTGCAGCCGCTCATACAGAGCTACATGGATAAACTGGCGGAGCGCGTCCGTCATCAGAAAGTTGAGCACAGAGAAGAATTCGGAGATGGCTCAGTCACAGCGCGTAAGCGAGGCGAGCCGCGAATCTTCGTCATGCAATCGAACGGCGGGATCACGGCGCTGGAGTCGGCGGCCCGCGAACCGGTGCGCACGGTGTTATCGGGTCCGGCTGGAGGACTGGTGGGCGCGGCGGCTATGGCCGCCCGAAGCGGGTTCCGCAAGATTCTCTCATTCGATATGGGCGGAACCTCGACCGATGTAGCCGCCGTGCTGGGTGAGGTTCGAGCGGGCCGCCAATCGGAAGTGGCCGGGCTTCCCGTGGGAGTTCCCATGCTTGAGATTCACACGGTGGGCGCGGGGGGCGGGTCGCTGGCTCGGTTCGACGCCGGCGGCGCGCTGCGCGTGGGGCCGGAATCGGCGGGCGCCGATCCGGGACCGATCTGCTATGGTCGCGGAACTGAACCCACGGTGACGGACGCCAACCTGCTGATGGGGCGCCTTCGCCCTGATCGTTTTCTGGGTGGCGAATTCACACTCGACGTCGAAAGAGCGCGGCGGATTACATCTGAATGGCTGAAGAAACAGGGCTCGAAATTGAGCCTGGAACAATTCTCCGCCGGCGTCGTACGCGTGGTCAATGCGAACATGGAACGGGCTTTGCGCGTCGTTTCCATCGAACGGGGATACGATCCGCGCGAATTTGCGCTGGTGGCGTTCGGCGGCGCGGGAGGTCTGCACGCCTGCGAGCTGGCGGAGGCGCTGGCAATCCCGGCGGTGATGATTCCGGCGCGGCCGGGAGCGCTCTCGGCGTTTGGAATCCTGGTCAGCGATGTGGTCAAAGATTATTCGCGCACGCTGCTCTGGCGGGTCGCCGGCCGCCCGCGGCAAGCCATAACCCACTCAAAACTGCAGAAGGAATTTCGCAAGCTGGAAGCGGCGGCGCAGAAGGAATTCCGCGCGGAGCGCTGGCGCGGCGTACTTCATTATGAGAGGAGTCTTGACCTGCGCTATCGCGGTCAAGGCCACGAACTCAACGTGCCCGCCAGGGATGGGAATAAGGATGACGATAGAAATGACGATCAGGACAACGTCGTCGCCCGCTTCCATCGCGAACATCAGCGCCGTTACGGATATCACCACGCAGGACGTGAGATTGAACTGGTCACGGTGCGTTTGCGCGCCCGGTTGCGCACGCCGCAGCCTCAGTCCCAGCCCCCATCCAAAGTTGCGCGGCAGCAAACGGCGAGAAAGCCGTCGTCACGCGTGGCGCCAGTCGATCGCGCGCCCATGTTCTTTCACGACAAAACCGTGACCACGCCCGTGTTTGCACGCGGGGACTTGGTCCCCGGCCGTCCAATGAGGGGACCCGCTGTGATCACGGAATATAGCGCGACCACGGTGATTCCGCCGGGAAAACATTTTTGGGTGGATGCGGCGGAGAATCTAGTGATTCAGATCAGGTGAGCCGGATTAGCTACGTGCTCAAGCGTAGCTCACTCTTCCTCTGGTTCTTTCTTTTCCTCGATCGCCATGTCCTTCAATTCACTGGCCTCAAAAACTTCTCCACATTCCTGGCATTCCACATATTCGGACTCTTCGTCGCGGGAGACGATCTGCACCTGGGGATGCTTGCACTGCTCCGGACTGACCTTCTTTTGTGGGGACGGTGACGGCTGGCTAGACATCATAAACTTGCCGACTATTCATCTCTCGAGAGGAAATGTGCGTTTTATCCTGACGTTTTATCCTGATTGGGCGATATTTTGCGGCCGGCCGACTCAAGATGTCAAGTGCCCTCGGAGCGCCTGGAGCGCCTGTCAACCGACATTAGAAATGTCCCTCGGAGCGTCCCTTTTGCACCGATGATTCGAATCGATAGTTCGACTAACTGCCTACTTCTTTTCCGCCTGTGCAGGAGCCGCGTTCTGCGGGAAACTTCTTAGCACGACATCGAGCAAGCGGGAAGAGTTTTTCTTTGCTTCATCGATTGTGTTCTCGACGAGAGTTCCCTTCAGCACGTAATACGCTTCGTCGCCGCGGCTCTTGCCCTCGCCCCGCTCGACCGTCCCGCGAAATTCGAACGATACGCCATGCACGGTCTCCGTCGTAAACATGAGTTGATTGCCGTCGAGCTTACCCGACTTGAAAAAGTGATCGAGAAAAACGCCGCGATCTCCCTCCGAGTCATCGTAGCGGGAAACAAGGCCAATGACGCGTCCCTGGTCTTCGACGGTGACCTGCACAAACTCGCCGTCGCGCAAAAAGCTGTACATGCCAGAATAATCCGCCCCAGGCGTTGCCGGACTCGGGGCTGGGTTCTGCCGGTCTTTATTACTATTCTGCGCATCATTCTGCACATCTCTATTCTGCACGTCTCTGCAGTACTGTCCATCCAGATTCGCCTGGGCGCCCGCCAACATCAAAACAAGAAGAGCGAAACACGCAAGTTGCAGCGCGTAGAAGCGGGTTGTGGGTCTCGGCATGTTCACCTCGGAACAGTCAGTATAGCGGTCATTATCAGGGTGCGGGTAAGCGTGGCTCTTCGAAGCCCTAGTCAGCTGTTAACCTCTATTGCTAAGCTTTGTGGGCAATGAGATCCCGGACAGTTGTGAAGCCAGATGTAGTCCAAGGCAATCGTCGATTGGAGGGACTGACACAATGATGAAGCGAATGGTTAGCGTGGTTCTTGCCATATTGATTCTCGCGGTGCTCGCAGGCGCGCAAGACGCGATGAAGAAAGACGCGCCGCCGAAGCCGGCGGTCGGGCCGTCGCAGGGGTTGCTCGAGAACTGGAACGAAATCGGACGCAAGCTGATCGCGATGGCGGAAGATTTCCCCGAGGACAAGTACGACTTCAAGCCGGTCCCGGCGGAGAGGGGTTTCGCTGATCAGCTGCTGCACGCCGCGAATGTAAATTACTTCTTCACCAATCCGGCCATGGGTTTAAAGCCGCCGGGCGAAGAAGACCCCAAGCGCGAGCAGTATAAAACAAAAGCCGCGGTGGTCGAATTCGTAAAAAAAGCGTTTGCCGACGGCGCGGCCGCGATCAAGCAGAAGGGCGATAAAGGAATGAACGACCTTATGGTCGATTATTTCGCAAATCAGCAGACCCGCGTGTCAGATATGGCGTGGAGCCTGATCGAGCACTCGGGAGAACACTACGGCCAGCTCGTGGTGTACTACCGCGTTGCCGGTTTGGTACCGCCAGAATCGCGCCCCAAAAAGTAGAGTTCCAAAAACAGGCGACCAAAAGAACCGGCGTGTCGGCTGGTACCATACTCATCGTGCGTCCGCTGCTCGACGTCCGCGACCTGACCATCCAGTTTCCGCAGTCCCATGGGCGACAGTCGACAGTGGCCGCAGTGAGCGGCCTCTCATTCTCTATCGCCCCCGGCGAAGTCCTAGGCCTGGTCGGCGAATCCGGCTCAGGGAAATCCATAACCTCGCTAGCCATCATGGGCCTGCTTCCCCCGACGGCCATGGTCACGGGCGAGATCGCTTTTCGGAATGGCTCGCAAAAGAACGGCGGCCTCCCCACGCAGCTCACCCGCCTGTCCTCCGATGCGTTGCGCCAGCTTCGCGGCTTGCGCATCGCCATGATCTTCCAGGAGCCCATGACCGCCCTCAACCCCGTCATGCGCGTCGGCGACCAGATTGCCGAAGCCGTGCTCGCTCACCACCGTGTCTCGAAATCCGAAGCCTGGCGCAGAGCCGTCGAAGGCATGCGCGACGTTGCCATCCCCGACCCTGAGCAACGAGCCCGCAGCTATCCGCACCAGATTTCTGGAGGAATGCGCCAACGTGTCATGATCGCCATGGCCATCGTCAACCGCCCGCAACTGCTCATTGCCGACGAACCCACTACTGCGCTTGATGTCACCATCCAGCAGCAAATTCTCGACTTGCTCAACGACCTTCGCCACAAATTTGGATTGGCGATGCTCTTCATCTCGCACGACCTCGCCGTCGTCTCGCACGTCGCCGATCGCGTAGCCGTCATGTACGCCGGCAGCCTGGTCGAACTCGGTACAAAGTCCGACATTTTCCGCGCGCCCGCTCATCCCTATACCCAAGGCCTGCTGCGCGCCATTCCCACGCTCGCGACCGACCGCGCCCTTCCCCTCTCGACTATCGAAGGCACCGTGCCGCCTATCGCCCAACTTCCTCCGGGATGCCGGTTCGAACCCCGTTGCCCGCACCGCGTCGCAGCATGCTCCATCGCGATCCCCGCGCTGGTCGAAGTCAGTGTCGGACACTGGGCACGCTGCCCAATCGTGAATCCTCCGCGAATTCGATAAACATAATCTGATAAACAAGTCTGATAAAAGTAATGTCATAAATATGAACGGCATTGGCACCAACCGGCTAGAAGCTTTCAGTGACGGCGTAATCGCCGTGATCATCACCATCATGGTGCTGGAGCTGAAGGTTCCACGCGACACCACTCTGGATTCGCTGCGCGGCATTCTCCCGCAGTTTCTCAGCTACCTCCTGAGCTTTCTCGTCGTCGCCATCATGTGGGTGAATCATCATCACATGCTGCACTCCGCCCGCCGCGCCGACGCGCGTCTGCTCTGGTCGAATAACACTCTTCTTTTCTGGATGTCGCTTGTCCCTTTCGTCACCGCCTACATGGGCAACAATTGGCGCGATCCCCGCGCCGTCGCTCTCTACGGCGTCGTGCTGTCGCTGTGCTCGGTATCGTTTGCTGTGCTGCGCGCGGCCATCATTCAACACCATCGCGACAATCCTGACATGGCCCGCTACCATCGCCGCATCCAGTCCAAGAATCTGTACTCGATGTTTCTCTACATCGCCTCGGTGCCGCTCGCGTTCGTTGACGTTCGCGTCTCATTCTTCATCTTTGTGTTCGTAGCGCTCTCCTATTTCCTCCCCGAACGGAAATTGGCGGAAGGGGAAGCTCCGACTACTCCTCATGTCTAGGCGCTTGCGCTGACCTCAGCGGCGGGAGACGCGGCAAGCCGCGTCTCTGCCGGAAATCGGAAGCGCGCCTCGTCCATTTCCCCTCCAGAAAAGCTATAATCCTCCCTCTGTGCGCATCCTTCTGGTAAGCGACATTCACAGCAACCTCGAAGCGCTCGACGCCTGTCTGGCCGCAGCCCCTGCCCACGACCTGGTCATCAATCTTGGCGATACCGTTGGCTACGGCGGCAATCCGAACGAAGTCATCGCCAAAGCGCAATCCATCGGACGCGTCTTCGTCCGCGGCAATCACGACAAAGCCGTCAGCGGCCTCATGAGCCTCGAAGAATTCAACCCCGTCGCCGGCTTGGCCACGCTGTGGACGCGCGACCAACTCACCGCCAAAAATCTTGACTGGCTCCGCTCGCTGCCTCAGGGTCCCATCCGCCTCGACGAACTCCCCGGCATCCAGTTCGTCCACGGCTCTTCGCTCGACGAGGAT